>Ga0208298_1000702_pt1 | contig 13383 bp, 16 predicted proteins | sample 14BtaG_FD_184088 | JGI IMG/M metagenome (GOLD analysis project Ga0208298, IMG submission 184088) | Marine viral communities from the Subarctic Pacific Ocean - 14B_ETSP_OMZ_AT15311_CsCl metaG (SPAdes) (version 2) | ecosystem: Environmental > Aquatic > Marine > Oceanic | place: Pacific Ocean... | reverse complement strand
TGAAGTTCCACAGTAGTAAAGAAGTGCTTTTCCACCCCCAGCTCTAGTGCGAGGGTCTCCAAACATTACCCCAACCTTACTTCTAACTTGGTTAATAATAATTAATCCCGCCTTGTACTTACGTAGTAGGGGGTTAATTCTTCGTAAACATTGACCTGCAACCTTAGCTCTAAGGGCTCCACCCATTTCTGAGTTTTTACCAAAATCATCATCCATTTCCTTTTTCGTAGGAGATGTTCCAATAGAATCGTATCCAATCATAATAGGAGTATCTTTATCTTTCTTCCGAATAGCTAGAATAACCTTTTCAATAGTCTCAAAACAATCTTCTAAAGATTCTGGACTGGTATAGATTAGCTTTTTGGAGTCGAGTCCGAGCTTTTCGGCGAAGGAAGGGCTATAAGCATGTTCGTTGTCCACCATGACGGTGTAGAATCCTTTCTTTTGCGCGCCAATGAACGCATGAGTGAGAAACACCGTCTTTGCGCTCGAGCTCTCGCCGTAGATCTCTGTAATCGAGCCGATGGGGAAACCGCCATTATAATCTCCTGAAATAACTTTGTTAAGGGCGTGAGAGCCCGAGTCTACGTATCCGTAGATTTTGCTTTCATCAGATAAGATGGCAGCGTTGTCGAGTTGTTTACATATATCGTCTAAGAATGATGTCATAATATATTAAAGAATTTCGGTCCAGTGATCGACCATTTCAGAAACCATTTCTTTAAAAGTATAAGTAGGTTCCCAGTTTAATTTTGTTCTAATTTCGGATGAGTCACCCCTTAGAAAATCTAGTTCATGTGGTCTAAAATATCGAGGGTCTACCGTAACGTGGTCTTTATAATCTAAATCTAGTAGTGAGAATGTAATATCACACATTTCTCGAATAGTTCTACTTTCTCCAGTAGCGACCACCCAATCATCTGCTTCTGAATGGGTTAAAATAGAGTGCATAGCTCGTACATAATCTTTTGAGTGACCCCAATCTCTAGAAGCATCCAAATTTCCTAAAGCTAGTGTATCCCTAAGACCTTTTTTAATTTCAATTGCACCTTTTACAATTTTATTAGTTACAAAATTTGACCCTCGTCGGGGAGACTCATGATTAAATAAAATTCCATTACACACATGCATACCATACGCGGTTCTATAGTGTCTAGTAAGATTATACCCCATTACTTTAGCGCATCCGTAAGGGGACGTAGGATTCATTGGTGTAGTCTTTCTTTGATATCCATCCTCATCTACAGTATTACCAAACATTTCGGACGAACTTGCTTGATATATTTTAATCTCTGGATTAAATTGACGACAAGCTTCTAGTAAATTTAAAACTCCTAATGCATTAGTTTGTATTGTAAACGAAGGAACGTCAAAACTGACTCTAACATGACTTTGAGCACCTAAGTTATAAACCTCATCAGGGTTGACCTCACTTATAATTCTAGATAATGAGAAAGGGTCCATAAGATCCCCATAATGAGTAGTAATATCTAAATCTTTGATTCTACTATCTTGATTCTCAGGAACAGAATTTCGTCTAATTATACCATGAACTTTATATCCTTTAGATAAGAGAAGTTCCGCTAAATAGCTTCCATCTTGTCCTGCAATTCCCGTGATAAGTGCAGTTTTAGTCATCACCTTATTATAGTAAAATTAAGATGTTTTTGGTGAAAAGATTTGCATGTTTCTTAAATCCGGCCAATCTTGATATTTCCAATCTCTGGGGGGAGTTATAACTGCTTCTGTAAACTTATCTAATCCAAGTTGTGCAATCTCTGGAGTCATATAATAATGGTAACCTATTGAAGAAATATTTTGATTTCTCCAGGGGGTATTAGGGTTCCTACCGTCATAGGACATCTTTTTTAACTCTTCAGCAGCTTTCTTATTGTCAGTTAAAATCATACCTCCTCTTCCCAAGCTTAGATGTTTCTGGTATTGAAAACTTAAGCACATAAATGTATCTGGGATGTATCCTCCGGCTTTCCAATATACAGCGGCATCTATAATATTAGTTCCTCCTATAGGGTAATAGTCTTTCCATTCAGTAATATCCCACTCCCAATCAAGATTTAGTTTATTTCCTAAAAAGGGTACTGATATGTATGTTCTAGTTGGAAATGTAACTTTACTAGGTTTCTGGTATCTTAAACATAGTTCAATTGCATGTGTACAACAATCTACCGCAACTGCATAAGGAGCTCCGTAGAACTCTGCTATAGTATTCTCAAATTCTTTTACTGTATTAAAATTCATTTTATATTATTTTTTCTTTTATACAAAAACTCTGCGAACTCAAAATCTAAGGGAGTGTCTATATCTATTGATTCAAATTCATTTAATTCTAAAAAACTACATTTTCCGCAAATGTAATTTTTATATTCTAACATCTTTTCTTTCTTGCATAATATAATTCCAAATGTAGGCACTTGATAAGGTTCTAAATCTTGGGAGTTAGGCATATTATCTAAAGTATAGTTTATCGGATTACCATCTTTAAGTAAGAAGTTTTGAAATTTCTGAACGGACATTACCGAATCATTGCTCAATTCAAAAAACTGTTGTATTGCGTTTAAATAACTTTGAGTTTCGATTAATGGTGATGTGACTTGCGCTATTAGTAGGTTTTCTGCGTCAGTTACTTTAGCGAGATACTCGTGATATTCACTATTACTACATTCAGAACTTGCGTAATAAGGATCTCTTTCAAAAAATTCTATGTTATGTTTTTTAGCTATTTCTATCGCTTCAGGGCTATTCGTATTTACTATAATCCTATCTACAGGTAACTGTTTAATTTGGTTAATTTTTATTTCAAGTAGGTTAGAGTCTGCAAAAGATTTAAAATTTTTATCTTTTACTCTTTGGGATCCAGCTCTTACAGGTATAACTGCGGTCAGATTATTCACTTTTACCTCTTATATTGTTATAAAATTCTGCTACACCTTGGGATAAATTTAATGAGGGAGACCATCCTGTACCTTTTAATTTTGTATTATCCCCTGTAATGAATGTCTGGTCTCCGAGATATCCTTTGTTTTCTATAATCTTAATTTTTTCTCCCATAGATTTTGAAATAGTGTCGGCAATACTTTCAGGAGTACATATCTCTTCATTTAACACATTATAAGTATTATTATCTGTTTGAGGGTTAAGTATAGACAGCTCTAAAGCCGAGCAGACATCATTCACATGTACTAAACATCTTACTCTATCCATTTTCCCAGTAATAGGTATTTCTCTATTTTTCATAGCATAGCTTAAATAAATACTTACAATTCCTTGATGTAGATTATTCAGATCTTGGTCTGATCCGTATGTTGCAAATAATCTATAGATACTATAGGTGATATCTGAATGCTCCTTTAAAAGTTTTATATAATTTTCGGAGGCTAGCTTGCTTACCCCATAAAAACTTATTGGATTCGTAGGGGAGTCTTCTGTTGCATTACTGGCGTTCCCATACACAGCCATTGAAGAGGTAAATACTACTTTTCTAGGTTTAATACTTAAACAAAATTCAACTAAGTTAACCGTTGCCTTACAATTCCAGTCGCAATCATCTTGAGGGTTTATTAAAGAATAATAGCCTCCTGACTGTGCTGCTAGATGAAATACTATATCGTAGTCTTTATCTAAACTATCGAATAAATGTTTTTCCGACATGTCAAAATAAAATGTTTTAAATTCCCGTGTTAAATCAGCGTCTGGATTTTTATCGAGAATATGTACTTCATGATGTACATCTTTTAACAGGTTAGCTAATTTTTTACCTATAAAACCTGTACCTCCTGTAATTAATATTTTCACTATAGTAGCTCCAGATCTTTTAAATCCTTTAAACATTTTTCCCAGGTAGAAAATCGAAGAGCTTTATCATCTATGTATGCAATAGCATTAGGCTTTCCAAACTGGATTGAATGTATAAATTTCATAAGATCATTTTCCGTTAACCACTCTGCTACAAGTTCTTTGCCTGTTTTATTATTTATAAGGGGACGTTTTGGGTTAAATTTACATGAATATATTATAATATCATATTTCTTAGATATTATTTCTAAGGCTAACCCGCAGTCTGGGATGGGATTACCATATACAGTTCCATCATGAAACCCTTTACTCATGGCATGTATTACATTATCAAAATCAATTGCTACAGCATTTTTTTCTGATTTTTCTACTGTATTTGCAAAAGAGGTTCTACAGTCTATACTTCTGTATCTAGTTTTCCATGGGTAGATTTCGCGTTCTAACCTATCTATCCTTTTTTGTAATACTAATTTTTCTAATTCTATTGCATTGTCTATAAAGGAGTTAAAATTATCTTTTAATTCTTTTAGCGAGCAAACCGCTAAACGGGTTTCAACTTTATCCAGCAAACCGTCATTAAACAATTTCATTATAAAAGATTCACTTTTAGATGTTAAATTTCCCCCTAGAGCTGTTATAAGATTATTTTCTTTTGCTAGTATTAATGCAGGCTGTATAAGATTAAATACTTCGTCACTATTTACTGAATCTTTAGGTAAATTAAGGCTCCCTACAATATCAGATCTACCAAAAACTAGTCCTTTTAAAAACCCATTATCTAGCATTAGAATCTTATCTAAATTTTTAATAGCTGTTTCGGTTTCAATGTTTACATAGAAGTCATATAAATGTAGTTTATCTTTAAATACCTCTTCGCACATAGTTTTAAATTTTTTAAATGCGTAAGGAGTTTCTACCATAGGAGCTACTATAGCGTTAACATCTAAATCCATACATGATATACTATCTGATTTAGCCTCGCATCCACCTATTTTTATAGTGGAGGATAATGCTTTTTTATTGCAAATAGTTAAAATATCATTTACATCCTTATGTGATACTCCTTCATCCTCAAATGAAGTCTTTAAGCCTATGAGACCATTATATTTTATCATTTTATCTACGTGATTCATATTGTATATCCTTAATTTCTTGGTATTGTATCCCAGTTATCGTAATTACTATCTTTAATTATTTTAGTTAAAAATGGATCTAACAATATTCTAGTATCATTATTAACTATTTCTTTAAAGTAAGCGTACTGCCTATCTGGGTTGTGGTGATTTGCGTCGGTATATTGTTTAAACTCTAATTCTTCCTCAATTGCTTTAACTGTTACAGATCTATTTCTTTCACTGCAGTAATTTTTATGGTAAAAACTTCTATAGAAATCGATTCCGGTAATAAATAGCTGTTGTACATTATACTGTAATAAATCTACTATTGCGCCAAAACCTGAATTAATCCTACTTTGTGTATCTAATTTTAGTTTATTGTATACCTCTGTATCTATAAATCTTATATTAAATTTATCAAATACAGATGTAATAAAAGTATCATTATAAGTATGTTCTTCTATAGAATATGGGCAACAGATAAATTTAACTTGGTCGTTCACTCCTTCTAAAGTACCTCCACTTATAATATTAAAGTCTAAAGAATTATAAAGTATATCTGTTTTACTGCCTATAAAAGATTCTTTACCCTGTACTAACTCTATACCTCTGTTAATTCTAACAACTATATCAAAACTATCTATATATTTACCATTTTCGTTAAAAAAGGCGGATTCAGAAGGACCCACTATTGCCACTCTTTTATTTTCTAAAAAGTTTTTATACTTCTCATCGTGCTTGTCTAGGTTTTTCATTTATAAAACTCTCCAAGTAGGAGGTATTAGATCTTTAGCATCTAATTTATTTGCTGGTCCAAACCAATTTTTAGGAGCAATAACTCTCTTGTTTGGATTTTTATTTAACCAAGCTCCCCACCATGAAAATGTTGAGTTTGCAATTATAACAGCTTTACATAGCGACATTAAATATAATTCTAAATAATCATCCTCCCTTGCTACAACTGAATTAGGAAACTTCTTCCTAGCCCAATCAGGGTCATCACTAAATATTAAAAACTCTTCTCCTGGGAACTCAGCCATAGCCTCTTGATAGTAAGATGTTTTTGCTAAATTAGTGTGGAAATTTTCTACCTTTAAATAATCACCACGTCTTATATGTACACCTACTAATAGGGAAGGATTATACCTAGTAATAAGATATAACCTTTCAGAGCTAGACATTTTAAATGTATTTAAAATTAACTCTCTATTATGTTCAAAATACTTATAACTTTGCAAATAGCTAGAATTAATACATATTGATTTCTTTTTAGGTATTTCACTAAACCCAAAAGTAGGTTCCGTATATTGATACTCCGCTTCTCCCATGTCTTGGGAATTAACGTTTTTTAATATATTGGTGTTATAGCCTCCATACGAAGGATCTTCTATACCTGGAAATGTAGCAACTATATCATGATCTTTAGCGTAACTTATAGCCGCAGCTATCTGAAATAGTTGATTTCCTAATCCATTATTTTCGACACTAGGTCCTATTAATTTACATGTTATCATATAAAAGTTTTATCGTTTTGTTGTCCTGTGTAAGGACCAGTTTTATATTCATATACTAAAGTATCATCTTCAAGTATAAGATAAGTATGACCTCCTTCTAATGTAAAAGAAGAATCTCCTGAATTTAGTACATGTTTTTCTAGAAAACCTCCGTCTGTATCAAAAAATGAAACTTCTACACTTCCTTTTATAACTACCCAGCTTTCTTGAGCAATCATTTGAGTAAACGAAGGTGGCTTCCAAATATGTTGATGTGGTTTAAAGGTTGTCCCTTTCTCCATCTTTAAATAGGAACATTGTATGAAATTATCAGACTCCACTAACTCGGTACGTTGAGATGTGAAGTCTTCAGCTCTATAAACTAAGTGTAATAGTTTCTTATTATTTTTTGATTTAATTTTTAACATAATGTTCTAGAGGTTCGTATGGTTTCTTACTTCTTATTTGATTAGCATGGTTGGATACCATTTCTAAATCGAGCTTATGTTCATTAATAGGGTTTTCTCCATTATAGACATAATTTATTTCTGACATGAATCTATAGTGTTCTTTACCTGCCATTTCTAGCATTGGATACATAAAACATAAATCTCCGCTCCATTGCCAATAATTACCTTCTTCATCTTTTAAATCTTCTTCTTTAATAGCTCTCCATAGAAAAGCTCTCCAAGTTCTTAAATGAGTTCCAGTCCATCTTACATTTCGTAGATTATCAAAACCTTCTTGCTGTTGTGAAAATCCAACTGTGCCGTTAGAGTACATAAAACTTCCATTGGTAATCCATACATCATTGTCTTCATACAGTTTAGCAACTCTCTCAAATACTTTATCGTCTGGAAGGAAATCGTCTCCATCCACTTCTATTAAAACATCGTTATCTTCTATATCAGGATTATTTCTTATAGTTTTATCAAAATTACCTGTCTGGTATAGCTTTTTATCATGGTCTTCCATTAGAACAAACCTGTCATCACCTTTTATAAACTCTTCTACTATTTTTTTGGAGTTATCAGTTGATAAATCATGAGTAATATAGCATATAAAATCTTTATAGCTTTGATACTTTATCGTGGTTAGACATCTTTCAATATATGTCTCTGCGTTATAAAATCCTGTTAATATTTTTAGTTTCATTCTTTAATGTATTTTGTTATTAGATTTCTAGTGTATCCTTTAGATTTAATACCTAAAATATCTAAAGCATTATTCACAAGTATATCATTCTTATTAGCCCATTCTGAATCCTCATTTTTGCACTGTACAGATAACTTAAGAGGTTTCTTCAAAACTTCAGATAAAATTTCACAAATATTATAAACACTAATAATCTCAATTCCTGGAATATTTACAATTCCTCGTGATACCTTACGATTAACTAGATTTACTATCTTTACTAAATCTTCTATATCTAAAAGAGATCTTTTTACCCCTCGGTATACGATTACTTCTTCATTATTTGTGATTTTATATTTTAGATGATTAAGTAAATTGTTAGAATTTCCTATACGGCTTACTAGTTGAGGCACTCTAAAGATAGCGTATTCTGTAATATTATTCGCTATTAATTTTTCCATATCCCTCTTATGGTTATAGTAGGGAGTATCCAGAGAATCAATAAGAACAGTACTAAAGTAAATAAATTTCTTATTAGGGTATTTTGCAATAGACTCTAATATTACCTTTCGCTCTTTGTCGAATTCGGATATATCAGTCTCTAACGAGTTCGACACTCCAGATGCTAAAATAACAATATTGGAGTGGTTAAACTTTTTAAATCCTTTAGCAATTAGCCCATTACCAATTATCATAATCTAATACTTTTTTCCATTTCTCTAGTATATCAGAATTAGAAACCAAAGTGGTAACTTCTTCTATATTCTCATTACCTTTAAACTCCAAACCTAAAGATTTACACTCATGAGAGACTAAGGACGCACACTCACTATCAGATGATTGATATACTACATCTAACTGAGAATAGATTGCGTTCCTATTTTGAATGTACCCATTAAATACTACTTTATCCCCATCCACAAGGGGTTTTACCATACTTTCCCAGTAAGGTTGGTCAGTAACCATTCCAAATAGTAAGACTTTATCGCACTTATCTTCTAAAGCTCTTTTAATAGATATATGAGTATTTTTATTCGTGTCAATACTTCCTATAATCCCAGCTACTTTATCAGAAGTTTCTTTTCTCTCTCTGTTTATAACGGGTAATACATTAGGAATTACGGTTCCAGGAACTCCTTGCCAAAACATTTGAGAATTTGCAACATAAACAACTTCATCCCAATAAGATTTAATAGTCTTTATAGGGAATACTCCCTTTTCATGACATGCTAATATTACTTTTTTAGATTTTTCAGGTCTATGAGGCATTTTGAAAAAATGAGTAATTAAAATTTCATCTTCCTCGTTAACTGCGCAATTCTCTAAAGTATTAGAAATACATTGACCCAAGTGATATGAATGAGGACCATAAAAAACACAATCTAATCCGTTTTCATTAAATAGATTACATAGATTAATAAAGGCTGTTGTAGAACCTCCTGGATTAGACCATCCTGATAAAATTTTAATCTTAGTCACGCTTTAAAAGTTGGTTATATAATTCTAATCTATGATGTACTACTGTATTAATATTGTAACGCTCATTTACAATTTTTTTCAAATTTTCTCCCATCTGTCTTGTGTGTTTAGGATCTTTTACACATTTAGCGATTGCTTTAGTCCAATCTGATCTTTTATTCTCTCTAGATATCAAATATCCAGTTACTCCATCTTTGAGGACTTCGTCATATGCGCCACAATCAGTAGCAATAAGAGGAATGCCATAACGCCCAGCTTCCATAAGTTTGATTTCAGATTTTGAATCATTAAAGTTGTTCCATTCTAAAGGTGCAATAGCTACATCAATATTTAAGTACATAGATCCATACCTATCAGTAGGCATAGCTTGAAATACAGCCCAATTTTTATGCTTTTGAGGACCTACTAAAATACGAGTATATTCATCCCATACTTTTTGTTGCCAATCGTCAGGACCTTCTTCTCCTATAGGAGGTCTTCCATAGAATCCCCATCTAACATTTTCAGGACCTACTTTAGCATTTACACTAATACCTAGACCTGGTACTTGTTTTACATCCTGCTCATGGTGAATTCCCCCTACCCATCCTATCTTACAAGGTTCTTTTTTAGAGGTTCTGTATCTTTTAGCTAAATTCCAACAAGGTAAATCGAAATCTATAGCATTTTTAATTACAACTAAAGTCCCTAAGACATCTTTTGCAATACGGTCAGCAAATTTTTTCTGAGTTACAGAAACTAAATCTGCGTTATTGTATAGCGTTGCGGTAAGTTCACTTAAATCTCGTTCTTTATAAACCTCATATAATCTATGACCTGGATAAATTTCCGTAAGAAGATCGTCCGTATCGTAATGAATATAACAATTAGTCTCTTTAGCTTTTTTAAATAGTTCGACCATAAAAAGGGGTCCGAAATTAGAGATATTTTGGGTCATCATAATATCACACCAGTCCATATCCTCATGAGCTTCTAGGTATGAGTTAGTTTCCGGGCTCCAGTTTAGAGGGTTTTGATTAATTCTAACTTCTACTTCATCACTGCAATGCTGTTGAAGTTTTTGGAATGGCATTATTGCTCTATAGTAGCTACATCCACCTTCATTGGCGGGAACCACTAATATTTTTAATTTATCTTTACTCATTACTTAGCTTGGGACACTCTTACACGTCCATAAAATTTATCAAAGTCCTCGTATACTTCAAGAGTTTTTCCATCTATTAAATCAACTTCAAGAAATTGAATATCATCATGAGTTGGATTATTAACAGCGGGATTAAAATATGGTCTAATTTGAACAATCTGTGAGGTGTTCAATAGTGCCACTTCATGTCCTCTCTTTGCTTGCGACCAGAAAGGAATAAAGTTCTTCGGATACATTGCAAAATTAACTGGTTTCGCACTAAGTAGTGAACCTAGAAATACGATACCTGCTAATGCAATTAATATATTAAATTTAGTTTTCATAATAAAAAAGGACCACTCCTAAGGATCTGTGAAATTATCGTAATTTAGAAAGTAAATTGTTTAAATACGAGGTAATACTATCCCCAGAAGCAGCCCAACACAAAAAAATAACTCTACTCTAACCCTTTAAGGTGTGAGAGATAATCGTCTCCTTCATCTGATTTAGATTCGGTTGACGTAGATGCAATAGTTCTAACTTGCTCTACGATATCTTCTCCTGTAATTTCCATAGCCATCTTCTTTAAGTCTTCATATGAAGCTACTTTAACAAGACCTTGAATATCATGTAGTGAATCCATCCAAGTTGCTATTTCCATTTCACTTCCAGCCTCTGATTTAGAAGGCTTTGGAGATGATTTATCATAATTCGGCCATTCACCTGATTTATCTTTAATGATTTTAAAGTCATTACCCTCTTTCAAGTCTGTAATATCTCCAAAATCTTCGTCAAAGAAGCAATCAAGAATCTTGCTGAATAGTTTAATACCTACGGATAGGATTTTAACTTGACCTGTTTCACGCTCAACTGCATTTAGATAAAAACGCTTACGAGCTTTAATTTGTCGGGCGATAGCCATATTGCCTTCGTCTTTAGTGTTCCAAAGTTTAAAACTTAGGTCACAAATAGGACAGTCATCACCCTTCACTCGGGGGCAATGGTGGTTCTTATCATTAATACGATGAATACCTGTTTCAGCGTAGAAATTTTCATCCGGGTCTTTAGCCGGTAGGACTCGCACTTGTGTAGTGCCTTCTTCCATCATTAAAAACTTCTTAAGGAAATCTGCTGTGTCTCCAGAAGGTTGTTTATTGATTTGGTTATACTTTTTACGTAATTCTTCGATGTTTACCATGTTATTATTAGTTGTTTAATTAGTTGAAAATAGTTTTGCTTCAGCTCTTTTATTGGCTGAGATTTGTACTAGGCAATCTTTCTGATGGTCTAGCGCGTTAATAAGGCTTTTAGCTAGTGAATACTTGCTATCAGCGTCTGCTAATTCTTGTTTAGCTTTTATAAGGTTGGGAACAGATAATACATACGAATTTAAAGCGCCTTGTGTTACTTTCTCCCCAACAAGTTCAAGATCTGCTCTTCGTTTCTCTCTAACTTCGGATTCTTTCTTATCTAACTCTATTGAGCTCTCATCTCTAACTCGCTTAGCGTAAGATAGAAGAGAAGCAAAATAAGCATAAATTGCAGAATGGTTCATCAACGTAGATTCAATATCAGAATCGTTGATTTGTAAATATTTCTTTGAAATGTTAAGATACTCATGTTCAAAGGTTCCGTACAGGTTTATAATTTCGTTATTCATTGTTCTTTATATTATAGACATTTTTGAAAGATTTTGGAGAAGATTTTCGAGAAAATATAAATTCAAAAAGTTCTGGGTTTAAAGCTACTAGCATCTGCATTATATTAGATGTAATAGTGGTTAGAAATTCATTTCTAATTCCTGGCATTTCGTCGTCATCGCCAAGTCCAAACAGTTGGAACCCTACATGAAGAATTTCATGAAGTAAAGTCCCTTTGTAATCAATTTCATCTTGGCTAGGGTCTACGTAAATTACATTAGTTGTTAAATCCACATAGCCATATAATTCATCTCCATCTACATCAGTTAAATCTTTCTGTATGATTTCATAAGACTTAAATCCTATATGTAAAATATTTGGGTGTTCATAACTCATTACTCTTGTCCTATTACTAGTCGTTGATAATCCATTTTAGCCGGGATAATAAATCTTGCCCTGCCGTTTCTGGATTTAATTATGTAAATTCTAGATTTACCTTTGTCGAATTCTTCTTCGTCTTGATTGATTGAGATAACTAAGTCGCATACACGGGTTTTTCCGTATGAATCTGCTAGCTCGGTATCTGTAATTAGCCTTACTTTTTTACCTTCACGATTTGTTTGGGTAGCTGTCCACATTAAGCACTTATGCTCAATAGCTAATCCTCTCAGTTCTTGAGCTAGGCGCTCTTGAGCTTGGTATTCAGCCATCTCACTATCAGTAGCTAGTAATTCTAAATAATCTACTATAATAACATCCGGTGAAAAGTTTTCGTAATTACTTAACTGATTTAAATAAGCACGAAGTTGGTTTACAGTTGCTCTTTTTGTAGGAAACTCTTTAATCTTAAGCTGACCTCTATCGGGAACTGTAGCGGTGACCTGGTCTAACCTACTTTTAAGGTCGTCACAGCGGTCTTTTAGTTGGTCTTGGCGAATACGTGAGAAAATACTATCGAGTCTCTGTGCTACCCTATCTTCCGCCATCTCTAATGTGATATAAAGAACATCAGCCCCGTCTAAACACGAACGAACAGCTTGATTAGCAAGGTAAAGAGATTTACCTACCCCAGGAGGAGCGACTACCATTGCCAACTCTTTGGAGGCTAACCCGCCTTCTAATGCTTCATTTAAGGATTCAAAAATTGTCCTATGTTCAGCATTATGCTTATCCGAATTTAAACGAGCCCAACGTTCTTCAATATCTGAGAAATAATCTAAACCTAAGTCTACATTACGGCTCACCGTTAATGCACCCCTCATAATAGGTTCTATTTCTGAGTACTTCTTAGATTTAACCATCTCAGCGGAGCGGATAATCGCATCTTTTAATGACTGCTCTTTAGCAAACCCTTCGACTAAATCTAATAGGTAATCTTCATTATTTAATGAGTTTTCATCTAAATTGTTAATAAGAGTTAACTCATCTCGGTAATCCGAAAATAATTCGTTTGAAGTTTTTACCTGTTTTACATCCTCTAAGATAAAATCATCCGATGGTAGTTTTTTGTACTTAATATAGTAATCTACTATAATCTTGTACATCTTTTGGTGTGAAGGGTATTCGAAGTACTCTGCTTTTACCAT
>Ga0208298_1000699_pt1 | contig 13421 bp, 9 predicted proteins | sample 14BtaG_FD_184088 | JGI IMG/M metagenome (GOLD analysis project Ga0208298, IMG submission 184088) | Marine viral communities from the Subarctic Pacific Ocean - 14B_ETSP_OMZ_AT15311_CsCl metaG (SPAdes) (version 2) | ecosystem: Environmental > Aquatic > Marine > Oceanic | place: Pacific Ocean... | reverse complement strand
TCCTTCCTGAAGCCCACGGCAATGGGGTCGCTTTGAAAATGTCTGAGGCTTCAGGGATAGTAACATTATATGTTACACCAATTTTAGCTTCTCCTGCATAATTATAATTCATGTTTTCCAGCATTTGGAGTATAGGCTGTATTGGTTGATCCGAAGCATCGAAGCCGATAAAAGCAAAAAGATTAGAGATCCCACCTAAAGTGCCGCTAGTATTACTGCTGCTTGGTCCAGCTATTAGTTCAATGGTTACTGGATGACTAAGGAATTCCTTAATCATCCCAGATTTAACTTCAAGAAACTTTTTCTTAAACTCTTTTTCAAATGGCCTTTTTAAAGCTTTTGGGGCTTGTTTTTGTATAGCCATTTGGACATCTTTAGGTAAGGTAGCCATTATTCGTCAGTTGGAGTGAGTAAAAAAGTATAAAATTTATTTGTGGTTAATCCACGGGGGGAGCCATCACTTTTGATTGCGAATCTAATTCCGTCTAACTCAACCCTCCTAGCTTCCTGCAAAAACTCATAAGCATCACTTTTTACCACAATTTTTACAGAACCATCTGGTAGAATGATTTTGTTTTGAGTACCTCGTTGATTTTCATTATTCGATAAATACTCTTCATCCATATTGACATAATAAACTCTAGCCTCAAAAGCTTGAGACTCTGTAGTGTATTCTACATTTGATTTAGAGCCTGTATTAGTCCTACCATAAATGCTGTTATATTTAGCATTTGTAGAGATCACAGTTCTTTTCGAATTCTTAAAGACGGTGATAGTCCGTGCGAAAGTCTCATGCAATGTATCATACGTCGCATTAATCGCAGACTCCATATTAGAAGATAAAAAACCAGCCATGTAGATAATTACACATTTTTTGTTATAATAACTAGGATAAAGGATGAATGCCAAAAATAATTTAAATAAAAAGTCTGGAGATGAAGTATCTTCATTGTTCAAGATGATGTTAATTATGGTGGAAGATATGAAGAAAGATCATGATTTTCACTATCAGAAGCTATATGAAGCTATTCCAGAAAAGTATCACCCAGTAATCAAAGCGGCTGATCATTTTACCCCAGATAAAGTGTCGTGGATTAGGAAGAGAATTTTGGACTTTGGCAATGAAAGTTTGCGTAATGTGCAAAATGAAATAGAAAATTACAAAGTTGAATTTATATTTAAGTAGGAATATGGAATTAAAATTACTATATCAGTTCACCGTCGATGAAGTTAAAGAGGTAGAAAAAGAATCCTCAAGGAAAAACAAAAAGACTGGCGAAGTTACGATTACTAAGAAAAAGGTAAAGGAAAAAGTACCTCTTGAAGTAAAAATCAAGAAACCTTCTCGTCGCGAGTTGGAAGATGCTGAGCTTCAATACACCATCGAAATGAGTAAGTGTATTAAGCAGGGTATCCTCACGAAAGCAATGCTTGCAAAAAAATATAGCGATACTGGGGGGACTTTTACTGAAGCGGGGCAAAAAGAGTATGGCAAGCTATATAAGCAGATTTTAGAGTTTCAGAATGAATATATCAAACTTGACTCAGCCACCAAACTTGACGCAAAGCAGAAAAAAAGGCTTGAATTCGTAAAAGAAGAGATCGCCAAAGTCAAAAGAGAGTTGGTTGAAGTAGAGTCAAATCTACAAGGTTTATTTGAACATACTGCTGATGTTAAAGCTCAAAACAAACTCTTACTGTGGTATGCTCTTCATTTAACTTACATTCAAAGAGAGGAAGATGAGGAGCCTATCCAGTATTTCAAGGGTCTCGATTATGACGAGAAAATTGAAGATTACTACGATAAGGAGGAAGAAAATTCCGATGTTTATCAGCAGGTTATCAAACAAGTTTCCACTACACTAGCTTTTTGGTTCTACAATCAAGCTTCTACGCAAAAAGAGTTTGAGGAAATTATGGACAAGGTAGAAAAGGGTGAGTTATAGTGACGAATTTTATACCTCTCTTATAGGGGAGATATTTGACGGATATAGCGTCTCGGCCTTTGAAGGTCGAGACGTATTCGTTAAACACATAAACCTAAGAGATCAGAAGTATATAAATTCTTATTACGAAAAGTATAAGAATATTGCTTTATCTAAAGGTATTGAGTCTCAAGAAGAGCGGGAGGCTTACATTAAAAAAGAGGGCTTGTGGGAGGAGTCTGATGATATGAAGATACTGTCTCTCACGGAAGAAATTAAAAATCTTAAAAAGACAAAAGAATCTGTATTCTTACCTTCCCAACAAGATTCTTTTCAAAAGACTATCGAAGAAAAGTCTGTTGAGCTGCACGATTTAAACAAAAATAAAAATGAGGTAGTTGGTTTGACCGCAGAAGCTTACGGCTCCAAAAGATCTAATGACGAAATGCTTAGGTTTTGTATCTTCAAAAATCCTGATCTTACTGAGAACTTACATACTGAAGATGAATTTGCGGAACTTGAAGTTCGTGAAGTTATCTTATTAAATACTATCATGATAGATAATTCTAATAGAATGTCTGAAGATAATATTAAACATGCTGTTTTGAGGCCATTCTTTAGCATGTACATTTCAAACTGTGAAAATCCTAGCGATTTTTATGGAAAGCCTATAGTTGATCTTTCTGCTTATCAAATGAAGACTGCTATGTATGGTAAGGTATTTCATAGCATATTTCAATACACCGAAGATATTCCAGATAATATTAGGCAAGACCCAGATAAATTACTAGCTTACTCAGAGAGTCAGAGAAATAAAGTCTCTAATAAAGGAGGTGTAAGAGACGATGCGGATGCTTCAGCCGTATTCGGGGCAACTAATGACGACATGAAAACTGTAGCTAAAGATGCCAAGACTGTTTCTTTATCAGAAGCAGCGAAAGAAGCTGGCGGCAAGTTAGACATGAAACAAATGATGAGATTAGCAGGTCATGATGTGTAATATTAGTGTATATACACACTAAAGGAACAAGATTATGCCCATCAAATTACCAACCGTACAAACGGGTTTCGAACAAAGTATTGATAAAGCAGCTAAGAAAGCTGGTAAGAATCTTAAAATCAATATGGGGCCGGGGGCCAAGAGTATTGAGGGTTTAACAAGACCTTTGGGGCGGTTAACTGGTAAGGCTGATGAGTTCACAAAATCTATGGAGGCGGCTAACGCCCGTGTTTTAGCCTTCGGCGCATCTGTTGGTGTTATTGCTGCTGTCTCAAATGCTTTAAAGGAGTTGGTTACGACGACTATTCAGGTTGAGAAGAGCTTAGCTAATATCAACTCGATTCTAAAGCAGTCAGATTCGCAGCTTGACGGTTTTAAAAAGCAAATTTTTGATATTGCTAGAAATACAGGTCAAACTTTTGATGTTGTAGCTGAAGCGGCTTTAGAACTGTCTCGTCAAGGTCTTAAAGCTGAAGAAGTTACTAAAAGGCTTAATGATGCTCTTGTTCTTTCTCGTCTTTCTGGTTTGAGTGCTTCTGATGCTGTGGCAGGTTTGACAGCAGCAGTTAACTCATTTTCCTCTGCTGGTCTTACAACCACTGACGTACTTAATAAAATTTCTGCTGCTGCCGCAAGTGCCGCAGTTTCTGATAGAGATCTGATTGAAGGTCTGAAACGTTCTGGAGCTGTTGCAGTCGCTTCTGGTGTACAGTTTGATGAATTGATTGGTATTATTTCCGCGCTTCAAGAAAAAACTGCGCGTGGTGGATCTGTCATTGGTAACTCTCTTAAAACAATTTTCACTAGAATTCAAGATATTGAAAAACTACAGACACTGCAAGATCTAGGTGTGCAGGTCACAGATCTAGAAGGTAAAGTGTTGTCTTCTAGTAAAGTTATTGAGAACTTAGCTCCAGTATTTGCTAAGATGAGTCAAGCGTCGAAAGTTAACTTAGCTGACAACCTTGTTGGTAAATTTCAGATCGCACCTTTTCTTGCTCTACTTGAGGACTTTAACCAGAAAATTTCTAGGAGTGGAGAAGTGGCTACAACCTCTTTTAACGCCACTAATGAAGCTTATGAACGTAATACAGTTTTAAATAATACTTTAGCTACCGCTATAAACACAGCTACTGTTAATCTTAAGGAATTAGCTAACGCTTTGGGAGAGATAGGCGTAACTGAAAACTTATCAAAGATAATTGGTGTATTTAATGATGTAGTATCTAAGATTTCAGGCGTTTTAGATGGCGATGGAATGGGGTCCGATTTCGCCAAAGGGTTGATAAAAGGGATTAGCGCTGTGATTGCTGGACCCGGGTTAGCTTTAGCTTTGGTCGCTATTGGTAAATTACTTTTGGATTTTGCTAAGTTTGGTGCTGGAGCTTTAAAAACTTTCTTTGGTTTGAATAGAGCTGCTGAAGCTCAGAAAAATTTACAAGGTCAGATAGCGGCATCACTCCTGAACGATAAAGGTATCAGGGATGCCATCTTGTCGATTGAAAAGCAAAATATATCTGCGGGTGAGAAGAAAAAACTTCAAACCCAATTCTTCACTAAGGCTTTAAATGAACAGTTGATGGTCATGCAAAAAATGCAAGGCATCGCTAGTACTATCGCTCCCGGGGTTATGGCGGGAACGGCCTCAAAGCGTGGTGGAAGAGCTGCTGGAGGATTCTTACCTATTGGCGCAGAAAGATCTGACATCTCTAAAGGTGTAGGTGGCGCACCCGCTTCTGCAAAACCTGTTGTCATCCCCAACTTTGCATTTGGTGGTGGTAAGCGGGGGACAATGGTTGCTAATGATAGTGAATATATTGTTCCTAATTATGCTAATGGTGGAGACGCTATCTTTAATCAGAACATGGCTTCTTCAATGGGTCTCCCTTCTAATGCTAGGAAGGTGAGAGCTGCTGGGGGTTATATACCAAACTTCGCTACCTCAAAAGGTGGAACAAAAATGGTAAATTCTAGAAGTACTTATGTTATGCTACACGGCGAACATGGGAAAACAGATCCTCAAAAGATAGCGTATTATCATCCAGAGAGTAACAAATATAATGTAACCGATGCTGAAGGAGCTATACCCATAAAAGTCCCAATTTACGGCCTCAGTGATAACCATAAAGGTAGTAACGTCAATGATTATATAAAAAATTTAGAGGACCATGCAGCTAAAGAAGCTATAAAATCCGCTTTTGAATTGGGTGGAGGCCAAATGCCAAATCCAGCACCTAGAGAAGCAGCAATTAAAAAACAAGTGAATAGTGGTGCTGTAGCTGGATTTGCAGGTAGTATATATGAGTTAGCTTTAGCGGCTCTACTTACAGATGAAGAATTTACGAAACACGCAGACCAGACTGCGACTTCCAACTTCGATTTAAACTTGCAGGGTCAAACTGGATTATTAGATTTATATAATATTTCTACCAAACCAAAATTTGGTGAGGTTAAGGGTAGGATGAATTCTGACAATGTAGCATCTGCCGCAGCTAAGATAGGTAGGGTCAACGGCCTAGGTGGTAAGCCAAAACAGGCTGCTCAACAAGGGAGGCTTTTAGGGAAAAGATTACCTGTGGCAACAGCTAGGGAGTTTGGCATAACGCCTTCTAACAAGTCTTTTCATACTATAAGTGCAAGTGATTTAGATAAAATAAATGCTAATACACCAAACGGACAGAAGGCTAGTTTTAGTGGTGGGAAAAACCCTATGTTTCAAGGTTTCGTCAGGGGCGCTTCTGGTTACATACCTAACTTTGCAGACCCTCTGCAAGACGCTATCGGTAGAGAGCGGTCTGCTGGTTTACCTGTTAGCCAAATTAGAATCAATCAAAGCGGCAAACTTCGAAATGCTCAAAACCCAATGGGTCTTGCGGTGACTAACACCCGCGATGAACCTACTGGAGCCATCCCTAACTTTGCAGGGGGAGGGACGGGCGAAGTTAGCTTAAGTCTTAAAGATGTTGGATCTTCAGCAAAAGGTCTTAAGTCCGAGCTTGATAATTTAAACAGGCTTATTAACTCTTTAAACGTGGAAATTAGAAATGGCCAAACGAGTCATGCTGACGCAGGTAAACAAATTGACGACTTTTCTAAAAAAGTATCTAATAGTAAAAAATCACAAGAAAAAATTCAATCAGCTGCAAAAGCTGAACTAGCCGTAAACGAAGAAAAAACTAAGTCTCATAAAAATTATCTTGGTGTTATGTTTGGTCTCCAAGCTGGTATGACAGCATTGAATGCAGCTACTGAAGGATCTACAGGTGCTATAGGAAAATATACTTCTATAGTTTCCGATGGTATAGCGGGTGTTTCTGGTTTTGCTTTTGCTGGTCAAGCAGCCCAAGAGTTAGGTGATAGTATGTCGGGCGCAGGTGGTCTTAAAGGAGCTATAGGTGGATTGGTTGGGAAACTAGGAGTAGCTGGATCTGTGATAGGGGGAGCTATGGAAGTCTTTGATTTGGGCAAAGAGTTATATAATGAATATAGTGGGGCAAATAAACGCGCCTCTGATGCGTTAACTGCACTCAAAGACCGAGCGGATGATTTATCTTTCGCTTTTAGTCAATTAAGTGAAGTAGAAAAGGCGAAAGCAACGGGCGACGCTGAAGACGTATTATCGAGAAGGGGGCCATCAGAAGAAATCAAAACTACTGGAGGTATATTCAATTCAAGACCGATGACTGTAGAAGAAGCTAAGTCGATAAACAAGTCGACGGAATCAATGGCTTTGATAGGGAGAAAAACTTTTGATATAAATGAAGAAACTGGAGAAGTGAGGCTTTTAAAGGAAAGAACATTTGAAAATGACGACCTTAAAAAAGGATTTGCAACAACCATTGCTCAATTGAGGGCTACGGAAATGCCTCTTGAAGAAATAGATGATATTTTAGATGGTTTTAAAAGTTTCTTAGACGGTAAAGAGCTTGGTCAACTTGCTGATATTGTAGTAAAAAGAAATAAAGAGTTAAGAGTAGTTCAGAAGGAATTTTCAAAGTTTGTTTCGGGGCTTTCCGATGAGGAATTTGATCAGATGGTAGGTTCAAAAAGTTTTATTCGTGAGTCGCTTGGAGGATCAAAAGACAAGACCCCTGAGTTAAAAAACTTTTTAGCAAAAATAAACCCATCTACCGTTCAAAAGCTTTTGGAACAAGAAACCAAGGGGAGAGATCAAAAAACGGCAGATCAAGGAAAAGCTGTTGATCAGTTAACTTTAACTGCATCTAAAGCTAGGATTGCGACAGCTTTAGAGTTAAAGAAGCTAGACATAGATTCGAATAAACAAGCTCAAAAAAGGCTAGAGAAAGCTCAGCAGTTAGGGATTGTTGATAAAGTAGCTTTACAAGATTTAAAAGCCAAAGCTGAGCTGGAAAAAATGAGCAACGATTTCGCCAAGGAAAGGGTTGATTTTTTGGCAAAAGAGGGAGAAAAATTAACCAACTTGGGTGTAAAACGCGAAGACGTAGATAACTTTAAAGAAGCGCTAAAGGGGTTATCAACTAAAGATATTACTGAAGAGGGCGCTGAAGGATATAGGAAGATCTTACGAGAGATTCTTAAGATCGGTGACGCAAATGATGATCAAGTTAATCAAGCTATTAAGGCGCTAGAAGCCCAGATGAAAGGACAAGATGCTTTAAACGAAAAAAAGAAAAAAGGTTTAGAAAACGATCTAGAATCTGAAAAAACTATAGCTAGAATATTAGAAGTTGTACGAAAAGTAAAAAGTGAAGCGGAATTATCAAAACTGCGAATTGATACTAAGGGCGCACAAGAACAATTTACCTTCGATCAAGATAAAAGAGCTTTACAAAGGTCTACACCCGGGACTAGCAATCCTTTCCAAAGAAGTGTAGGTAGACAAATAGCCCAAATCGACTTAGACGCAGCTAAAGCGCTAGCGGCCACAAATACTGAAAAATTTCAACAAGATTTTTTGGTAAAAAGTGCGGAATTAGGTAAGCTTTCTGTAGCGGCTAAATCAGGTGATCCTGAAGCTGTAAAAGCTAGAGATATATTAGCCAATGAAATGGCGCTGATGCCTCAACAATTAAAAACAGCTAATGCACAACTTATGGCTAATGCCCAAGCCAATAAAGACGCAGCTGATGCTGTTGGAACCATAACTGATGCCGCTACTGTTTTTATAAATATTGTTGATGGCTTAGAACAGCAAAGACAAAACGCTATGGGTCAAGCGAATTTTGATGCTGCTCAGTTAGGAGTTATGGGCCTAACAAAAAGAGCAAATAGAAAACTAGCTGAAAGGGCAGCTATTGACAATAATCCAGACTTAACTCCAGCAAACGCTCTTGAAAAAGCTAGACTAGAAAGAGACTTTCAGGGGAGAATGAAACTGCGAACTAAGGATGATGCAGTTATTAATTCTGATTTCTTAGATAGCATGGTTGATGCCTCCGTCCAGTTTAGAGATAACTTTGCGGCTGCTTTTGCAGAAGGTATTAAAAGTGTAGATGATCTTGAAGACGCATTACTAAATGTAGCTAATCAGTTTTTACAAAGCATGACTAAGAACTTAACTCAAAAGTTCATGGATCAAACTGCGAGTGAAGGTGGTGGAAAGGGTCTTTTTGGCCTTGGGATTGGTATTTTTGCTAATGGTGGTCCAGTTCGTGGTGGCTCTGGTAGCCGTGATGACGTTCCAGCCATGCTAATGGGTGGGGAATTCGTCATGAATAAAAAAGCTGTTCAGCGTTATGGATCAGGATTCATGGAAGCTATAAACTCTGGCTCTATTCGTGGTTTTGCTCGCGGAGGACAAGTTAGAGATGAAGAGGGCATGTTTACAACCCCGGGTATGAATGGCGCTGGAGCTATTGTTGGAATGCAAAACCTTATGTCTTTTGCCACTCAAACCCCAACAGCTCTAGGTAGAGATAAGTTAAGATCTGAAGGAGCCTTTTTAGATGCTGAGAGTGGTAGATTTACCATGTTTGGCCGAAGGAATAATCCTCAATTCCAAAAGGTGCAAGATGCCAAGAGACAAGCTCTTGGTTTAGCAGGGCAAGAAGTGGATGCTCGTAAACAAGCTAAGGAGCAACAAGTTAGCTTGGGTGATATGTTAATGTCAGCCGCTATTAGTACTATTGTTAGTTTTGGAGCTTCAAAAGCATTAGGGAAATTAAAAGGTGCTGACGATAAACCTTTGATTGGTAAAGGAATGAGAGGGCTTTTATCTTCTGGAGCAGGTAACTTAGCTGGGGTTCTTACTACTGGCGCTCCTGCTTCTGGCGGGGCGTTTGGAGCTGCGGCAGCAAGTGGGGACTTAAGGAAGATATTTTCAGGAGGAAAATCTAAAACTTCTGGAAATGCAGGTGGCAACAATGGAGTCGGCAACAATGGAGGCTACATTAAACGAGGCGTACTGCCTCAACATGGGTTGATGAATCTAGGTTTTACCGACAAAGAATTGAACGTGGGAGTCCTAAACAGAGCTACAGGAGGATTAATCCCTGCTGCTGGAGGAGTTGATACGGTTCCCGCAATGCTTTCAGGTGGAGAGTTCGTCATGAACGCTGCCGCCACAAGGAACATTGGAGCAGGTAATTTACAAGCGTTGAACTCTGGAGTTGGAGCTGGTGATAACACCGATCTCGTCTCCAAACTTGATGAGTTAATTACTGCAACTGAGACATCTCAATCTACAGGTGATATCAACATAACAATCAATGGCTCTAATGGCACTGAAAGTCAAACAGGAGGCGAAGATGCTCCAGAAAGAGAAAGAAAATTATCTGAGAGAATTAAGGTCGCCGTTAAGCAGGTGATCGCAGATGAACAAAGATTAGGAGGACAACTTAGAAAGTAATGTTTGGATCAAGATTAAATGACGAAGTAAATGTCACAATAGGCCCAGCTGCGCTTTCTGGTATCAGCTCTGTAGACTTTTCGTATTCTAATAGTGCAAATATTGTTAAACCTCTCGGCTCTAAGAAAGGATTAACTACTGTTGGCGGGGCTACACAACAAAAAGTTTCTATTTCTTCTCATATGATATATAATGATCCAATCTTGTCTTTTACTGGATCTAACAGTATAAGTGGCAATATTAGATATGGAGACGTTGCATACAGATTTTCTGAAGGATACTTAGATTCTTATTCTGTCAATTGCGCTGTAGGCACAGTGCCAAAAGTTAATGCTTCTATCTCTGTTTTTAGTGAGTTTGTATCAGGCAGCGAAGTTTCGAGTGATATAGGAGCATCTAGTAGTATTTCTGTAACATCTCAAGGGTCCATAAGTGCAACTTGCGATAATTCAACCACAAACAGGGTTATTGGTTTTGATTACTCTATTAAATCTAATAGAAAACCTCACTTCTCAATAGGCAGTGAAACTCCTGCTTCTGTCGAGCTTATCCTTCCTTTGGAATTTACAGCTCAGGTTCAAATTGAAGTTGATGAAGCTTTTCCAGAAAGCTCTTTTAGCTTTTTAGAAAATAGAGAAAACAAAACTGTTGTTTTTGATATTAACAGGAAAGATGGTTCGAATCTTCAAGAGTTGACGATTCCTAATGCCACATTGGTAAGTGAATCTATATCAGCTTCTGATAATGGTTCTGCTATTTTAAATTTAAATTATATTGGTCATGGCTTCTGATTTATTTTACAACAGAGATTCAAATATTTCCGGGGTTACAATTGAGACTGATTATTCAGATCTTAACCTGACTCCTGTCTACGGTTCTAAAGCTTCTTTTAAGTCTAAGAATTTTATGTATGAGGTTGATGATTTTCAAATCAACTCTATACCCTCCTCAATGAATAGTCTAGAGGTTCAGTATGATGTGCGGTATGACTTGAATGAAGCCAACACTCAAAAACTAGCTGCATTTATCGAGAGTAAAAATGGCAATCAATTATTTGAGTTTAGTATAGACGGTGGCGGCATTTATAAATCTATGTCTGGAGTGTCTGACAACTATGCGATTAATCATGTCAACAACCAGCATTATGAAGTCGCTGTTTCTTATTCTGTAGATCAAGCTCCAAATTTATTTAATTGGTCTGGGATGAATTTTGTAAATTTAGATTTTCAAGATTACGCTTACTCTACCTCTTATGAAAAGTATGATGTTGTTTACACTGGCATAAGCTCTAATAAGCTAAACAACTATTATTACTGTACAGAAACTCACTCGTCTACTGCTTTAAATTCCCCAACGGGAGATAGCTCAGCATGGTCTCAGAACTTCTTCTTTAAGCCTGATATTGGTTTGCAGAATGACGTTCAATTGAAAAATGAAGTCTTACAATTTAAAAACTCTTTTAAGCAAAGAGTCAAAACAAAAGATAACAACGCTTCATTCCAACTTAAGTATGACTTCACAGATATCAGCGACAAACAACTTAAGTGCATGTTGCACTTCTTAGAGAATAAGGCTGGATACAGAAGGTTTAGACATGATATAGAATCGGTATATAATAGACCAAAAGCTATGTATTGCCCAGAGTGGAATCATACATGGAAGTATTTCAACGCGCACGATTTATCCGTGACGTTAGTAGAAGATGTTTTAGGTGTAATCCCAACAGGAAGTTAAAATGGCTAGAAATATTTTAAAGAGTAACAATTCAATTGTGATTGCTGGGCAAAGACCAGCGTTTACAACTGATGATAGAACTGGGAGTGATATGAGTGGCGCTTACATGAGCGCTGTTCAAAGCGTGGGTGTTGGCTTCTCTCAGCAAAGGCAAAAGTCAAAGCAAGTTGGATCTAAGAGTTTAGCTGTTAATGATATAACTAGGATGCCAGATGTTGATTTATCTATAAGTTATCACTATACCCCAGCGATGTTAAACGAAAACATGTTAGGTCTAGTTGATTCAAATCCATCTTATTCAGCTACTGGATTTTTCGAAGGTTATACGAATGAGGATCAAAATTTTTATATAGTTAATCATCAAGATCAAGGTTCGGATATGATTAAAAATGGCTCTATAGATTTTAGTAGTTTAACTACTGATGTGGAAGTAATTTCTATTGGTAACGCCTTTTTAACGAATTACTCTTTAGATTTTTCTGTAGGGTCTCCACCTATTGTATCCACCTCTTACAAATGTTCTAATGTTAGGATGGAAAAGGGTGCTTTTGACGAATCCCAGAATCCAGCTATTAATCTACAGTCTGGTAATAATCAAGGTGTTGGTATGGTCCAACTAGAGAATGCTAAGGTGAGTGGGTTTGATTATTATAGCACTGTAAATAGATTCAATCCACCTCTATGTTCCCCCACTGATGTTAACGTGATACTCCAGAATCTACAAATTGGAGGAGCGCCTATTGGTGGGGATGCTCATTTACAATCTTTTTCATTCGATATACCAATAAACAGGGTCGATCTATTTGGTTTGGGTAGCGATTATCCATATGGTAGAAAAATTCAATACCCAATTACATCTTCTGTTGGACTAGATTTTTTGGTTTCTGGTTTTGCCACAGGAGAAATCTCTTCCTTGATTACAAGCGAATCGGGATACGACTTTGACGTACAGGTTATGGATACAGAAGAGCAGTATCAAAACACTTTTTCATTTGAAAATTTAAAACTCGAAAGTTCTTCTTACCAAATGGATGTCAATGGGAACATGAACTATTCTTTAAGTTTTAGCTTTGAGATTACTAATTAAAATTATGGGCTTAAAAATTAAAAAAAGTAAAAATATAGTTATTGAAGGGCTAGTTTCACATTTCGATGCTTCAGATAAGTTATCTTACTCTGGAAGCGGGACTACATGGAAAGATTTAAGCTCTAATAGTTACGATGGGACACTTGTAAATGGGCCATCTTTTAATCCTGCCAATGGGGGCAGTATTGAATTTGATGGGGCCGATGATAGGGTTGATATTGGGGGGAGTTCTCCGTTGTTAAGTTCCCACGTTAATAATGAGACAAGTGTTTTTGCTTGGGTGTATCTAGACTCTTTTGTAGATGGGCCTTATATTTATCTTAGATCTGGCCCTACCGCACACTCCGAAACTATACGTCTAGGTTTTCTTTCTGACGGAAAGATTCAAGTTAGATTACTTTTATTTACTGATCCTTCAAATGAAAATAAAACATTCACTTCGACAAATCCCTCAAGCTCAGGTGTATGGCAATTTGTAGGCTTTACTTATGACGGCTCTACCCTAAAAATATACAAGAATGGAAGTTTATTCTATGAAGAATCTTTTAGTGGATCTCTTATAGACAGTTCGTCTGGCTCATCATCAATGTTGGGTACAGATTTAGATGGCGTAGGGTATAATCAATTTTTAAATGGGAGAATATCTGAATTATACTGTTACAATAGATCTTTAACAGCATCAGAAATTGCACAAACTTACACCGCTACCAAAGGTAGATTTTAATCATACTCAATCTTAACATTCTTACTTTCGTAAGTCTGTTTCTTCTCCGCTGTATGACGTTGACCATTTCTCTTGGCGGCATAATCATCGAAGTATTTTTGCTTAACTGGATCTTTTCCTCC
>Ga0208298_1000692_pt1 | contig 13465 bp, 18 predicted proteins | sample 14BtaG_FD_184088 | JGI IMG/M metagenome (GOLD analysis project Ga0208298, IMG submission 184088) | Marine viral communities from the Subarctic Pacific Ocean - 14B_ETSP_OMZ_AT15311_CsCl metaG (SPAdes) (version 2) | ecosystem: Environmental > Aquatic > Marine > Oceanic | place: Pacific Ocean... | reverse complement strand
CGCGCGTTCCTCCTCCCCCCTCGCACCTCCTCGCGCTACTCACGAACTAAGTCAGCCAAACCAACTAATAAAAAATGTTTCTTCCCACCGCTCTGGGACTTCCTCAATCGCTTCGGCTCTCCCTCCAAAACAATCCAGATCAACCCTGCCTCGCTCAACTCCGCTAGCGCTCGCCCAACGCTTTTCCTATTCACTGCTGTCATCTTGGCATAATAACTAATCGCATCATGCGATGACCAAGTTTCATACCTCCAGCGCTCGCACAAGGCCCAACCAACGAATCTAGCTGTCATAGATAGCGCTTCATTGCCTGCGACTTCACTTCGATACCAATGCCATACGATCTGGCGCACTCGCGAAAAGTCCGATTCTTTCCGCGCAAGCGCTATGGGTATCAGCGCTGTTTTCTCCCCACGCTCGCTTTCGCTGTGAGCAGTAATCCACCAATATGCTTTATCTATTTGTCCGAATCTTCTCATCTTTCTCCTGCGCAAGCGTGCGTGCTTTCCAGAGAGTCAATCCCCCTCAAGGGGATTGCTCTCCTATACATATGTATATGTATGGATATATGGGAACCTTTTACTCGTCCGTTGGGCATCTGAGGGTATAGTTTGTCCCTTAGCTTCCCTAGTATGTCCCTAAAGTTCCCAACGATTTTATTCGGTAATGTCATTAATATCTATCCTATTTTGGTCATTTTCACTATGCCAGGGTTCACAAGACTCGCCGCAACCATCAGTAATATGTAAGTGATGCAAGTCTGTAAACTTCTCAAAATCTTCGGTAATCATCTCTTTAATATCTTGCACAGATTTAAACCCTCTAAAGAATTTAATATCTGTTTGGTTTTTTAATACACCAGTCTTACCAAGATGTTCTGCCATTGCACCAGTCTTACCATATTTCTTTTCCATTCTCTCTGGGAAGTCAAAAGCCTTTGGTTCTTCAATCATTATGGTCATAAGTTTCTTATATGATTTCTTCCAACACCAAACACAATTACCAAAATGTTCTGGTATTTGTAAATCAAAGACTTGATCTTCCCACCAATCTAAAACGTCATACTTGTCTATATTCCATTCAACCAAGGGATAAATTAAGTTTTCTGCTACTGCATTTCTGGACATACGACTAGCTTCATCAGATCTAATACCTATAGCCATTAATCTATCTTCTTTTTTAATGCCTAGCTCTTTTAAATAAGACTGTATTGCGTATTGTTTCAGCTCTCTTGTACAAATAGGAGATTTACTCCATGGTATGCCATACTTTGCAATCATGTCCTCAAACGGCTCTCCGTCCCTTGAACAGCTTTTATAATCTACAACCCTTGCTCTTGTACCAGCGCCTTTTTCTTTGCTTATAACTGCTTCAATCCACACAGTATTAAAATTGAAGTGTGTATCACAGTTGTGTATAAAATCTAAAGTCTTTTCATGTTCTTGGCCTGTATTAGCAAAGATAACAATGACATCTTTCCATTGATCTTTATGTTCTAATAGTCTTTTGGTTAAATAACCAGAAGTCCTACCACCACTAAAAGAAATAATTAATGTTTTATTTTTATCAAAAAATTTTTCTTCGGTGTTATCAAAGATGTCAAAGTTTAGTTGTTTTTCTCGTTTCATTAAAAATTATCATAAAGTGCCATAGGATTTTGTAATTCCTCTAGCGGTTCAAGTACACCATTCTTTCTGAATAATGTTTTGGTACTGTAATCAACATTACCAGAATTAGATTTAACAAGAGCGCATTTAACTACACTCATTCTTTCGTACGCCACTCGCTGTTCCTCGCATATCCTTTCGCAATCCTCCGCGCTCGCCAACCACATAGCTATCGCCCACCGCACGCTGTCAGTAATACTACTTGCACCACGAATCTCTGCTCTATGGCTCATGGCATCATCGCTATCATTAGCTAATGCACCTTTATTAAGATGATGAATAGTAAGCGTAGAACAACCAAGTCTAGCACTAATGTTTGCACAATAACTACCCCATAGTTGGCCTGCTTCATTACTGCTTGATACATTGCCTGTTGTAAATGCTTGAAGAGGATCAAAACAAACTAATTTCAAATTTGGTATGGCTTGTAATTCCTCCACTAACTCCTGCGCTATAGGTGTTATACCTTCTTCTCTTAACAGTATCATTGGTTCTTTTTGTTCTGGGACAGGAAATACATAGACTTCATAAGAGGAGTTAAATCGCTTGCCCTTAGGGTCGAGCAAGTCAAGTCGTCTATGTATTTCCATTAAATCATCTTCCGCACAAAATATAACTGTGTTGCCACGCTCTTTCACATCTTTCCCCCACCACCTGCCTCCGCACGCCACAGATAATGCTAACTGTATGACACTTAGCGATTTACCCACGCCACCAACTGCGGCAAGAATACCAGGCTTTCCAATGGGAATAAGACCGTCAACTAAAAACTTTTGTGGCTCTGGCTTACCAACAAGATTACGAATCGCATACTTTTGTATGCCTAGCTTATGTTCAATGAGTTCAGCTCTAACTTTATCTAAACCATATTTTAAATAGAGGTCGTTATAATCGCCAACTTCACTAGGTAATCGCACAGCACTATTAACCACAGCACTCGCGCACTCTTGCGCCTTCTTCTCTCCCACTCCACTTTCATCATTATCAAGTGCGAGAATAAATCTAGCACCTGTCAGCTTGCGTAAATTAGAGGCTGCATCCAACAAGAAGTTGGCACTAAAAACGCAAGCTACAGGAATTTGGGTAGCTTCATATACTGAAGCGGCAGTTGAGTAGCCTTCAACTAAAATTAATTTTTCTATATTGTTTAGATCTTGTAAGGTGGTACCAATTAAAAATACATTACCTTTGATTTCTGAAGCGGAAGCAAATCTTTTTTCGCCTTTTTTATCTATGTACTGTAGAGAGCGAATCTGTCCTGTGGTATTATATACAGGAACAATTAACCTACCGTTTAATTGCTTCAACCCATAACTTTTAACTTTTTTATTCGTGAGATATTCATGGTCAATGGCTTCGTGGCAAATATTAAACTTTTCTTGCATCTCAACTGCAACTTCATCTTGTCTTTGCTTCCTTTCGGCACGCGACTTAGCACTAGCCTCTTCCATTTGTTTTTGTAATTCTTGTCTATCTACAATACTAAGTTGGTTAGTATCTATGCTTGACCACTTGCCCTCAAAACCAGTTTTCCAATTACCATAAGTACAGAACATATGTTCGCCAACTTGGTTGACAGCATAATACCCAGACTTCTGACCGCCTGTATCTGGTTTACCGCCTATTGCTTTTACTGGCACTCTGATTATCTCGCCAGTAATTTCTAAGAAGTCTACAAGCAACCCCTGTGCTTGCATCTCGTTTATTAAATCATGTGTACTCTTACCTGTACTAAAACCAAGGTCGTTATAGAGTATGTCCTTTTTCAGGTACTTTGTTAAATCCATTTGCAGCTCTCTCGTCATCTAACTGCGCTTGCACATTCGCCCAGTTTAGATATTCCCTAACAATGGTCGTGAAGATCCTTTTCCTGTTATCTCTATCCCATTTATGCAATGGTTTTTGATCTTCCTTACCTGCTAGTTCTAAATAAATATCTTTGGTTTGTGCTATGGAATATTCTATTCCTGTATCATTCAGTTGTGCTTTGTTGGGTAGTCTTTCTCCCTCCCCAATCTTTTTTAAATGAGCCATACAGCACGCTCCAAGCCAGTGTTCTCCATCTTTTTTTAAAAAAGGCCCAGCTGGTGCTTTACAATAAGCACACAGCGTGGGTCTGTTCTTACCATTAAAATTAAAATGGTGCATCGTCATCATCAACGGTGGTTGCACCCATAGCCGCTAAATCAGATTCCGATGGTCCTGTTTTAATATTGTCATTCTCTACAGGCTTTGGGGTTGATGCCATATTAGTATCTACAGGTTGCCAACCTTTACCATAGTCATCTTTTATTTCCAAATAACCATTTCTACCTTTCACAAGTTCAGCCGATACGCTTTTACCCATACAGGCTGTTGAAGTATCTTTAGGCACATCCTTGATACCCATTGCCTTACACATTAAAAGACATGACTGCGCACCAATTTCAACAGCCTTAGGATTTTCAGACTGAACAGTAAAAGCTATATTAATTCGCAAGTTTGAATCGCCTACTATAAAATAATGCCTTTCAGCTACCCACGAACCAGTATCCAAAAGACTGTCTTTGTCATCTTGTTCCTGCCAATGCAGTATATGTCTGCCAGGCTCTATTTGTCCTGTGCTTGTTTCCGTACTCGTTTCTACATTTGTTAAATCCATTTTTTACTCCTTTTTAAATCCAACATTTATATTCTGAACAATCTTCCTTTGACTCTCCACAATGACGACAAAATCCATCTTCATCATATTGCGGTTTATCATCATCGCAAAAGTGTTCGTTAAGTTCTTTAGTATCAATCACTTTAGCATCTGCTCCCTAATGGCCTGCCATTCAAACGGCATTTCATTATCAAGACCAAATCTATTCTTAGCTTGGAAGCCAGGTGTTTCTTGTGTAAAGATAGTTCTGTCTCCTTGCTTTAGCTTAGTAGTCATACCACCACCTTTACCTTTTACTTGGATAGTACCTATCTTGTAATTAGCAAAGAATACCGCATCACTGTGTTCAATAACCAAGTCAGCTGCTTTTCTGTGCAACTTAATCTGGTGCCTATCATGTGGTTCGCTTGATGGATCTTCGTATCTTCTTACTTCATTATGTGCAATCTGTAAGACAGTAAAGCCTTTGTCTCGCAATTGGTTTAGTAAAGCAAGATACTCTTTCCATATCTCTAAACAAGCTGCATAACCTTTTCCGTAGGCTGGCGAGCTGATATCTGGCCAACCATTCTTTTCACATACATAGTCCTGCATTAAAGTTTCTAACCAATCCAAACTATCTACTATGACAGTTTTAAATTCGCTATCTTCTTCTATTAAAGATTTTAAGTTTCCTTCTAATTCTGTATAAGTTTTAGCTACAGGAAAATGAGGACACTCAATCTTACCAATGCCATCTTCTGCTTGAACTATAATTGGTTTGTTCATAGTTGCACCAAAAGATGTTTTACCGATTCCACCAGGCCCATACAATACTAAGATTGGTGGTTTTAGTTTTGCCTTTTGTCTAATATTAGCTAACGACATTATTGCACCTCAATCTTTTTTTCTTCTGTTGGCTCTAATATGTTTTTCATACGAGCTTCATAAGAACTAAGTAAAGTATTTAAATCGTCAATATCATTGTTGGCTTTGATAATAAACTCGTCTCTCACTTGTTTCTTCTCTTGCCATCTAGCCATCAACTCTTTTGCATTGTCTGGCATTTCATTTATCTTATGTTCCTTGCCATCATCTGCAAACTTTATTGTTGGTTCATCAACATTTTCAGTTGTATTTTCTTTTACCATTTCAGTCTCCCTGTTGGTTTTGTTTATAAGTATCACACGCATCTTTAGCATTACACCAACGGCATCCGTCTTTGCTATAGTTGTATGTGGGTATCTCCTCAAAGCAAGCTTCGGCAGCTGGCTTTAAAGTTTCATAGGCCCATTCAACTAAGTTAATAGCTGATATGGAATATGATCTAATAGGACCATCTTTGTGCCAACCTCTTGGTTGTACTATGGTCATCTGAACTGTGCAGTCATCTCCGTATCTGGATAATGCACCAAGTGCATAGATACGCATTTGTGGGTTATCTGCTTCTACTGCCCACTTACCAGATTTAAGATCTATTATCTCTATCATGTCTTTACCAATAAGAATGGCATCTGCTGTTCCCCATAGGTCTGCATGTATTTCTGGCATGTTAACTCTTTCTTCAATCAATGGTCTTGCTACATCCAAGTCCATCATTCTTTGGTCTATGTAATCTACATAAGTATTAGCACAATCAATCATCTCTTGGTCTACTGTGATGTCAAAGTCCTCTACATGATGTGTTGTGTCTAAGTAGTATTCTTCTAAGGTAAGATTGTTTAGTCTACCTTTCAGCAGTGTTTCAACCATTTCGTGGATTAGTGTACCTGTAGCTGCTGGTATGCCTACTTTGTATTCAACCTGCATACTCGCCAAGAGTTGTGGCATGCCAGGACAAGCCATCCAAATCTTTGCTGCTGAAGGTGAGAGTTTAGCGTGCGCCATGGACAGAAATATAAGAGTCGTTTTCCATTCTTTTCACATCATCAAGATCGTATTTAATCTTACCGCCAATCTTAAAATAGCTTGGACCTTGTCCTCTGTACCTTCTATTATCAATTGTTTTCTTGCTGACTCCCCATCTCTCTGCTAGTTCGTCAACTTCTATGGTATTTGATATGTCAAAATTCTTTTCTAATATTTCCATAAATTTCCCTTTTATTAATATTTTTGTTTATAATAAACCAATATTACTAATTATCAAGTAATATTTAATAAAATTTGGGAGAAATTAATGATGAATAAAACAGTATACGCACATACTAACATAGGAAACGAAAAGGATTGGGATCAAGAGATAGATCAGCTTGCAACCAATAACCAAGTAGCTGGAACGCACTACAAGCAGTCCAAGATACAGCCTATTGATTATATATACGCTAACAACCTGTCTTATAACCTAGGTAGTTGTTTAAAATATATAACCAGAAGTAAAGGAGAGAAACAGGATAGGGTGACTGACTTGTTAAAAGCCAAGCACTTTATAGATCTTGAATTACAGATGGTTTATGGAACAGATGCCAAAGGTAATAAAATAGGAGATTATTCAATAGAAGTTTCTCTATAACCATGAGGTAGCTATGAATTTATATGAGTTTGATGATCGTATCTTAAACGAAAGGAACGGAAGAAAACCTGTATATATAAACAAACATCTTGCTAAAAAGTTTAAGGATTTTTGTGAGAGCGAACAGAAAGAGCCACATAGGGTGGTTGAGTATCTAATATCTTTAGGTATGAACTCTGTAAAGCATTACGAAGAACCTAAAGTGTCTGTTGACATCGAAGCTCTTTAAATAGGTTTTCTACATTTTTAAGCGAGTCCATCGCTTGCATCTCTTTGTCTTTAATGGTTATCTGTTTTTTTCTGTCTGCAAAAGTAAATACAACCTTCTGTGGACCTAAGGCAACCAAAGCATAAACATCTATTGCATTTTTTTCGTATTGCCTATTTTTAGTAAAAGCACCACGCCTAAAATCAAACTGCCATGAGACTCTATGTGTTTGTATTTTAGATTGTGTTTTAACCTGGCACTTATATAGAGTATGGTCAACATCAAAAACAATGTCTGCCTCCGCGCTATGTGGAACTATCATTACAGTATCTGCGTGTAAAGAAAGTAGCGAGGCTACTAAGTATTCTCCAGATCGGCCAACTCTTTCAGATTGGCGTGGCATGGGGTTAATCGTCAAATAAAGTTTGATTTAATGCTTCTATTGATGATGGTGCTGTGCTTCTAATTAATGATGATCTTAGAATGTTAGATTTTTCAGCTTCAGATATTTCAGTTTTTTGTAATTGTTTCATTAGTTTTAAAATATCTTGTTGTTTTTTTGGGTCTTGCGATAACATAATGTCTTGAAATGCTTTTTGATTTTTTGTTCCTGTGTCAAAAAGAATATCTCTGGTTTGTCCTGCTATTTTTGCTTGTGATCTTATACCAGCAGACCCAGTTGGCTCTGAACCAGCAACAAAAAGATCTGATAAAAATTGTAAAAATCCACCTCTATCATCTCCAAATTGTTGACTTGTGCCTCTTAAAACATCTTTACCAGTTTGCGCAATTTGATCTTCTCTTCCTAATCTATTAATAAAACCCTCAAATCCGTCAGTTCCAGAAAATAAAATTTGTATTTTATCTCTAAGTGCTGGGTTATTAGTTAATTTCTCAGCAAGATTTGAGCTATCTGTCATTGCATTTATTCCGTCTAAAATATTATTAAATACACCCATTTTGAAAGCATCTTTTTCAACTGTGGTTTTTAAATTTTCGTATTCTTGACTAAAAACATTACCAGTTTTTGTTTTTGATAAAACTTTTGATTTTTGACCCAATTCGTAAGCTTCTTTCAATGCAAAATTATCAGCAGCCTGAGATAAAGCATCTGCATATTCATCGCCATTAACAGAATTTTTTAATAAATCTCTAAATTGATTTGCAATATTTTTTCTATTGCTGGCCTCTCTTGATGTTATTTTGCTTCTGTCTGTTGCTCTTTTTAACGCATAAGTAGTTCCATCTGCCGATCTTTTTATTTGATCTAAAAATGCTAGTGGTAGGTTTTTACTAACACCAACTATTTGTCCATTTTCGTTTTTTATTAAAAGATTTTTTAATGGTGGTATTCCAATTTCATCTGCTGTGCTTATACCTATACCAGGATTTTTATTAATTGTTTCTAATAAATAATTCTTTCTTGCTTTTTCGTATGCTTCTTTTATTACAGGAACTTCTAAATATTTATAAATATCCAAATTGTCAACCGCCCTGTTATTTTGGTATGCCACATCATACAAAGGACCTACTTTTTTTTGTATGGTTTCTGACAAACTGTCCACCCCACCCTCAAGATTTATTCCTTTTGTTTTAATAACTTTATTTGCTGAATTTTTCAAAGAACTGATAATTCTTGTCGATTGTATATTTGACACTCTGTCTTGCAATAAATCTTTTCCCTTTGCCTCAACACTTCCAGTTCCCCTTTCAACCAAAGTTTCTTTAATTTTTCCTCCAGGAATTTCTAAGTTCATTGCGCGAAGTTTTTTCCTAACAGCATCCCCACCGTAATCAGCGAGTATTTCAACAGGAGTAACACCCTCAAGTTTATCAGCTGAAATATTATTAGATATTTTTGATATTATTTGGTCAATGTCTATTTCATCTTGTAAAAAATCAGTACTAATGCTTTTGATTTGTTCTATTTCGTTTTTTGTAAAATTTACTTTTGCAGAATCTGGAGTAAATATTTTTTTATAAGTTTGTACTATGGGTTGTGAAAGCTTATTAAGAACATAGCCAGCTGCTTTTAGGGTTGGTGGAACTGATGCGCCCAACAATCCCCCCAATACAGCCCCTCCTGCCGCTTGTCCTGATAATGTTAATGGATCTGATTCTTGACTATAACCTACAGCACCAACAGCGCCTTGTGCGCCACCCATTTTTGCACCCTCAACCATTTTTTTTGTTAAAGAGGCTCCTGGTTTAGTCATACCACCAGCAAGCAATCTGCTGCTATCTAAAATTTGTTTTGCTCTAGCTGCTGTAGTACCTGTTGTTGCAGCAGTACCGCCTGGCCCTCCCAACAGGGTAGATGCCGCAATTGGTAAAACGCTGCCAGCAATGTTAGCTGCTATTGCTGACTTTGGGTACAATCTAGCATACTCTTCTAATTCTTTTCTTTCTTTTTCTTTTATCCTTGTGTATGTTTCGCCCAATTCTTGCTCTGTAAAAATTGTTTTTGGCAAATTAAAAGCTTCTGCTAGAGCAGCTTTTATTTCATCAGAAGTTCCTATGGTCAAGCCCTGTAAAGACTCTGCAAGCACACCTTGAGCTTGTTCTAAAGCAGACATAGAGCCAGATTGGGGTGAAATTTTTTGTTTACCAGCAGCAGCTTTTCTTAATTCTTTTTGTTGTTGTTCAGGACTTAACTCATCAAAATTATCTGGTACTTCTAAATCCCCATACTGTGCTGTTTTTTTTATCATTAGTCTAATACATCAATTGTTTCAAAATCTTGTGCTGTATATGTTTTTCCTAAATCCAAGCCTTCTGTATTTAATTCTAATCCAGAAAAAAGAAGTTCAGGACTTAGCCCTATTTGGTTATAAAAAATATCTGTACCGCCTCTGTAGTCATTGTAGTCTTTTATTAACCTGTCTACTGTTTGTCTTGCTAAATTTAAAATTTCTGCTTTAGTCTCTCCAGTAAAACCCTTTCCTTCAGCTTTATTAACAGCATTTTTAAAATTAGCTGCAAGACCTTGAAAATCTCCAAAAGTTCTTACCTCTCCCTCTTTTACAACAGAGTCGTCTAGTTGTTTTATAAACTTAACCATTAAAGCATAAGAAGCTGCACCACCTTCTGATTCAGCAGCATCCATTATTTGTTTAAAATTATCTACGCCAGATTTTACTGCGTTAAAAGTTTTTTGTTCATCTTTTCTTGATGATATTAATTGTTTTGTTAAATCTGTTGCAGTTGTTGGTTTTCCAAGTTCTAAAAATTTTATTCCTTGATCTGCAAATCCTTTTGATAAATATGATTTTCCAAGAGCTGTATAATATTCTTTGTTTGAAGCATAATCTTTTGCGGATATGTTTTTTGAAACATCTTTAAAAACTTGCATTTGTTCTTCTGCTTTTCTTTTTTCTTCTTCACCTTGTTGTATGGCTTTTCTTTGAGCTGCTCTAGCAGTTACATCCCTACCACCAAAAGCATCACTAAGTCTTGCAGAAAGCTCACGCATACCAAGATTTTTAGCAGCTTCTTTTTGTTGGTTGTATGCCATTAATTGTTGTGGATCTAGTTTAGATAATTCATCTTGTTTTAAAATATCAGCACCGCCAAGTCTTGAAACAAAGTTACCGCCCATGTTTTGTAGTTTTCCTATACTCATTTAATCACCTACCCAAAAAGTCCAAAAACACTAGATAAAATATCACCTGCACCAGCTTTTTCTGAATCTGTTTGTGTTGTGCTTATTAATGGTGTACCTAATCCTGCTTGTAATAAACTTAGCTGTTGTTGTGGATAACCAAGCGCTCTTTGGAACTCGCCCCTTTGTGCATCGATTGCTCTTTGCTGTAATGCTTGCTGTTGTGTTCCTGCTGCTCCTAGCAATCCCAATTGTTGTAATTGCTGTCCTTGTAAACCACCTAGCAAGCCTGCTCTTTGTTGTCTTGCCTGCATCTCTAATTGTGGCTGTGTTAATGCAGCTCTGCCAGCAATGTCTAAGCCACCTAATTGTCTTTGTTGCTGTAGTTGTGCTTGCTGCATACGTCTTTGCTGTCCAAGCTCTGCGCCAAAGATACCTGCTTGTTGACCAAGTTGCGCTTGTTGTAATGCACGTTGTTGCTGTTGCTCTGAGCCAAACATACCTAACTGTTGTTGTCTTGCTAAATCAGCTTGTGCTGCTGCTTGCGCCTGCTCAAAACCAGATTGTCTTAAACCAGCTGCTGTTCTAGCCATTTGCTCTGCGTAAGGTCTTTGTGATTCAGACTCTAATAATGCAGAACGTGAACCACCAAAAGCACCTGCTCTGATTGCTCTTTCTTGTGCGCCAGTTCTTGCTATGTCAGCTTGTCGCTGTATGTCACCCATTGCTAGATCTATGACTTGTTGTTGATACGGAGATTGATAAGCGCCTATGTCTTGGCTTAATAAACCTCTGAACTGCGGTGTAGATACTGGACCTATTTGAGCTGCACCTGGAGCTTGTGTTGCTTCTATGGTTGGTGCTTCAAAACCAGTGACAGGTTGTATGGTAGGCTTAAATTGATCTTGTGCCATACCTTGTAAGGCTTGTGTTGGGTCATAACCCATACCAGATTCAAACATACCTCTAGTAGCTTGAAATTGTCGTAGTTGATCTGGTGAAAAACCAGCAACCATTGGTCCTGTATAGGGTAAGAATGGTTGTTGTGATACACCTTTAGCCTTGGTAAAAAGCTCTTGAAATTGTGCTTGTTGCCATGCTGGCAATTCTTGCGATGTTTCTGTTCTGGTTTTTCCTTTACTCATAAGTCTTTTCTAATTAAATATTCTGTTTCAAATCCTAGATGTTTTATCTTTCTAATCCATCCTTTTCTGCCACCGCCGTAAAGCCTTTTTATGCCAGCTTTCTTAGCGAACTCTTCTATATAAGGCAGCATCTCTTCTAATTCTTCGTAATTACCACCACAAAATAAAAGGTTCATGGCTTTCACTTGTGGATATATTACAAATTCTGTTATGTATGCAGACTTTTTGCCTGGCCATAAATGGAATATTCCATTCCTTATTTTATCCTCTATGTCATCGATTGTATAGGAATCTTGATGTTTTACAGCTTTTGCTATATAAGGCTTACATCTTTCCCATTCAACTTCCCAAGGCTCTCTTTTAGCCTCTTGTATGTCTACTACTTTATTAGTCGCCTTTGCCATACTCAACAATACTTGCATAAACAGTTAAATTACCAGCACGATCTGCTTGTATCTTCACAACATCGCCTTGATGTAAGAACATACTTCTAGTTAAAAGCTCCTCTGTATCATAAGCAGTAATGTTATATTCTTTAAATATAGTGTAAGTAGTACCTGCATTATCTACTGTAAAGGTAATCTTAGTTTGCTGATTATCATGGTCACATACCAAGATAGATTCAATTACAGCACAAGTAAAGTCATCACCACTTGGAGCTGTATAAAATGTTGTTAAGTCTGTAGTTGTAAGTATGCTGTGCGCTACTTCTATTCTTTGTATATATTGTCTTTGTGAGGATAGATCCATTATCTTCTACCTCTGTTTCTTAAATTAAGTCTTATATTACCAACTTGGAAATCCTGTGTTGTGCTACCTGTTACAGTCATTTGTACTTGTCTTGCTGTAAACCTAGCATCGGTATATCCATCGCTTTCAAAGGTAAAACTACCAAAGTCTGTCTCGCTACCTAATGGGGTAAACTTACCTTTAAAACTTATTGTTACACCTGGTAATGTGTTTGCTTCTTCATCTGGAATAATCTGATTACATTGCACATAGTTATCACCATTACCTAATTCTATTGGACCGCTTGTGCAGAACGGCACATCACTATTTAAGTTTGGTGAGTTAGATAATGTTGTTGATTCGTGTTGGTAAATAAAACCAGATGAATCACCAGCTATAGGATAATCAAACGCACCTTGGTCAATCCAACAGCCTCTGTCCAATGAACCTATAGACCAAGTGTTTTCTAAGTAATTCCAGATTACATATTTGTTAGGTAGATATATACCATCACCGCTTGGGAAACCCCACCATATTTCATTAAAGTTAGAGTTGTGTCCACCCCAACATGCTTTCCTTCCTGGTACATTTAGTTGGTCATATACATAATCATGCACATCACATGGTATTTCTCTTACAACACCATCATAAACAAAGAATGAGTTTTCACCCATCCACGCAAGAAAGTTTCCTGTTTGTACGACTGATCTTCTACTAACAGCTTTACAGTTTGCGCCTGCTGCGGTTATACCATAAACAAAAGGTGAGCCTACATAACTCATTCTATCAATACCAGTATCACTAAAAACTATGACATCGTTTTGGTATTTAACACCTAGTAATGCACGACCACCTGTTGGTATTTGCACATCACCTGCTGTATTGGTAGCTTTAGATGTCCAAGTATTTCTATCCTCTCTATCACTCCAAGCTACCCTTCTAGGATCTCCACCAGAACCAATGGCAACTAAATGCCTTTCATTGGT
>Ga0208298_1000686_pt1 | contig 13563 bp, 15 predicted proteins | sample 14BtaG_FD_184088 | JGI IMG/M metagenome (GOLD analysis project Ga0208298, IMG submission 184088) | Marine viral communities from the Subarctic Pacific Ocean - 14B_ETSP_OMZ_AT15311_CsCl metaG (SPAdes) (version 2) | ecosystem: Environmental > Aquatic > Marine > Oceanic | place: Pacific Ocean... | reverse complement strand
AGGAAACTCTCAGACAATATGGGAGCAGTTAAAGTTCTTTGACTATTACTTTGTTCCTTCAAGCATGATAGACAAGTATGACATATGCATAGGAGACGGAACAGAGGGAACACTTTCACAGGAATTTCCATCGCCAGGTTTTCTTTATCAAAAATCAGGCTATATGCCAAAACTGTCTTTCAGGGTAGGAAGTGATGCTCCAGTTACAATGAATGCCTCGTTACAATTCATAGTTGGAAACGTGGTATCATCTTATCAACTTGACACTCCAAACAAACCTAGCAATGTAACTGCAACAACAGGTTCTGGTTCAGGCGAAATTAACATGACATGGACAGCCCCAAGCTCAACTGGAGGAGAGAATTTGACTGGATTTGTAGTTCAGTTTAGGGTAGGAACTGGAACGTGGGGAAGAGCAACAGTATCAAATGCAAGTGCAACATCAACAACAATAGCAACAGGATTTAACAATCAGGTTATACAGGTAAGAATAGCTGGAGAAACTAATAATGGTATAGGTTCATACTCTGGAACACTTGAAGCAACGTCGGGAGCATAATGGCACTAGTAAAACTGGTAGTTGAAAAACGAAATTCATCGGGGGTAATACAGTCAAGAACACCAATAAAAGTAATAAACAGCATAGTATCAAGACAAGGAAGCAGAGCAGTAGACACAGGAGAATTCACGGTATCAATCAAGCATGACGTGGCAGAAAATGACACAATAAAATACATACAGGACATAGTGGATACGGAGTTTCTGACAGCAATTTATAACTTTCAGGCAAATGACATGGACGAAGGTGGATATGATCTGGATGGAGATAACACTCATACTTTGTGGCTTGAACCAAATGATAGTGGAAATCAGAAGAAATTCAAGTCTAATTACTGTGCAGATTTTGACGGAACAACAGGTAAAAAAATAACAGTCACACATAATTCTAAGCTTGATTTCTCAAAACAGTTTGACATTATTGCATGGGTAACTACCGATACTGGATCTGCATCTACAGGAACTAGAAGAATATTTTTTAGCAAGTATGATAACGGTGGATCTGGAAACGGCATAGAGATAGGTACGGAAAGATTGTCAGGAGGTTGGGCAGTATATGCAGTTGTAAGAACAGGTGGAACTGACACACATATTACTGGAAATTTAACTGATTATTATATGGGATCTACAATACCAAGATTGATAAGACTTAGAAGAGGTATTGATAACAAAGTATATTTGACAATAAACGGTTCGTCTGCTGGAACAACTGCAAGTACTATATCAGGCAGTTTTGACAATACAACTAACATGGTTATAGGTTCCAATCATAATGACTCCACCCCATTCAACGGATCATTACACCAGTTAAGAATATACAACGGTATAACATTGACAGAAGATGAGATTCAGACAATACATAGTTCTTCCCCACAGCCCATGACAATGAAGTTCATGGGAAGGGTATACAAGATCAAAGATAATATGAGAGAAAAACAGTTGTCATGTAAGGGAAGCGGAAAGTTATTGTTGCAGACAAACATAACCAAAGATATTTTGGGAAGTACTAAAACTGGAGAACTTGCAACAAGAACAAACGATGACACGGTGTTTGATGCTGGACAGGACATACATGAGATAGTTCAGTCAGTAATAAAGAGAACTGACGGAGATTTTAAGTTTTATAACAATCCAAGTCCAAACTCATTGGTAGGGGAATTTATTGCAGAAGGCAACTTTGTATCTATAGTAAACGTACTGGCTTTAAAGGATGCTTTGACATTTTTTACATTGCCAAGAAAAGTGTTTGTAATAGAAGATCATGACGGAATTGGAACCGATTATGTTTTTGAAGGTGCGACTGGAAGCGGATATGACATATCTATAAGCGGCAAAAACGATTCAAGAACTGTAAATGATATAGAGGTCATAGGAAGATTGAAGACACTGCCTTTCAAAGATACTGGTTTTGCAGGAGTTGCTGGTACAACATATACTTTGTCACATCATCCAATAAATCTGACTGTTAGAAAAGTTTCTGATGATTCAATATACACTACTTATACATACAGTTTTGATAAAAAAACAATTACAATTAATTCTGGTGTAAGTACTGCCGCAGTATATGCTGAATATTGGTATGAGGATATATCTAGTTCTGATGCTTTGTATAGAAGGGATAAAGATACTAATAGTATTGCAGAACATGGAAGATATTCTAAAAAAATATACCTTCCACAGTTTACTCATCGTAATGATTTTAATACTTGGGCTCAAATATATGTAGGAAGTAATACAAAAATCAAGGATGTAAATGAAATAAAAGCACCATTTTTGATAAATTCTTTGAGGGAAAATCACAAAATTGATGTAATAAATGTAAAAAAATTTACTGATGATACAAATGGTACAAAATCAGATATGATAGTAAAGTCAATAGAATGGCATTATCCAGAGGGAAAAACCATAATAAACTGTGGAGAATATGACTTTGACTCATTTGACTATGACAAGGATACCTCAGAATCAATTACAGGTCTTACCTCAACCTTGACTAAAACCAAGACTGCGTAGACTAAATCTTTATAAGTAAGAATATCAATATTTTTGTATGGCTATTACCTCATCCGATATCAAATTCTATCTAAGCGGTGGCGGATCAAACTCTAACGTAAACGCCTCTATAGGGGGAGCAATATCATCAACAGAAGTAACAGACAACTCTTTACACAACTTATTCGATAAAACATTAGGTACAGAATCAACAGCAGGAGATACAGAATACAGATGTATATACGTCAAAAATACTCACGGATCATTAGAATTAGAACTTGCAAAAATTTGGATTTCAACTAACACTTCATCCCCAGCAAACGTCATTGCAATAGCATTGGACGGAGCAGGCAAAGGTGGAACAGCAGAAACAGAAACCGATGAAAATGTTGCTCCAACTGGAGAATCATTTACACAGCCATCAAGTTATGCAGGTGGACTTTCACTTGACGGTGGTGGTACTGGTTTAGGAGCAGGAGTGTCATATCCAATATGGATTAGAAGAACAATTGCTTCAGGTGCAACAGCAGTAGACAACGTGACATTTGTATTATCCGTTCAAGGAGACACCGCAGCTTAGGTGTTCTGAATGGCTTGGAAGAAAGTAAGTAACTCAGATGCAGGAGATTCCTCTCATTTCGGTGGAGACGACATTGATAAAATTTCTGAAACATTCAATGCAGGAACACAGACAGATCCAATTAATATTAAAGACGTAAACTTATACGTTGTAGACCCAGCAGACACTTCTAAAAAAGTCAGGTTTGATGCAGGGGGAGTAACATCATCACAAACAAGAGTAATAACATTACCAGATGCAGACATAACAGTAGCAAGCACAACAGCCGCAAGCACATCCGTAGCAGGACTTATGTCAGCCGCAGACAAAACTAAACTAGATGCAATAGAGGCAAGTGCCACAGCAGATCAAACTGATGCACAAATCAGAGCCGCAGTAGAAGCCGCTACTGATTCAAACGTGTTCACTGATGCAGATCATTCTAAATTAAATGCTATAGAAGCAAGTGCAACTGCTGACCAAACAAATGCAGAAATTGCAGCTGCCGTAGAAGCAGCTAGTGACTCAAACACATTTACAGATGCAGATCATTCTAAACTAAACGCTATTGAAGCAAGTGCAGATGTAACAGATGCAACAAATGTAGATGCCGCAGGAGCAGTGATGAATGGAGACACAACTACAGCAGGTATGTCATTCGTAGTAGACGAGGATGCAATGGGAAGCAATTTAGCAACAAAAGTACCAACACAGCAATCAGTAAAAGCATATGTAGATTCAGCAGTAGCATCAAACATTACACTTAAAGGAAATTATGATGCAAGTTCAGACAGCCCATCTTTGGATGACGGAAGTCCTATAGCAGGAATATTGGCAGGAGATCACTATGTAGTTTCAGTAGCAGGAACTTTCTTTACAGAAGTATTACAAGCAGGAGACAGTATAATTTCAAAACAAGACAGTCCGACAACTCTTGCACATTGGATTACAGTTAATAATAATATGGTAACTCCTGTAGTTACAGCAGGCATAACAGATGATGCAATTACACTAGCAAAGATGGCACCAGGTACTGACGGTAACTTAATCACTTATGATGCAAGTGGAAATCCAGCTTATGTAGCAACTGGAAATGCAAATCAAGTTTTGACTTCAAACGGTGCAGGAGCCGCACCAACATTCCAAGCTGCCGCAGAGGCAAGTCCGCTTACTACTAAAGGAGATGTCTACGTTTATGGATCTGGAAATGCCAGATTACCTGTAGGTGCAGACGGAAAAGCTCTCAAGGCTGATTCAAGTACCGCAACAGGACTTGCTTGGGGAGATGCAGGGGGCTCAGCTCCAGTAGTAATATTAGAACCAAGTACAAGTACATCATATGCAGGAACAGGAACATCAGGAACAGGTATAACTGTAGGTACAGCAGTAGGAACGGAAGCCGCTGGTGTAGGACAAAGAGAAATTTACATTAGAAAAATTGATACTAATAACGAGGGAGTATTTACGGTAATTCATAAAAATGGAGCCGCTGTCGAGGTTCAAATTGCATAGGTGGAATGATTGACCAATGGCAATAACATATCACGCAGGTAGAAGGATTCAAAGTACACAAAACGCTTCACAATCCACATCATCAAACGGATCAACAGGTAATGGAACAAATAATTCTAACGGATTTACAGCTACAACTGGACTTATAGGTCAAGGATATTCACAAGCAAGTGGAAATTACGCTGTAAATAATCAGTCTTGGGGATTAGGAAATGACGGTTGGTCTTTTAATTTTTGGTGCATACCTCAATCTGCAAGTGGTAACGATTACTATTTACAGTTTACAGAAACATCAGGTTGGAGAAATGTATTCTATATGTATAATGCGGCAACAGAAAATGGTGGTGGATTTCAACCAAGATTCATAGATGATATTGGAACAAATATGGGTTTAACAAGTGTTGCACTATCAAACGGATCTTGGAACATGATAACTGTTACTTGGACTCCTAGTGATGATAAATACAGAGTTTATAAAAATGGAACTCTACAATATACAGAAACTTATACTGCTACAAACGCAGGTAACTTTGGAACACCAAACAGGAATTGGTATTTGGGAAATTATAGTGGCGAAACAGCAACAACTTATGCAAGTAGAGCAACTAATCTTGATGAGTGGTCTTGGTGGACAGCACCTTTATCACAAGCAGATATTACAGAATTATACAACAGTGGTAGTGGAATTAAGGCAACTGAATTAAGTTCTGCAAACAAATTAAAATTAATGGTGTATTATGATTTTGAAGATTCCCCAAATGGAACATTGACAAATCAAGCACCTACAACAATAATAGAAGCAGATGTTAAACCAACAAATGTCCAAGTGGGAAGCAGATACGAGGAAACCTATACAAGAAAAATTTACTATCGTGACGATACTAACTTTAAGGAACTTGGTATACTTCCAGTAAACTACAGAAAAGACACATGGTATGAACAACTTACAGGAGAATCTGTATAATGGCTTACAAACAGCATTTCGTAGAGTGGTTCTCAGGTAAGCAGATTCCTAGCTATTGGACATTGACACAAATAGTATCAACCTGTACTGCAACTATGTCAGATGAAGTAAATGGTGGTATGTTATTTCAAACAGATAGTGGTGCAGGAAGTCCAAGTGCTAGTTTGACATTTAACAACAAGCGACAATATACTGCTACTGGATTTAAGTTTTTTTCAGTTTGTAAAAAAGGAAGTGATAATAACATAGGAATAAAATGTGGAATGGGTTCATCTACATCTGTTAATCCTGATCATCATGCGTTTATGGTAGAGGGAACACTTGTAAGTTATAAAACATTAGCAACTAAAGACGGATCAACAGGAACTGAAACTGCTTCATCAGCATCATTATCACAAGATCCTTTCGCATACAATATTGAGGGAACATCAACTAATGTCACATTAGGAATTAATAACACTTTAGATATAACAAAGACAAGTAATAGACCAACAGATGCACTTCAACCTTTCCTATACATACAGAGCAGGTCAACAGCGGCAGTAAAAAGTTACAACGTAAGATATTTGGAGTGCTATAACACATGACCAGATCAATATACGAACAATTAAACGAATATGATACAGTAGCCAAGCAACGATTCGTTGAAACATTTAGTGGAGATGCACTTGATACTAACAGATGGTCATCACATGGTAGTGGAAGTGCTACTATGTCAGATACAGTTAACGGTGGATTGTTATTAACCTCTCCTACAAATGGAGCTCAACATTTAGATTTTTCGCCATCTGATGCAGGAAAAATAAGACCATTTAGTCAAACAGGTGCAGTTATGATTGTCACTTCTAAAATGGTACAAGCACAATACACTAATCAAAGTAATGGGTTTAAGACAAATTATTACACAGAAGCAGGAAAATATGTAATTATGGCTATTCAAGGACAAACAAATGGCAACTCATCAGATAATAAAATCATGCTTAAATCCAATAATCCATCAACATCAGTAGATACAAGTATTGCATCAAGTGCCATACATGATCTGCATACTTATAAATTGGAATTGCTTTCTTCATCTTCAACTCTTAGTGTTGACGGTGCATTATCTTCAACAGGTTTTGCAACAGGTAACTGTAACCCTGATAACAGGTGTCAGCCACATCTTACTTTACAAACAGCAGAAGGAACAATATCAGGTGGAGCAAAAGCCAACACATACTGTGAGGTGTATAATACATAATGGCTTTCCCATCTGTCTATGAAATGTTTGTAGAGGATTTGACTACCGTAAGGAAGCAACACTTTTGGGAATATTTTAGTGGTGCTACGTTAAACAGTAGATGGACACAAACAAATTCAGGTGGTGCAGGAACTTATACTATGGCAGATGAGGTAGACGGTGGATTATTAATTACTACACCTACAAGTATAAACACACAACAAAACATGGACTTTGGGGATAAAAGAAATTTTAGTCCAACAGGATCAGTATTTATCGCTGTTGTAAAATCATCTTGGACTAATGTTTATAATGATTTTGGTTTTACAAACACACAACCAAATGCTCAAAGTGCTATATTTAGATGGACAAGTCATAATTCAGATGGTAAAATACATTTACTTACTTGTGGTTCAGGAATTACTGAAGATGTTGCTACTTCCGTATCAGGTAATGCAACAGATTGGAGTAACATAAAAATAGAATGTAAATCATCTAGTGTTGAAGGAAGTATTAATGGTGTATTGGAAAGAACACATTCAACACAGATACCTACAAGTGATACAAAACTACAACCTTATGTTGGAATTTATAATACTGTTGGAAGTGCTAAAACCTGTCAAATCAGATACATGGAGTGTTATAATACATAATGAACGAAAGCAAGATAAAGAAAGTAAGTGTAAAGTTTCCTAACTTTGTATCAAAAGATTCAATAGAATATGAGGGAAAGAGAATTGTTCTAAAGCTTCCACAGATACAGGACATCAACAACAGAATGTATTCCGAGTTGTTTAGTGGGGATAGTGGAATGACAGCAGGAGCAAAAAACCTTCCACGCATAGAGGGATTCAACTGCACATGGAGAAATGACGAGAAGAACCCACAATATACCATAGCACAGTTTACATTCGCAAGTGGAGAGGAAAGAAAGGTGTCTAAAATTATAGAAAAATATGGTGGTCAAGTCATAGATTCAAGGGCAGATCTCAACCAATGGCAGTTTGATGAAACCAATTTGAGTGGGAAAACTTATCAAGTAGAGAATGTAAATGAAACAATAGGGGGATTAAGATGACCGTAGAATACAAAGACTCTAAACGAATTACTGCATTATCAACTGATTGGACAGCAGATGTAACAAGCAACATTACATGGTCAACAACAGGCAAAGTTGGTTGGGATATTTCTGGAACTACAATTTCTAGAACAGGTAGTGCAGGTTGGTCAACAAGTAAAATCCAAAGTACAGATACATTTACTGTGGGAGATGGTGCATTTATGATTGAGTTTTCAGGAATCGCCAATGATCTTAATTCAACTATGTTAGGACTTAACAAAGGAACATTAGGTTATCATTATGGTAGTGGTTCTCCTCAAAATAACTGTGATTTTGCTATCTATGTTGCAGGTGGATCTAGAGTTGAAGTTTACGAAAGTGGAACTAAAAACTATGACTCAGGTGGCTCAAGAAATGCAAATGATAAATTTAGAATAGAAGTTAGCAATAGTGGAGTTGTAAAATACTATTTACAAGAGGGTGGCACAGGAAGTTTTGACTTAAAACACACAAGTTCTTCAACTGCAAGTGGCACATATTTTATTCAAGCAAATGCATACGCTAGTACGTCAGAAGTAACTGTTCATTCAAAAACAGTTGCAACAGCAGTAGCAAAGCCATCTAATGTCCAAGACAATTCCTTGTTAGTAGAAAAAGATACTGCAAGAAGATATTGGTTTGATGCTGAAAGTACATCAAATGTAACATGGAATGATTCAACAGATGTTGGGTGCAGTATTAGTGGAAACACAATTACAAAAACTGCTAGTAATTCGTGGACTTCAGGCATAGGTCAAACAGATCAACAAATATCAGTTAGTAATGGTGGAACAATAACAATGACGAGTAACGCAACAAATTCATTCATTGGATTAAGTAATGTTACATCATTAAACCAACAGGCAAAGACATGGTTTGATATTAAGTTTGGATTTTCTGATGAGGAAATTATTGAGAACGGTGCACAAATAACACCTGATTCAGCATTTACTAGACAAGCAAGTGACACAATGAAAATTACAGTGTCAAGTTCAGGGTTAGTAAAATATTACATTAATGATGTATTGAAACATACATCTACAATTACTGCTAGTGGAAGTTACTTTGGCATATTTGCAGCTTACACACAAAACGAAAATATGACAGCAACCACAACAACACCTGCCACTTGGACTATGCAACCAACATATTCAACTAATTTCTTAAACAGTAGAGGTTGGGTTACTTCCAATGGTAGTAAATTTGGCTATAATGGAAACAGCATTGATATATTAAATTCAAATGCTTATGAGAGTGTTTATTATGATCTTGAAAGTGTAAGTGACACAAAATGGCTGTGTAGATTTAAAGTTACATTGACAACAGCAGGATCACAATCTTTAGGTTTCTGTTATTTTTATGTTGGAAGTCTAAATGGAAATGCAAATCAAACAAATGATGGTTTAGGTTTTTATTTCTATGATAATGCCAATAATACTTATGCATTAGCAGATAATGGAAATAGACCTGATCAAACAACAGTTACAGGTGCTTTAGGCATAAGCCCATCAACAACAACATATTATGCAGAAATGAAACGAACATCAGCAGAAGAATTTGTTGTCAAATTATATGATAATGATTCATATTCATATGGACAGTTGGGTAGTACAGCAACATTATCAATAAGTTCAGGAATAACAGGATTAAGGTATTTTAAAATTATGGGATATTCAACAACAGGTGGATTAGTAGGAACATTTGATGATTTTGAATTTTACAATGGAGTGAGTACAATAAATTGAGTCAAGAATCTTTATTTAATATAGGAGTGAATTCATAGATATGGCACGAGAATATATAGCAGGTAGATCCAGATCAACTAATGCGGAAAGATTAGCATTACAATCAAATCCTATGACAGGTGGTACAACACTTGATTATACATCTGGTGGTACTAACTATAGATCACATACATTTACTTCAACTGGAGACCTAGAAGTCACTGAATCCACTGATATAGATGTTCTAATCCTAGCAGGCGGTGGAGGTGGCAGTAATGGTTCATCTAACTATGGTGGATCAGGTGGAGGAGCAGGCGGACTTGGCGTAGCAACAGGTCACACTATTTCAACAGGAACAAAAACTGTAACTATTGGTTCAGGTTCATCATACGGTCAATCCACTTATGGCGGATCTACTACTTTTGATGTTTTTACTGCTACAGGTGGTCAAGGTGCAAGTCAGTATGTAGCAGGAGATTCAGGTACGGCAACAGCATCTAGTGGTAGTATTACAGAATATCGATATGATGGTATTAATGGAAGAGCTTCAGGTAGTGGAGCAGGTGGCGTTGGTACAACATCATCATCCAGTTCCAATGCCATTGGTAAAGCAGGTGGATATGGTGTAAGTAATGATTTTAGAACTGGTTCTGACGAATGTAGAGCTGGTGGTGGCGGATCAGGTTCTAATAAAGATAAATCATCAAACGCAAGTGCTAGTCCATGTGGTGGTGGACTAGGTAGAAGGAAATCATGGGCTGGCGGTAATGGAGCTACAAATATGGGTGGCGGTGGCGGAGGCGGTGGTGGTAGAAACGGTGGTGGTTCATCAGGTGGATCTGGTCTTTTAGTTCTCAGATATGAATTAACGTGGGATGCCCGTAATGGCGAAATGTTTTATGAACCTGAAACTAACAAGGAATTTATATTTTATAACAATAATTGGACAGAGGTATAGCCTAAATGGCTAGTTCCTACACACTAGTATCTTTTACAGATACAAGTTTTACCGCAAGGGAGCAGGTATCTCAAACCAATACAGGAAGATTTGACATTAGACAGACATTAACAGATACGTTAAATGCAAGATTTGTCATTAGACAGAAAGCTGTAAACCCTGCTTCATTTACGTCAACATCATTTGATACTGATTCGTTTGTTTCCACTGACCAGATACCAACTAAGACTTTCAGATTTGATATACGAGGGGGAAATATTAACTCACATATAACATCAAAATTCAATATAAGAGAAGCAATAACAGGTACATTAACAAGCAACATATCAATAGTGGGAGAAATATTAAAATCACTGACAGTCAGAATAGGTCTTGCTCAGACTGTGTCAAATCTTATCACAAGCAAGTTTGACTTGAGACAGGCTATTACACGTACTTCTACAAACAAATTCCATATAAGAGAAACAGTAGGAAAACTAGGAAGTTATATGGCTGACTCGTTTACCTCTGCTTCATACACTGTACCAGACTTGTCAAAGTCATTCAGGTTCAGTATAAGACAGGGGGCATCAGATACACTAACAAGTAAATTCAGCATAATAGCAGAGATAACAAAGACATTAACTAACATATTCAATATAAGAGAAGCAGTATCCGACACATTGACAAACAGATTTAACTTAAGACAGGCAATAACTGAAACTGTAACAAACAAGTTTAACCTTAGACAGGCAATAATTCCTACACTTACTAACAGATTTGACATTAGACATACAATGTCTGTCAGAACATTGACTGCTCAATTTATAATTAGACAGGCTGTTGCAGACACATTAACAGTGTTGGTTGGTCTTAGAGAAAGAATTTTACAAACTCTTACTAACAAATTTGACATTAGGGCAATTGTTATAGCACTTCCGTCATACACATCTACATCATTTACGTCAGATTCATTTACATTGACAATAGGAACAATACCTCAATTAACGGTTAGATTTGACATAAAAAGTGTCCTTGCAGGAAGACTTGGTACATTCAGATTTGACATTAGACAGGCAGTATCAGATACAGTTCAAAGCAAGTTTGACTTGAGACAGGCTATCACTGACACATTAAGCATAAGAATAGGTCTTGCTCATCAGATATCTAAAGTTGTTACAAGTTTGTTTGATATTAGACAGGCAATAACTGAGACATCTACTAACAAATTTGACATTAGACATATTATATCTGACACATTGACAAACAGATTTGATATTAGAAACACAATATCTGACACATTTACTGGTAAATTCTATGTTAGACAGGCAATAACCAAGGTATTAAACGGTAGATTTAGAATGCAGATGTATGCTATTAGGACATTGACATCCAAATTCCATATAAAATTCTTGATAACCAATACGCGTAAGGTCAAGACCAGGGCATCAAGATTCATAGTAAGAACTGGAAATAGCAGTAACAAAGTCAAGACTACTGGTTCCTCAAAGAATGTAAAATCTTTATAAGATACAAAACAATGGTAATATTATGAGTATGTTCATGCGTAAAAGAGACATAGAATTTGTCGAAAAGGTGGGGAGCAGAAGAACAGTATCACTAACACTAACAGATGACGTAGGAACAGTAATAGACTTGTCATCAACTACCACGTATAATACAGGCAAATGGAAAGTATGGAAACCAGACGGAACACTGATAATTGACGGTGCTGTTACATTTGCTAACAGGTCTAATGGTCTTATTTCTTATGATCTTACTGCCGCCAATACATTGTTGGCAAACGCAGGAGTATGGGAAGGAGAAGTAGAAATATTCAATGATTCTTCTGTCATGAAAGTACAGTCAAATACTTTTACATTCACAATTATAGAGTCTTATTAGGCTAAGGTTTATTAACTATATAGATATCTATACCGTATGGTATTAAATAAAGTAGTAGAAGACAATGCATATTTTGCTTTTAGAAAATCACAGATGAAGGCAATGCATACGGAAAGATTGGGAGTAATACACGTTTCAGATTTGATTAAACCTTGTATGAGAAATGTAATGTATGGTAAAAATACCCCTGATGAATACAAGACCATGGACACGGAAAACATGAAGTCACTTTACTTTGGTCAAATTTTACATTCTTCAAGCGACGTTGCGGAAGAAAAATATCACGAGATGTTTCTTGCATATGATTATGTCAAGGACGTTGCATTGACTTATGAGGAAGCAAAGAAAATTCCGCAGGATGATGCAAGACAGTTGGATATAATTTATGGAAGTGTTGACGATGTGATAGAGGTTGACGGAGAGTTTGTCATAACTGACAAGAAGACAACTGGATCCATAGAGTATTTTCAGAAGCATAACTCAAACGCCTCTGACTCTCACATGGCACAGATTAACTGTTACAGAGTTTTGCTAAACAAATGCTATGACATTGATGCAAAGAAAGGATGCGTGATATATGTATCCAATTCCGTGTCAAAAGAGAAGAGAGACAAGCCTACACCAATATCATTTGTACTAAAGAAACCTGAAGATACGATAAAAGCAATGATAACCAACGCCAATGTAATAAAAGATTCCTTGACATCTGGAGACTTGCCTGAACGACAAAGAAATTATTTGTGTGACGGAATGTGTGACTATGCAAGCAAGTGTTTTTCTACATTTGGGGAAGATTAATGAAGGTCATATCTCCTGAATGCCATACTCATAGACATTTTGATTGTCCTGTAAAAAGACTAGATATAAAATGTGACTGTCTTTGTCATAAAATAGCAGGAGAATAATGTTATATCCTGCCTGTAAAAGAGATATGCATAAAACCTGTCCAAAACAGTATGCTGGTTTAGAGTCTTGCAGTTGTGAATGTCATAGATTTGAGGAATAATGAAGGTATATTTTAACGCAAATAACAAGGCAACTCGTGAGGCACTGATAGACTGTGGAGTAAAAAATGTCATGGTTGCTCACAAATA
>Ga0208298_1000683_pt1 | contig 13591 bp, 22 predicted proteins | sample 14BtaG_FD_184088 | JGI IMG/M metagenome (GOLD analysis project Ga0208298, IMG submission 184088) | Marine viral communities from the Subarctic Pacific Ocean - 14B_ETSP_OMZ_AT15311_CsCl metaG (SPAdes) (version 2) | ecosystem: Environmental > Aquatic > Marine > Oceanic | place: Pacific Ocean... | reverse complement strand
GTAGACCCAAGCACCAGACTTATTCTGAAACCTAACGACCGAGGTATATGGCCGAATAGCATTGGAAAGTCAACCCCTGCTAATTTCATTAAAGAGGTTTAAACCTAGATGGTTCTAGATCGTCTTTTAGTAAATCATCACCTCTGGAATAAAACTCATCACCAAACTGATTCATGGCAACATCGATAACGGCTCCCCAAGGTGAGTTAGGACTTTCTGATTCACGCTCTTGCATGTCAGCCATTATTTGTTTTGCTCGATCTAAGGAGCAGTTAGGACTCTTTAATTCCGTTATTAACCTATTGACCTCAATACCTGTTTGTTGGCTCCTTGTTGGTGCTTTAAAGGACTCTGATTCATCCTCACCCATATGTCCAAGTTCGTATAGACCAGCCAGTTTTAAGACTGCTCTAGACATGGCCCTCTTTTCTGCAATTTCCATTACATACCAAGATATAGTGTTTCCATCACCACCTTTTCCTCGCTTACATGATCCGAAAGTTTCAATCTCTGAATCATTCATTGTAGCAAAAGCCTTAACACAAGAAAAATCTGGCTCACATTTGATCACCTCATAGTGAACTTTAATATTAGCACCTCTCTGGACTTTCTCAATACCACTACGAGTTAAGATAGTGTAGTGTTGATGTTTAAAAGTATCTTCCGTTTCTAAACCGAACTTTTTATAGAGTGTGTTCAACCTCTCTCGATTAGTAGACATTTATATTTACCTCTGTTAGTTAAACCCCTATCTTCCATATTGACCAATAAAATCCCATAAAAGTTGATAAAAGAATTCGGGGTAATCTTCCTTAAATCTAATCTTATCTTCCTTAGTCAAAATTGTTCCATCTTTATACTTTGCACTTCTTACAGATGCACTATCTAAATCTGGATATTCACCTAGCTTAAAATAAAAAGTCATAGACTCTAGGTCTATTAATTCAATTTCATTATCCATCTGGACTCCCAAAAATACTCCTAAATGAGTAGTTAATTTTCTCAGTATTCATTTGTTCGCCCAAATCAACAATTTTCTTACAATCGTCAATTAGACCTGTTGTTTCCATTTCATCTGGTGATGGGTCATTCTGCTCATCAAAAAACCCATCTTCAGTCATTTGTAAATGTAAATCGCTCATCCTACCCATTGTAACCTCCGTTTTTTTGTTGTCTTTCTATATCCCATTGATTGCATGTAACAATTGCATTTTCAACAGCCTCAATTACATCATCTGAGAAATCCCAGACATCGCCAGACATCTCAAATTCTTGATACCTTTGTTTTGATTCAACTATGAAGTCTTCTAATGATTCAATAGTTTGTCTTTCATGTGGTTTATACAATGAAAGATCTTGTGCAAGATAAAGTTCAAACATTGAATAGATTTGCTCATTTTTATCGTCTTGATCATAACGAGCATTTAATAGTGATTGATTGTAATCCATAATTTTTCCTTTAGTAATTATTATTATACGCTTTTGGTATCAGATCTATGAACTAAAAGCATTGCTAAGTATGTGTTGTATAACGGAAACTGTGAAAGAATTTCCTAGGGCCTTGTACCTTTGAGTATTTGATATACCCTCTGTATAGCCTATTGGAAATGTCTGTAAAGCCTCACATTCACATGGTCTTAATTTTCTGTAAGTTGGTTGATCCATAACTTTAGCAACATTACTTGCAACTACAGTTGGTGACTTCCCATTTTGACTATAAACTCGATCAGCCATATCAAACTTACCATCTCTAACTTCAAAACAAACTATTGACTTGTCAAATTCATCAGTCTTGATCACTAACAAATCTTTTAATCTAAACCAAATGTCTTCACTAGGAATAGCAAAACTAGAATCAGTCCTAAACCAATGCTCAACTTTTGTAACTGGAACTTTTAAAAGATCAGCTAAATTTTTATGAGTCAATATAGTCATATCCTTATGGTCTCTTAATGTTTGTTGTAATTTAGGAATGTCAACCTCATACTTCCTAACCTTAACTTTTTGTGGAATAATTAAGACTTTCGGCTCCCGATGTCCACCACCCATAGTAGTTAATGTTGGACTCTTCCCAGAATCAGCATATACCCTCTTAATTGATTCATTACCTTTGATGTCTGTAGCATTAGCAACATGATGACATTTTGCCTTAGAATCGAAATCTCGGAGTTCACATGGACGATCAAATATTAATTGTCTACGACCTTTTTCAAAATATGATTTTGGGTTACCACCTTTATGATAATTAGCATCGATACAATAACTCTTATCTCTATCGACACAACCATCCATAAGAATGTCAGCAAGTACCAATCCTTGGTCTTCTGGCTGATCAATCCCATCAATGTTAGTCCAATAAAATCTCTTACGATTTTGGGCAGATACTAAAGCTGAATTAATCAAATGTTTATTGACTTTACCAAGTGCCTCTTCAGTATGGAAAGTTATGTAATCTTCAAACGATTTTTTCATCCGAACATTTTCCATTAAGAATTTTGCTTGAGGGTTGTTGGCTAATACTTTCTTCATCACATCTAGCATTGTCCAGAATAACATTCCTCTTGGGTCTTTATCACCTTGCTTGAGTCCAGCATTTGACCATGCTTGACATGGAAAACCACCAACAACAAGATCAATAGAAGACCAATCAATATCCCAAGATTTCCAATTGTTAACATCATAAAGCATTTCGGTCTTTGGAAAGTTTTTGTGAGTAATCGACATAGCGTGTCTATCAATCTCTGAGGCATAGTATTTGTTTACCTTAACGCCCATTTGCTTTAAGGCAACTTGTGTTCCAGAGATACCATCAAAAAGACTAAGTACTGTTTTCATTATGATTGCTCCTTATAGTAAGTTTCAAGTTGTGAATGTAAATTAACTTGACCAAAATTTTTCTTAATAGTTTTATTAGAATATTTATTTTCAATCCAATCAATAACTGTAAACATATCATCAACACACATATCACAAGATGTATCAGTCCATTTACCTTCTGATGCAATTATAAATAAATTATTGCTTTTATTTTTATTGGCTAAAACAACATTCCATAATTTGTCAACAATATTCATTACTCTTCCTCCCCAAACATTCTTTCAACTACAGAATCTGATGCGACATACTGTTGACCATTTTCAACACCCTCAATAATCCAAGGCTTTTTTCTAGCACGAGTTTTGTAACCAACTAGCTTGTAAGCAACACTTCTATCCCAACCGATCTTAGTATCGTCAAGTGTTTTATACCAATCATCTTTTTTTCTCATAGCTATAATTTGTTTTAAGTCTTTTTGCTCTGGAGTTAAAGCATCAGCAAGTGAGATTCTAAAACCAGTAAACTTAAATGAGTCATCATCATAAGTCGCATTACCTAATTCAAATCTTAGGTTGTTATCTTCCATAATAACTGACAATGAATCTTTAATCATCTGGCGAACTTGCTTAATAGTTTTTGGGTTTATTTCTGTAATGTTATATTTAGTTTTCATAATTTTTTCCTCTTAGTTAACACCCAACAGTTTATTGGGATGTGTTAAGTATAAATTATCTTGATCTAAAAAGCAAACCTAAAGTGTAGAACGATAAATTAATAACCATAGGTTGTTAAATTAATAACCATAGGTTATAGAGTTTTTAACCATAGGTTAAATGACTGCAGCTCAATCCTGGGAAGGCCTGTAGCAACTTTTGATGTTAAAAAATTGTGTATTGACTATTCGTGTAACGACTATTCGTGTAAGCACTATTATGGTATTGACTATTACTAAAAGCCAGTTAGTTTTTGATTGAAATTTTCTGATCCTGTAAATTGTAAACTTACAGTTAACAATTAAAAAAATTGTTAGATCTAATCATAAATCCTTTGGTAATTCAAAAGTATATAAAAGTCTTTAAAGGTATTTTTTTACTGTATTATTAATTTTGTCAATTTTGACAATTAACTATAGAGGTATAAAAATGGAATTAATTTTTAATAGTGTGATAGTTCATTTACTAGTATTCTTTTTTGGAATACTTTTTTCATTCGTTATTTTTTCAATGGTATTTTTTCCGATGTATATGAAAGTTTTCGGAATTAAAAAAAGGGGGGTTAAATAATGGATTTAATAACACTAAAATTTTTACAAAGTTTTGTTAATAATAAACTCAACCAAAAGCGATGTGTTGACCCGTTCATGTGGTCAAGGGTTAGTGATTATATTAATAAACAAATTAAACTAATAGAGGTTAAAAAATGAATATAGAAAATTTACAAAATAGTGGTAAAGCATATATGAAAAATAAACAAAAAATATTAGGTGAAGAAAACGCAAAAACAACTAAAGGTGAAAAACTTAAATATAAGACTGCAATTATTTACATGGCTAGTCATAAACAATCTGGGTATAACGTATGTGCTCAGGCTAGTAAAGAATGTTCCGAATTATGTTTGTTTTATTCTGGTTTTGGTGGTTTTAAATTTACACAAAATGCAAGGATTATAAAAACTAAAAGGTATTTTGAAGATCGTATTAATTTCATGAATCAACTTAAACATGAAATTAAATTATTTATTAATAGATCTAAAAAGAATGGTTTTATACCTTGCATTCGATTAAATGGCACTAGTGATCTTCAACATGAAAATTATAAATTTGATGATGGATTAAATATATTTGAAAGTTTTCCAGATATTCAATTTTATGATTACACCGTATTGGATAAAAAATATACTAAGTTTTTAAATGGTGATCTTCCGAATAACTATCATTTAACTTATTCAAGAAAAGAAGATAATCAATTACAGGTATTAGAAAATTTAAATAATGGTGGTAATGTTTCAGTTGTTTTCGAAAAATATCTTCCAAAGGTGTATAAAGGTTTCAAAGTCATTAATGGTGATGAAACCGATTTAAGATTCTTAGATCAAAAAAATGTAGTTGTGGGATTAACTCATAAAAAGATAAAGGGCCGTAAAGAAGTTTTTACCAATGATGGTTTTGTAATTAAACAATAGGATAATAATATTATGAATACAAAAAATAGAAAATATATGATTAACTTTATATTAACTAATCATGATGACATTAACAATACTCACCCAATAGATTATCAATCATTTAGAGAATATATCAAAAACGAATTAGAATTATCATCAACCGATGATCTAATTACTGAATATGAATATTACCTAAATAGACATAATATTGGGGCTAGTACTTTTAACTTTCAATAACTACCAATAGATCTAAAATAAAGGGCTTTTAATTAAGCCCTTTTTTTATTTCTATAATTCTATTGATACGGAATTAAAACTAATATACAATCTGTAATACTTTACAACCTAATACCGATAAACAAAAGCCCTTTTAATTGGGCTTTTTTATTATCTTAATACTAATAGTTATCTAATTAATTTAATAGCCTTTAAATCTAAAATATAAGCCTTTAAAACTAGGTTAGTTTTCTATTGGTTTTAGATCTGTTATTCATTCAAATGGATTAAAAATATTTATTACCCTACATTTTTATATTTAAATTCTAATATTTAATATTATTTTTATAGTTTTATGGTTTTACTGCCAGTAAATATTATTTATTCTTAATAAATTTCGGATCAGCTTAGTTTTTTCCTGCCAGTCAACTTTTTTGATTTAGAAGAAAAATAGGGGCCCACCCAGCTCTAATTTTTTTTATCTAATGTAGGCTATCTCCTAACCACAAAAAACGAAATTTCAAAAAAAGATCGTGTATTGGCTATTACATGTTATACTTAACTGAGAATAATTATCATTTGCATTTAATATGTCAGAAAGACCACCGCCTTTAGCACCTCAGACACCTTTTGAAGATAAAAAACAGGATAAACCTAAGAAAAGAGGTAATCCTAACTTTTATAAAGGGATGCCATCTTTAAATCCTGCAGGTAAACCTAAAGGTACGATGAATAAGTATGCAGCTCTGTCTAGAGAACTCATGAATGAGAACGCTGTAGAGATCGTAGCAACGGTATTAGCAAAAGCAAAAGAAGGTGATGTGCATTGTTTAAAGATGTGTATGGATAGAATTTTACCTGTACAAAAGGCAGTTGATCCTAATAGAGTTAAAAATGATGCCCAGGTCATTATAAATGTGGCTTCTATTGAGTCAATAGAACAAAAAGCTAGTGAATATGACGAAGCTGAGTTAGTGGAGCCAGAAGAAAAGACTGACGATGAAGTTATTGTAAATGTAGGAAAGAATGTCTGAACTGAACATTGATTTGCATCCAGCACAGCTGCAGATCTTTAATTCTAAAAAACGGTTTAAAATAGTTGCTGCTGGAAGACGATTTGGAAAGTCCTACCTTTCTGCTTGGTTATTACTCATTAACGCTATACAAAGCGAATCGAAAGATGTGTTTTATGTAGGGCCTACTTTTCAACAAGCCAAAGACATTATGTGGGCGATGTTAAAAGACTTAGGTAAAGACTTAATAGCACAGGCCCATGAGAATACAGCAGTACTCACCCTGATTAATGGAAGAAAAATCTATTTAAAGGGCAGCGATCGGCCCGATACGCTCCGCGGCGTTGGCCTGGCATTTTGTGTACTTGATGAATATGCTTCAATGAAGCCTCAAGTCTGGGAACAGATCATAAGGCCTACACTTTCAGATGTGCAAGGTGGTGCTTTATTTATTGGAACACCTGCTGGTAAAAATCATTTCTATGATTTGTATGTAGATGCGTTTGAAGATAACGATTGGGATGCGTTTCAATTTACATCAACCGATAATCCGTTTATACCTGATAGTGAAATAAAGGCTGCCAGTAAAACCATGTCATCTATGTCATTTAGGCAAGAATTTGAGGCATCGTTTGAAACTAACTCTGGCGGCATATTTAAAGAAGAGTGGTTTGAGAAATCTGAAGAGCCAGAAGAAGGATCATATGTCATAGCTGTAGACCCTGCTGGATTTGAGTCTATAGAAAAGGAAAGGAATTTAAAAAGATCGAGATTAGACGAAACGGCTATTGCGATTGTCAAGATAGATCGTGATAAGTGGTGGGTCAAAGACATACTACATGGTCGTTGGAATGTAAAAGAAACTGCCAAAAAAATTCTTTCATCTGCGATGAAGGTAGAAGCAGCTACTGTAGGGATCGAAACAGGGTCGTTGCGAAACGCTATATTACCTTACTTGGAAGATGAAATGCGTGTTGCTGGACGATGGGTAACAATTGTTGAATTACGCCACGGTGGAAAAAAGAAAACAGAACGCATAACTTGGGCCTTACAAGGTCGAATGGAACATGGCCAGGTTAGCTTTAATGATAAAAAAGATTGGAAAGAGTTTTTAGGTCAATTAAATGACTTTCCAAATCACTTAGCACATGACGATCAACTTGATGCTTTGGCCTATATAGACCAGGTATCAGTAGCAGACTTTGCACACTCTATTGAATTGGCAGATGATTGGGAGGCACTAGATGATGTCGCTGGATATTAAAGACATATTTGAAGAAGATATGACTGAGCAAGAAATGATAGAGTTGCTGCAATATAGTGCAGATGACACAACTTTAGCAGAAAGATACATTGTTGCTTGTCAGATTATTAGTAACTTAACAAAAGATATACCTGAAGATATAACAGAAAGAGAAGAAATGGTTGATTTAACAATTTGCAAAATGTTAGTAGATGGTTTAATTGCAGTTGAAGAAGTAAATCGGTCAATACACTAAATGATAACGATTATCACTTGCAATTGAGAATGATAACTGTTAAAATCGGCTACTATTACTAGAGGTCTGCATGAAATAATATGAATAATCAAGAAAATAAATATCAAGCATTAGCAAGTTGGTTAAATTATCGTCTTGACGGGTGGAGAACTCACAGAAATATTAATTACATTCCTATGTGGGATGAATATTACAGATTGTGGAGAGGCATTTGGTCTGCTGGAGATAAAACAAGAGCAAATGAACGATCAAAACTTATATCACCTGCGTTACAACAAGCGGTTGAGTCATCTGTTGCCGAACTCGAGGAAGCAACATTTGGCAGGGGAAAATGGTTCGATATACAGGATGATTATTTAGACCAGGATCCTAGTGATGCTGAATATGTGCGAAACTTATTGCAAGAAGATCTAGAAAAAACTGGCTGTAAAGATGCTATATGCGAAGTTTTTCTTAATAGTGCCATCTATGGAACAGGTGTTGGCAAAATTGTAGTCAAACAAACAATAGAAAGGGCCCCAGCAGAAAAGCAAATTGATGGAACAATGGCTACAACTCGTACTGTAGTCGAATATCCTGCTATTGATGTTCATGTGGAGCCTATATCACCTAAAGAATTTCTTATTGATCCATCAGCCAACTCAATTGACGATGCTTTAGGCGTTGCTCACGAAGTTATTAAACCTAGATACCATGTTGTTGAAGGTATACGCTCTGGTATTTATAGAGATGTGCCTTTAGATGGTGATTATGACACAGTAAAGTTTGGTTACGACCCAGAAACAAAACAAGCAGACGAATCTGACTCTGTTAAAATTTGCGAGTACTGGGGATTGGTTCCAAAACGCTTTTTAAAAGAAAATGCAGACAAAGATGACTTTGAATATGACAAATCTAACGCTAATGAGTTAGTTGAGGCTGTTGTTACCATGTGTAACGATCAACATATTTTAAGAGTTGAAGAAAATGCGTTTATGATGAACGATAGACCATTTATTTCTTATCAACACGACATCGTACCAAACAAGTTCTGGGGTAGGGGGGTTTGTGAGAAGGGCTATAATCCACAAAAAGCTCTAGATGCTGAAATGAGAGCAAGAATTGACTCTTTGGCTTTAACTACTACGCCAATGATGGCCGCAGATGCGAGTAGATTGCCAAGAGGCGTAAAGTTTGAAGTGAGAGCAGGAAAAACTGTCTTGACCAATGGTAATCCTAGAGATGCTATCATGCCGCTCGACATGGGTACAACAGATCCTAATACATTTAATCAGGTTGCCTCACTTCAAAACATGATACAAATGGGAACTGGCTCTGCTGACAGTGCTTCACAAGGTGGAGATACTGCTAGTGGCATGTCAATGATGCAAAGTGCTGCAATTAAACGACAAAAGCGTACTTTAATGAATTTCCAAAACACATTCCTTATACCTTTAATAAACAAGGCAATGTGGAGAAAGATACAGTTTGATGTAGACAGATACCCTGTTAACGATTATAAATTTATTCCGTATTCAACGATGGGCATTATGGCTAAAGAGTTAGAAATGACTCAAATGGTGCAAATGTTACAAACCATACCGCAAGATTCACCAGCTTTTGATATTATTTTATTAGCATTATTTCAAAACTCGTCAATACATAACAGAGATCAAATTGTTAATGCCTTAATGCAAGGTGAAGAGCCAGACCCACAAATGGAACAAATGCAACAAATGGGTATGCAGCTTGAAATGCAGCAATTACAAGCCAATGTACAAAAGACTTTGGCTGAAGCTAAAGAAGAGGAAGCAAAGGCTATTGCACATCAAGCAGATGCAATGAATAAACAACCAAATGATATAGATTTGCAAGAAAAAATACTTAAATTGCAAAAAGATTCTATAGCAATTGAAAAAGGTATTGCAGATATTGAGAATATGCGTTCTGAAACTGCTAGAAACATTCCAGAAGTAGAACATTTACAATCTGAAACAATACTTAACCTAGCAAAAGCTAGGGAAGCAGGAAAAAAAGTTAATTTATCTAACACAGTACAGTAAAAATGGTTAAAACCGATGAAAAGTTCTTGGTTGATAGACTAGGAATGACTGAAACAGAAGGCTGGTTAGATTTAATAGCAGATTTAAAGAATTTAGAAGAAAGTATTGGTAATGTAGACAATATTGATTCTGAAAAAGACCTTTGGATAATCAAAGGTCAGTTGCGTATTTTAAATTTTATTGTAAATTTAGAAAATGCGACAAACCTAGCGTTGGAAGAACTCCAAGACGGAAATTCAACATAATTCAAACTTCACAACCCTGAAGAGGGCGGAGAACACAATGAGTGAAAGTATAGTAGTAGATGAAGCACCCTTACAAGGTGAACCAATAACAGAAACACAGGATGAACAAGTAACACAAGAGGCACAGAATGAGGAAACTCAACAACCTGAACCCGAGATTCCTGCAAAGTATGCTGGTAAATCCATTGAAGATGTTATTAAGATGCAGCAAGAAGCTGAATCACTAATGAGTAGACAAGCCGATGAACTTGGCCAACAACGAAAGTTAGTACAAAGTTTACTTGAAGCACAAAATAAAGCTAATGAAGCTACTCCACCAGAGGAACCTGTAATACAGGAGGAGAACTTCTATGATGATCCAGTTTCGGCTGTGAACAAAGCCATAGAAAACCACCCAGATGTTATAAAGGCCAGAGAAGAAAGAATGGGCAACATGCAAAAGCATAATTTGGAATCCTTAGACAAGGCATACCCAGATTGGCAAAAAACTGTTGCAGATACTTCTTTTCAGAAATTTATTGGTGATAGTGCAACAAGAACAGAAATGTTTCGTAAAGCTGATACAGAATATAGGTCAGATTTAGCAATTGAACTTTTTGATTGGTACTCACAGACTCAAATGTCTGGTGCAACTCAAGAAGCAGTAGCTGAAGAAAAATCTAAAATTCAAAAAGCTATGAAACAAACAAGTTCTGAAAGTAGATCATCGGGAGATTCCGTAGGTGGAAAGAAAGTTTACCGTAGAGCAGATTTAATTAATCTACAGGTAACAGATCCTAACCGATATGCAACACTTGCTGATGAAATTCAGGAAGCGTATGCCGAGGGAAGGGTTAAATAATAATACTATAATAGGAGAAGTAAAATGGCTTTGGGTTCAAACCAAGTAACGACTTCCGTAGCTAATAACTTCATCCCCGAGTTGTGGAGCGATGAAGTAATAGGTGCATATAAGTCTAATCTAGTGGTTGCTAACCTAGTAACTAAGCTATCTCACAAGGGCAAAAAAGGCGATACTATATATATCCCAGTCCCGGCAAGAGGAAGTGCAAGTGCTAAAGCAGCAAACACACAAGTAACATTATCAGCAGCAACTAATACTGCTGTCACAGTATCTATCAATAAGCATTATGAGTATTCAAAGCTAATTGAAGATATTGCAGAAGTACAAGCACTAGCGTCAATGCGTAAGTTCTACACAGACGATGCTGGTTATGCTTTAGCTAAACAAGTAGATACTGATCTATTTGCTTTAACTGAAGGTTTTCAAGGTGGAACAGTAGGTGGAGCAGATGCAGCTTCTTTCGAGAAAGCAGTAATTGGCTCTAATGGTTCTACTCTTTATACTGGTAACTCATCAAACGCTGCCGACATCACAGATGCTGGTATTCGTAGAATGATTCTAGAACTTGATGATGCTGATGTACCAATGGACAATCGTGTAATGGTTGTACCACCAATTGCAGCTAATGACATGCTAGGAATCAATAGATTCACAGAGCAGCAGTTCATTGGTTCTGGTGATGCTATCCGTACAGGCAAGATTGGTCAAATCTACGGTGTTGATGTGTTTATTTCTAGTAACTGCCCTACAGCTTCAGGTAACTCTGGTGCTGATAGAGTGGGTACTTTGATGCACAAAGATGCTCTAGTTCTAGCCGAGCAAGTTGGTGTACGCTCACAAACACAGTACAAGCAAGAGTATTTAGGTGATCTTTTCACTTCAGATACTATTTATGGAGTTGCAGAACTTCGTAATGATGCTGGTGTTGCGTTTGTTGTACCAGGAACTTAATAGTTAATTAAGTTGAAACCCCTTCTCACGAGGGGGTTTTTCTGAATTAATTAGGAGTTGTTATGCCTTTTTACGATTTTAAGTGTAAAGAAAACCATGTAACAGAAGAAAACATATCGTACACAGATATGCAAAAAGGAATTAAGTGTTCTAAATGTGGTCAACACGCAGAAAGAATATATTCAATTAACTCTTTACGACCTAGTTTTGGGTATGAAAGCACTAGGTGGACTCAAAGAGAAAAGAAAAGACAAAGCAAGGATAAATTTAATGGACATATTTAGTAATACAACAGACACAGACTCAACTGATTTACTTGAAATAGATCGTTTTAAAGCAAAGATACTTGAGATATGGTCAAGAATGCTGACAGAGTGTTATTCGCATTACTATGATGAAGATGATGAAAATAGTCCATCTATGGAAGAATTTGTAGAGTCTAACGCCCTTAAATTTGCTAATGATCCTGAACCTGAAACAGAACTAGACTCCCTTATGGACATGCTAGATGGTTTGATGGATGAGGATGAACAATTAGAAAGTGTCCAGGCAGAAGGTAATGCTCCTACTTATGGTGGTAAGCAATTGTCTGCCAACAACGAATCAATCAAAAAGGAAAAAACAGATTATGAATATAACCACAAGGCTACAAAAACTCCAAAAGAGTCTGGTTCTGGAGTTAAGGGTGGCTCGTATGTGGGTACGCCTACTGGTCAGATCAGTAAAAGAAAAGATGCAAAAGTTATTACAAAGTATTCGCCACTTGTCAAAGAGATTAAAGACGAACTCATAGCTTTGGCAGAAAGACAGAGGATTGGTCGCAGAAAGATGAGGTTTAGACTTTAATGGCTAAATTTTATTGGAAAAAACATAAAGCAATTGCTATGTACCTCAACAGGAGGCAAGGTAGTGATGCTCCTGCAAATAGTCTTGAAGAAGAAATAGAACTAGAACAGGGTGGTTTTTTAGTCACGGAGGCTTCTACTATTAATTCACCTAACTACATTATTACGGAGTAAATATGGCAACAACTAAAGTATCAGCCTTATCAGCAAAAACCTCATTATCAGGTAGTGAGGAATTATTAATTAATGATAGTGGCACTTCTAAGAAAGTAACAGCCACTAACTTACTAGCAGGTGCTGCGGTTGCCGATGGCTCTATATCTACAGCTAAGATTGCTGATGATGCAGTTACCGAAGCTAAACTAGCTAATGCAATCAATACAGCCATTGCTGCTAACACCGCTAAAACATCAAACGCTACACATACTGGCGATGTTACTGGTGCTACAGAACTTACAATTGCTACTGGTGCAGTAGAAACAGGAATGATTGCAGATGATGCGGTTACAGCAGACAAACTAGCTAACTCAATTAACACAGAGATTGCTGCTAATACAGCTAAGACATCAAATGCTACGCATACTGGAGAGGTTACAGGAGCAACAGCACTTACTATTGCAGACAATGTAGTAGACGAAGCTAATCTTAAAGTATCTAACGCACCAACAAACGGTTACTTCTTATCAGCACAATCAGGTGATACAGGTGGCTTAACTTGGGCAGAAGTAGCATCTGGAAATACCACATCAAATGGTCTATACGAACACGCACATACTATAAGTAGTAATTACAGCATCACAAGTGGCAACAATGCTTTAACAGCAGGTGCAATTACAATCAACTCAGGGGTATCAGTCACAATACCTACTGGTTCAACTTGGGTGATAGCATAATGGCAAAAGTAAAAATACAAGGACACGCTTCAGGAACAGGAATACTAACTGTAACTGCTCCGA
>Ga0208298_1000682_pt1 | contig 13601 bp, 14 predicted proteins | sample 14BtaG_FD_184088 | JGI IMG/M metagenome (GOLD analysis project Ga0208298, IMG submission 184088) | Marine viral communities from the Subarctic Pacific Ocean - 14B_ETSP_OMZ_AT15311_CsCl metaG (SPAdes) (version 2) | ecosystem: Environmental > Aquatic > Marine > Oceanic | place: Pacific Ocean... | reverse complement strand
AGAATCTATTACAGCAGTTTACTTGTGCCAACTTAGGGAGAGTACCTGTCACTACTACAGCAGGTAGGTCAGATGAATACATAATTACAACTGGTCCAGATGATTGTGAGGAGGGTGTATGCAAACTATAGTATTAATTATAATATTACAGATAATAGTAGAGATTATAATATGAATGAAAAAGAAGAAGAAAGACATCCACCTCGCCCACCAATGTCACCGTTTAGTTAGTTGTCTTTATTCCATTGGTTAATATTCTGAACTTGATTAGCTTTTTGATTCCAAGGAAGTACAGGTCTATATCCAGTTAAAGCACCTTTTTGAAACTCTTCTAACTCTTCATCACTAAATTTATTATTAAGAGTAGCTAGGTAATCTTCTCTAGCAGGTGTAGGTTTTATACCTTCTTCTTCTTCATCATCAAAGTATCTACTACCTAGAATAGAAGCAGCAGTAAGCATACCAAATCCAATAGGATGTCTTTTTAAAGCGAACCTTCCTACATTGCCAATTCCCTTAGCTATATTAATAGAAGTAGAAGGTCTAACATTCTGTGCCTGTCCTAGTAAAGCTTTTATATAAGTATTTGTTGCCATTAGTTCCAACTCCATTCAATAGGGTTTCCAATCTTATTACCTATTGGTCTACCCCATATACCAATAGCTTCTTGTACACCAGCAGGTGTATTCCAATGCTCATCTTCAAAGTCTGCGCTCCAGTAGTTACCATCATCAGTACCTTCTACAGAACTACCTTGAAACCATCCCGGTTTTGTATTTGCTTTATCTTTACCACCGCTAATATCTCTATTATCTATAGACTTCTCATAAGGAGGCATGTCTTTATACTTAGATTTTATAGCTAAAGGTTCGTCTGCAATTAAATCAATCCCTTTATCTGGAGCCATGGGTATAAGAGAACCATCTATATCTCTATCCCCTGTTAATTGATTAGCAGCACTTCCAACTCTCTGTATAGCAGGTAATACATTAGCAGGTTTAATTACAGTTTCTGTCTGAGTAACTGGCGTAGGTGTTGTTCTAGGAGGTGGTATATCTATATCTTTAGTCCTTGCTATAGGTCCAGATACTTTACTAGTCATCATACCTTTAGGTGCAGTAGTAGCTATAGCACTAGTCTGAGCAGCTCTGTTAGCTAATTGACTAGCTTGATATGCTTCATAAGCAGCAGCACTACCGTTCTCAAACAAGTCAGCTTGAGTAGCAGCAGCCATAATATCATCGTCTGCCATGCGTTGTTTATCTCTAGTTAATTTATCTATAGAGGCTTTACCGGGGTTTACTATTTCACTAGCTTTAGCTGCTACAGGTGTAGTTTCAAATGGTAAGTCAGGGTCATTAAAACGAGGAGTTCCATTATCTAATACAGAAGTTCCAGTAGCTGCTTCTAAAGCACGCAATTGGTCTGGTTCAAAGTATCCAGCTATCCCTTCAAAGTCATCACCTAAAGCTTCAGCTCTTTTTATTTGTTCATAGTATGCTATATCATCAGCAGTTACCCTAACAGGATTACCAGTTTCAGAAGCAATCTTAGCAGCATCGTTTAAAGCAGGAGAAACTTCTTGATTTCTAGTAGCTCTCATCATACCTTCGGTATTTAAATTAGCTACCGCAGGTTGTACACTAGGAGTAGCAGCTTCAATGTCATCTATTATAGGAGCAACTTCTGCTGCATCTATCTTAGCTGGTTTAGTAACACTTGACTCAGGTACATAAGCACCTAACGCATCATCCCATACTAATTTACCTTCATGCTTAACAGTTCGTTCTAATTCTTGTGCTACTTTTAATTCAGCAGCAGCTCTGGAAGCAAGCTCACCTTCCATAACTGTACCTTTAGCTGTGTTAGCCATCTTAGTAGTAGCTATACTTCTCTTAGCTGCTTGTTTAGATATTGTAGTTAGTAAGGCTTTAACTGCAAAAGCATCTAGAGCTACACTTACAGGCTGTTCAGCAAAAGAATCAGCAGCTTGCTCTAGGCTTCCATACTTATCAGCATAGTAATCATTAATAGCATTAGCATATACTTTATTAGTTGCCCAGTCTTCAGGTAAGTACGCCTCCCAATCATCAGGTAACGCCTTCTGTGCGTAACCAGCTAGTACTCTTAGTACAGCTTCTCCAGTATCTATAGGTCTAGATACTGCTTGAGCTATATACCCTAGTTCTGTTAAAGCATCTGAACCTATGTTACTACCTGCTGTAAACAATGTACTAAAGAATCCAGCACCTTCATCTCTTAGGTTAGGGTCGAATCTACCTTCTGCTTCTTTTAATTTTTCCTTATCTACTAAAGGATTACCTCTTGCCATAATTATCTCCTGTTATCTTCGGGGTCTCCGTATTGTGGGAATCCAAAGAAACCCGTGAATGTTCTTTCAAATCTTTCTTGCCAATCTAAGTCTTCATCTAATACAGACTTACCTACAATAGGTATAGTCTTTCCTAATATCCACTTAGCATAGTGCTGTGTACCATCTTCATCTACTAGTCTTGGACCAAGTGGCATACCTTGTTTAAGTGAGAACCATTGTTTATTAAACATAAGTTCTAATGCTGTCTTAGGCACAACACTTGTCTTGTTCATAAAAGTGTGCATTGGATGCTGCGCCCAATGTATAGGCTCTGCAATCTGTTTAGATATAACCATAGTTTCTCCATTACCTAAGTCTAATCTACCACTATTTTCACTACTCCAGAAATCCCATAAGTTTTCCATAGTAGCTTCTTCATCACTAAACATTTCAGTTAACGCCCACCACATAGCTGAAGTATACATACCTGCTTTAACACTATAAGCAGCATAAGCATTCCATGCTTTAACAGCAGCTTTAGCTTCAGGGTCAAAATCCCAATTACCTTTCTGTATTCTTTTAGCAACTGCTTTACTCATGTTAGGAAAACCAGTCATTGTTTTATACACAATCCTAATGTTAGATACAGTCCAGTCAGGAGCAAACAAACCTAAGTTTAACCACCTTCTTTTATTAACAGGTACTAACTGAGCTAATCTATTAGCAGCTTTACTTCTTAATCTATTAGGGTTCTTTGCTGCATATCTATACAATCTAGTAGCAAAGTTATTCCAGTCTAAAGAACCAAACGCATCATTAGCAAATTCAGAAGCTTTCTGTCCAGCTAGTTTAGGTTCAATACCAGCATCTAACATCTTTTCTTTCTGCTTTAAATAAACAGCTAACTTAAATCTATCATGTAAATACTCCCATGTTACAGTATCTATCTTATTAAAAGCACCCATCATTATATCTCCTCCTCTTCCTAGCTTAGGTAGAAAAGCATCTATCTGCGCTTTACCGGGGTTGACTAACTCTTGTCTTTTAATATTAACAATCTGTAAACCATCAGCTATAGCTTCTTTAGCTAAGTCTATAAACTTAGTCTCACCTAGCTGCATGTCTGCCCATGTTACATCTTTTGTTATTCTATTTTTGCCTACTTTAAAAGCTCCTTTCAAAGCTCCAGCTAAACCTAAAGAGTAAACACCAGACATAAGTAATGCTTGTGCGTGGAACAAAGAACCAAATACAAACACACGCTTTAAAGCATTGTTAAGTTTAAGTACTCTTTCTGCCATATCCCCTATGTTTCCTCTATGCCTTATAGCAAAGAAGTCATCTAGTACATGATGAATATTGTTATGCGCTAAATAACCTTTTAAAGCAGGATGGTCAAAGGTTCTATAATGAGTCATTTCTTGGTCGCTTAATTTACCAGCACCTTTAAGTAATTCAAAGTCTGCTTCCTTTAATAAAGCAGGTAATGATATATCGTTTCTGTTAGGAGCAAAACCTAAGTCCATCTTCTCCATACTATTTAAAGCATTTCTACCTATAATAGCTCTAGACATACCTTGTATATATACATTGATAGCTTCTTTAGGACTAAGTAATGTTAATCCAGTAGTCAATCTACCACTATCTATCATGTCTTGTATGTCAGCAAGAGTACCTTCTATGTTTCTTTTAGTAGCACTTCCATCGTTAAGTTTACCTAGTATGATAGTTAAATCATCATCAGTTAGCTTATCCATATTGCGGAATAGATGAGGAAAGTAGTTGTTTAAGAACGCACCTCTGGATGAAGAGTCCATACCTTTCATACTTAACTTCATTACTCCATCTTTATTAGCTATAAGTCCAGAGTCAACTGCTTGTTTACCTATCTCATCTAACAGTTGTTTAATTTCATTCCTAGCTTTTCTCATATCACTAGTTATATTAATACTAGCTGAGTCTACTCCTTCTATACTATTAATAATAGTTCTTACTTGAGCATCTGTAAACTTATCTAACTGACTTATAATTACTTGTGCTTGCGTTTCCCATACTTTAGCTTGCTCCGCATCTATCTCTAAACCTTCAGCTATCTGAGCCTTAATTCTAGCAGTAGTAGTATTTATAGTCTTGCCTTTAAGCAGCTTATATCCTTTAGGTCCAAGTGCGACACCTAATCCTACAGCTAATGCTTGCTGAAAAGGTTCTTCTTCCTCCTTGTCAGCGACTGCGTAAGCACCTCCAGCTAATCCAGCAGCTATTCCTAGCTTTTTCCTAGGATTATCTTCTAACCAAGTCATACTTCTGTTAACAATACTCGGTGTTGTATTTACATCTATATCATCAGGTGTAGTTCTACTAGCTTTAAGCTCTTCTACTAGCTCATCTACTTGTCTATTACTAGCAGTCATACCTTCTGCTTCTACTTGCTCATAAGCTCTTTCAAGCTCATTTAACGCCATGTCATTAGCATCATTTTCTTTCATGCTAATAGCTTCATCAGCAGTTCTAGCTTGAGGCTCTGGCTTTAATCTTTGTTTTACTTTAGCTAATTCAGCAGCCATTAAATAACTTCTATAACTATTCTCATCTCTAAGAAATAAGTGTTGACTAGGTGTTATATCTTTAAAAGACTCTCCTAATATGTCTTCATAGTTTTTATAAAAGTCTTTAAATTCTTTACTTATCTTTCCTTCTTGCCAGACTATATGACTAACATTGTCTTTAACAATAGACTGTACAGGTACATCATCTCTAACATTAGGTAATTTTGCAGCTTTAGCTTGAGCAAGTGTAACAACTCTATACTCTACACCATCTTTTAACTCAGGGAAAATACGAGTGTCATGCTCAGTATAAATCTTATGTGCTGCTTTTTTAACTCTATTAATTTCCTGAGCAGGATATAAAGCATCTACTGCTTCAGAGGCAAATTCTTTAGTAGCAGGTTCAGTAGGGGTTTTCTTTTGTGCTTCCTGAACCATTGACTTGTAATCAATTCTATCACCACCAGCTTTACCTCTTTTTATTTGCAACTCTTGTGCTTGTTTAGCTTTTAAATCTTTACTAGTCCTGCCTAAAATACCTAGTCCAGCTAACACGCCAAAGCCAGCACCAAAAGCTGCACCTGCTTTAACTTGATTACCTTTAACACTACCTTGATTAAGTTTACTATAAGCAGCTTCATAGCCAGCACCTACAGCCGAACCGCCAGCAACTCCTGTACCTACTTTAGCTAATCCTCTAAGCGCAGCAGGTTGTATATTGTTTAGTTTATTAAGAGTAGTGGCTACTATCTTACCACCTTGAGCTGCTCCTGAGCTACCTCCTGTAAGAGGAGAAGCTAATAAAGCTAAAAGAGTTATAGGTAAATCTTTTATAATCTCTGCTGTAAATACACCACCCACATAAGAAGGGTTTTGCTTAAAGAGTTCTATTAAAGCACCTAATGCTGCTTCATCTTCAGTATTAACACCCCATCTTTCATTAAAACTTTTACCATCTTTATCTATAACAGCATCTAAATCTCCACCTTTAGTATCATAGACATGTTGTAAATCTCTAGTTAAGATAGTATTTCTATTTACCATCTCTTTTAAATCTGCACTTTCTAACTCAGTTAATTTTCTATGTTTAGCTAGTTCTTCATACTCAGCTATAGCTTTATCTAACTCATTCTTTCCAAATTGAATACCGTTTCTTTGTACATACCATTTCTTTTGACTACTATCACTAGCACCTTTACTTGCTAAAATACCAGACAAACCAGAAGTAAACCAAGAGCCTACACTATCATGCCCACTAAGAAAACCACCTACAAAGCCTGAATTATCTTCAGGTAAGTAACGAGCCATCTCAGCTTCAAACTGTGCCTCTCTTTGTGCTACTGTTCTATAAGCCATTTAGTTATCTAAGTCGTAAGGAATACTAGCAAATAAATCTGCATTGTTAGCACCATCATAGGTAACACTACCTTCTATCTTAGCTCTGTTCTTTTTATAATACTCTACAGGATTACTTTTAAACTTTTCTAGCTCTTCTGGAGGCTGTGTTAAAAACCATTGCTCAGCTTGAGATGAACCTACCATACCCATGCCTGCATTTACCCACTCACTTACAGCATCTTCAGCATTTTCATAGTTTTTGTCAGTTTGACTCATAAACATTTCTGGCATTAAATCTATTAAACTATTTTTAACAAAACTTAATACTACTTTAATTTCATTCTGAGCTTTCTTTCGTTTGTAATCTCTTGTAAAGTCACTATCTTCAGACTTTACTTCTCCTTTTAAATACTCAGGTACTGCACTAGAAGCAGGAGTATCTATTAAATCTGCTCTTTCTGTAGAAGTTGGTACAGCTACATCTTCTGAAGTATCTAATACTAAGCCTGCTTTTTCATACACACCTTGCTTTACATAGAAATCTCTTTTACTATTTACATACTGTTCTAAACCTGAAACATAAGCACCATCTCCGTTATCTCCAATTTCATCTTCAATTACTTTAATAGCGTCTATCATTGTAAGAACTTTCTTAGGATTAAACTTAATTCTTTCTTGAGTTAAAAAAGTATGTATAGCTGAGCGTTGTCCATTAACACTTACATCTGTTTCAAACTTTCTTACTAACGCTGGTCCATAAATAGTCTGCGCTCTTTCTAGTTTAGCGTTTTCTACTTGTATTTCTGTGTTTACAATATTAGCTTCTGCTTGTTCACTTTGTAATATCTGTGTTGACAACTCAGCAGCAGCTTCAGGATTAACTTGCCTGACTCTTGCTATAGCTTCTTCTCTTCCTTCTTTAGTAGAGAAATCAGAAGTATCATATATTTCCTTTAATAAGTCTTCTTCATCTTTAAAGCCTGCTAATTTACCTAAGTTTTTACCTAGCATTCCTGCGCTTGAAAAAGCTAACTGCATAGGCGCACTTGTGTAGCCTTCTGAAGTAGCTACACTTACATCGTTAGGGTTAAAATCAAACATTCCCATTATCTATTCTCCTTAAAAACGACTGTATACATTCTTACTAAGATACGAGGCTTGTTTAGCTGTTGTTGGACCAGCTCCGCCATACTGCGCTTGATTTGCTTTAGTACCCCAAGCATACCCATCTCGCCTTCCGCCCATACCTTTAAAACTATTTATAGCATTTGAAAAACCACCGTATCTTCCTGCTGTAGCATTAGCATTAGTTAAAGCAGCTCCGGATAAATACCTAGAACCCATGATAGCAGCGTCACTTAACATGCGTCCTGTATCTACACCTAATTTAGCGTAATCTAAAGGAAGCTGTCCTAGCTGTGCAGCTCCAGACACATCTTCATTAATCCTACCTCTATACCTATCTATCATATCTTGTACTCTATCACTAGCTGATTGTCTAACTTGTAGATTGGTAGTACCTTGTGACTCTCTTAATGCTTGCATTTGTCCCATGCCACCAGTAGAGCCTAGCATACCTCTAGCTACTAGCTGAGCATCTAAAGCTTCTCTATCTGCCTCTTGTCCCGGAGCAAGTAAAGCCATTTGCTGGTCATAATATCTATTCTCTGCTGTTAAAGGGTCAGCTTCTATGCCTTGTAAATAACCTCTATTAGCTTCAGCGGAGGTTAAAAAACCTTTCTGTTGTTTGTCAAAAGGGTCTGATAAACCTAAGCCTACTACCTTTCCATCTTTGTCAAACTTAGCTCCTCCTAAAGAGCCAGCTACATCGTAAGGATAAGAGCCTTCCATTGCATATTTAGCTGCTGCCTCTTGACCTGCTTGATTTTCTGCTGCTGACTTAGAGGCTCCTTTAGCTCCTAAAGCTGCGCTTATAGCTCCTGCGATTAAATTAAATGCTGACATTTCTATCTCCTGTTATGTTCCTGAATAACCTATTTTTATAGTAGAGCCACCGTTACCTGATGAACCTACACTAAATCCTGTTGCTCCTGATACTGAATTTCCAGAGTACAGTATTGTTGACTGTCCACTACCTGTTGTTGTCCCTTGTCCATCTGAGTCTGTACCACCTTCAGTTTGATTGTAATAACTAAAATAAAACCCCGGTTGTAAGTTTATATTTATACGATAGTCAGAACCCGGACTTCCACTGTTAGTATAAGGCTGTTGCTTAAACATTACAGTACCATAGGTATTCCAATGCGTAGTTATCATAGTAGAAAAATTACTGTTATAACTCCAAGAAAAAGTAATTAATGGGTTAGTGCCCGGTGGATAAGGATGTCTAGTCCATATTTTAGTACCGTTAAGATACACATTATCCATATCAGTACCGTTTAACTTGACATCGTGTTGCCCCGTTAATTCACTACCATTAAAGTAAATTGCTCCTGACATATTATTATGATGTAGCTATATATAAGTCACCACCAGATGTCCAAATCTTAGCCATACCTAATACTGTTTGTGAAGCAGCAGGTGCGTGATTTTGAACAAATGCCGTAGTAGCTATTTGTGTAGTGTTTGTAGAAGAACTTGCTGTAGGTGCTGTAGGTGTTCCAGTAAATGCTGGACTTGCTTTCTCACCTTGAACAAATGCTGTAGTAGCTAATCTAGTAGTACTGTTACCTGCTGACTGTGTAGGTCCAGTAGGAACACCAGTAATAGTTAAAGTACCTGCTACTGTGCCATTATTCATAGCAAAATCTTCACCTGAATCTCCATTAATGTCTTGTTTAGAATTAACTGCTGTTCTTACTGTTGTAAATTCAGTATTAAAGTCAGCTCCAGATATTACTTTGCCAGCATCACTATCAGACAAAGCGTCCTTACCGCTCCAATTTACTGCTAATGTATAATCACTCATCGTATTTTCCCTTGTAAAGATATAATTGATAAATCTTGAATAGAAGTATCATAGCCATTGCTTACAATACTTAAATTTAATTTAAGATGTTTAGCACTACCTGTTAAAGCAGTTTGATATTCTTGTAATCCATATATAGGTGTATACTTTGCAGCTCCGTATAAAGAAGAAGCAGCTCCGTATAAAGCTATAGTACCTGTTGTAACAGGATTTAAACTTATTTGAGTTATAGCAGAAGGATTAATACTATAATCTTTATACCACTTTACACCTAAAACTGCTCCAGAACCACCTTGTAATACCATTCTTAATCTTTTAAGAATAGCAGAAGTTATGCCTTCTCCTAACGGTATCCATATAGAAGACACATCAGCAGTAATAGCAGCATTAGTATAGCTGGCTGCTGAATCAACCCACGCCAAATCCACATCAAAATAACCTTCATAACCTGCAATACTCCCATCTTTTTGTCCTATTAACAAACCACTATATAACTCAGTATCAATCATGCTAGCAGGTTCTCTATCACCAGTAAATGACCAAGTTGTTATTCGAGGTGCTTTATTAGTTGTAAACTGCTTAAAATCAAACACATAAGTTATGTTGTTGTCTACAAAACTTAAGATATAAACACCTTCTCCTTCTAAATAAACTGACTTTACATTAGAGCTAACACCTATGTTTCTTATTAAGGTATCTTTAATGTTTATACTATAGTCAGTTAAAGGTACTTTATCTTTTTCAGTAGTACGCATAAGAGAGCGTAGTCCTGTAGCTGATAAGAATACTAAATCATCTCCTACTGCTTGTACTGAATCTCTATTAACTAAACCTACACCACTAATAACCTCATTTAATGACATATTAGCTACATCATCAGGGTTATCATATATAGCTATATTATTTTTACCGAATATAACTAACTGTCCAAAGAAAGGAGCAATGTTTACTATCTCATCATTGTCCCAAACCTTTTTTAAATCTAATAAACCTGAACCTGTACCTGTATAATCATCTCCATCTAGTAAAGCAGAGTAATACATTACAGCTTTATTTTCAGTTACTCCTCCTACGAACATTCTACCATAAAAACCCATACCACAACTAGGGTCGAATGTAGTTACACCTGAAGGTTTAGTACTATTGTTAAAAGCTGCCCATTTAGAACCAGAACCTAAAGCACCATCATATCTTTGAGGTACTATACCCGAATGAAAACAATGTAGTCTTTCATTAAAGTTTATAAATTGCCAATTACCTGTACTGTTAGCAACGGTATGCTTAACATCAGCACCACTACTAGGAAAAGCAGCATTAGGAGATGTAAAGTCAACTGTGTAAATAGAAGTACCGTGACTAGCAAATATTTTATTAGTACCAGAATCATTATGCTCCACCATAGAACCTATAGCTGTGCCAGTAGGAACTACTTTTTGTTTAAAACCTTTTCTAAAAGATATTCTACCAGATTCTCTAATCATTACATTGTCAGCAGATGTAAGAAAAGAAGGGTCTAAAGTAGCTGCGTTATATTGAGTATTTAACCCATTAACACCTAAGTTAGTTAAAGGTTGAAAAGCTAGTTGTTTAGCCATTAGTGCATATTCCCCATAAACCAATCAGACTCAAATTGAGTATTACCACTATCCATCATAATAGCTTGAGCAATAGAAGTACTAGCTTCTGTAGCAGCTATAGATGATTGTGTTCCTCCATCTTCACCACGCTCTGATAAAGCTCTAGCATAAGCTCCTAGTATTAAAGGCTTTGTAGGTATCTTTACTGTAGTAGCAGCTAATGTTAAAACATCTTGATACTTAACCATATCAAAAGAAATAGTTTCTGCTTTACTAGGAGTAGGTGATAAATCTACTTTAAGATTGTTTGAGCTATCTGCTCCATTAAAGCCGTAGTAATGAGGCTCGCCTGTAGAAGCTGTAGGATATCTTTCTCTATTAAGGTAAGCTCTGCTTACTTGTACTAGCTCATTACCTGTAGTATTATTAACTACATCTAGTATCTTAAATTCTTGTCCAGAACTTAAGTTATAGTTTTTAGTACCAGCTACTGTAGATATATCCACAGTTTCTCTAAGTATTTGCCAATCATGGTAAGACTCTATACTTCTTTTAGAGTCATTAACTAAAGCACCTATAACCTTATAGTAATCAGATACTGTAGTGCTATCATTAATAGCTCCACTCCAATCAGAAGTAATAGGAGTTTCTCTTAACCTTATTAGTACTTCGTTTATTACTTCTCTAAATGTCATTTATTTCCCCTTAGCTAATTGCGCACCGAAGTAGAACTCTATTATCATCGTTGCCCATTGGAATACTTCATCAAACTTTAATACAGCACCTGCTTGTACAGTTACATAATCTATTGTATCAGGCGTTAGCTGTAAACCTAGTAAACTAGCTCCTTCAATTACAGTAGGTATTACTGTAGGTACATTAAAAAATACAGGAGCTATCTGTGTAAAGATTATTAAAGCCAGTATAACTAAAATAATAATTCTTCTATTCATAGCAGCTACTGGACTTTCTTTATCTGCTCTATCTCTAGCCATATTAATAGAATCATTACGGACTTGTAGTGATTGTATCATTAGCTTCTGTTGTTCTTGTGCTGCTTGGCTTTTTAAAGCAAACAACTTAGCAAGAAAGCCTAAAGCTATTGGTGCTATATTAGTTAAAAATCCTATCATGCTACTAACCTTAATAAATTAAACATTCCTACCTCAGAAGCTATAAAGTAAGCAAACCCACCATATATAAAGTATCTAATTTGATTCAATATGTTAAATATCTTTTGTATCTTAGCATTAGTGTCATCAATTTTACTAAAAAGTTTAGCTATTTGAGAAGAATGTTTATCTAGTTGTAGCTGTACTCTTTTATCTTCCATTACCACTTACTCTTATTTGCCCAGTAAGCAGCACTCATCTTACCTTTGGATATATTTTTAGCATGTCTAGCTTTAAAAGACTTACGCCTAGCTTTCTGTGCTGCTGTTTTAGGATTACTACCTGCTCCAGATACTCCTTGTTGTCCGTACCTAATAGTTTTAATCTTGCTTCCTTCTTTAGCTACTACAACATGACTCTTAGTTTTATGGTTAGGAGTACGTTTAGGCTTGTTATATCCAGATACTCCTGCTTTTTTAAGCCTTGAATCAGCCATTACTTCTTTTTACCTTTTTTCTTCATTGGTGGGCGACCTCTTGTTTTTCCGTATGTTCCTTTTCCGTATGGCATATAATCTCCTAGTTTGCTAGTGGGTTATCTAATGCTCTTTGTAGTCTTGTGTTAAGTCTTTCTTCTACATCTTTAATTTTTCTATCTGTATCAGAATAAAGAGCGTCTCTTCTCTGGTCAAATCTTGTATCAGCATTGTCAATCATTGTACCTACATCTGCTTTTTGATTTTGTAGTTTTGTTTCTACATCATTAACAATACCTTCAAGATGTCGCATATCTTCTCTAACATCTTTCTTTACTTCTTTCACATATGTAATCTGTTCATCAACATTTGCTTTAATTAAATTAATTTCTTCCTTAAACAAATCAATTTCTTTACTAACAAACTCCATATGTGTATTTACTGTGGACATATGTTCATTAATAACTGCTAAATCTTGTTCTATACTTGACAAATCTGGTGCAATATAAGAGTTTATTTTAGCTTCCATGTCTAAATATCTTTGATAAACTTCAAATCCACCCCATGCACCACCTAGTATTGTACCTATTAATGGAACAATAAGCAGTAATTTACTTCCGCCTACCTTAATACCGCCATATTCTACTTCTGCCATTGTAAATCCATTAATTTATTGTGTAGTATTTCGTTAGCCAAACCGTTTCTTAATCCTCTTTGATTATCTGGTATGTCTTTGTCTAAATATATTCCTTTATCTTTATAAAATACACCATCAATAAGTAGTTGTGTATTGTAAGTATTAAATCCAGCATTAAAGTTTAAGAGTGCAAGTATTAAGCTTTGTAGTTTCTGCTGCTCTTCTAGTGATGCAGCTTCTCCCATTTCTGTTGCAAGATTCTTTAACTTGTCGCTAATAATCTCACGCATCTTATCTTTCTTACTTGCTTTCTTAGCTACTTTTTTTAGTACTGGTTGCTCTACAACTTCAGCTTTTGTTTCTTCTGGCTCAGGCTCTTCAATACTTTCTTCCTGTTCCTCAACTGGCTCATCTTCTGTTGGCTCATCATCCTCAACCGATTCATTCTCTGGCTCTGGCTCAGGCTCATCAAGCTCCTCTTCAGTTGGTTCAGGTTCTAAAAACTCTTCTAACTCTGCCTCTAATTCTTCTATCAGTTCCTCTTGTGCCATCTCTTCAAACAATACTTCCATCTCTGGTATTGCTTCTTCTAATGTAGTAGAGATTAAAGTGTAATCATCTAATTCTTCTATCTCTATTATTTGGAAAACCTCTGGCTCTTCCAAAACATATA
>Ga0208298_1000676_pt1 | contig 13645 bp, 4 predicted proteins | sample 14BtaG_FD_184088 | JGI IMG/M metagenome (GOLD analysis project Ga0208298, IMG submission 184088) | Marine viral communities from the Subarctic Pacific Ocean - 14B_ETSP_OMZ_AT15311_CsCl metaG (SPAdes) (version 2) | ecosystem: Environmental > Aquatic > Marine > Oceanic | place: Pacific Ocean... | reverse complement strand
CCAGTATTGCTTTTGGTTAGCAAACGCAGCCGCTGCTTTAACAGGGTTGTTGTCAGACCAGTTTATAAAGTTAGTAAACGAAAGCATCTGTAACAATGCAGAACGTCTGTTGAAGAACATGATTGCACCGGTAGAGCCATTAATCCAGTTTAACCATGCATTAACCTGCTTATTGCCCCCTGCATTACGGTTTGTACCGTTCTTCATTGAGTACAAAGAGTCTTCAATTGCGTCGCGATGTGCCTTACCGTACAGTGCCTCAATCTTGTTTAGGTTTTCTGTAGTAAATATTGCATCAGCGTTTGCTATAAACTCTTCTAAATATTTTTTACGACCAATCTTCTCGGTCATACTGTTAAGGTCCGATAATAACGTACCGCCTGACCAGTATTCACTAGGCTCCATCCAAGTATCGCGGCGAGCAACAACAAGCATTGCATCAGCAAAGTCCATTAGCTCCGGGTTTTCGCGAATTGCGTCCTGCAGTATTTTCGTGTCTTTCTGAGATAAGCCTGGTACTTTAATATCTGCTTTACCCCACAAGTACACTCTAACAGCTTGATCGTAAGTAAAACCTGTATTGCCTATCTGCTTATTCAGCAGCTTGTATTCATTAGGAAAAGCTTTAACTGCCGTTCTAAAATCGCCTTTAATTTGTTGACGTATACCGTTAATAGCAGCTATGCCTTTAGCGTAAGGTGTCATTAGGTTATCTTCAAGCCATTTCATATCAGCTTCACCTTGCTTGCCTTTACTAGCAAATGCATAGTTAACTAAACCTCTGAAATCATCAACACTTGGCGCAACAAAGAATTTAAACTTACCTTTCTTTTCACCGCGCTTCTGCGCTTGAACAGCCGAGAATGTTTTAAATGCTTCAACGCCTGTTTTGCGTTCAAGTATATTGTTAAACTCTTCACTAAGTCCTTTTGTGTCTACAGCAGGGTTTGGAGCGTTGATTTTTTCTTTAGCTTCTTTTAAAGCTTCTTCATTAACAGATTTGCTAAATTTAACACCAGCTTCTGTTTTAACAGTCCCATCATTGCGGATACCAAATCTATCGCCAAATTTTTCACCATTTAGTGTTATAATAGAGTTTGGGTCTATACCGCCTTTATTAGCTGCGATTTCAGGATTGAAATATCTATCAAACCAATTATCGGTCACTAAGTTCCATCCAACGGGCATGTTCGTTTTATATCTGCCAACAAGCTTTTTGTCTGCTTCTTTAGCCAAAGCTAGTAGCTTGTAGTTAGAAACAACAGCATTATATGCAGCATTAAAACTATCGCTATTTAAGGCTGCGTCTAATAAGTATATGTAAGAAGATATGTTGGGCATTGCATGCTCAAACGTAACATCTTTAACAGTGCTAAATCCTTCTGAAAACCCTACGAACTGAGCACCCATTCTTTGTGGATGCTGTGTATTGCTACTCGATAAATTTAAATATCTAGCTATAACAGTGGCGTTAGCGCGGTCAGCTTTAATTGCTTTATTAAAGTTATCCCACATTGCAGCGTGTATTGCCCCGGCTTTGCTGTTGAATTCCGTTATTTTGCCGTTAGCAATGTTCTGTAGTATTGTTTGTGGATTCTTAAACAACGTAGTGTACGATGGTAATTTAAAGTCGCTAATACCAGCTATGTCTTTACCGTATGCCTGATCAGTGTCGTTAGCTATTTTAGATATTTCCTCCTGCCATCTTCTCCACATTGGATCAGAAGACGAAAGGCCGGAGCCTAACCCTTTAACAGTGCCTGTAAATACAGAGCCGCCTTTGTCACCAAACCAAAAAGATTTTGGCATTAAAGGTAATAAGGTGCTTTTCATTTCAGCTATATAAGCGTCTTGTCCTGCTTCTGTTCTTAAATCCGGTGGTAATGCTAATTTATTTCTTGTTAGCCACGTATTTGTTTTATTACGGCCCTCTAGCTCAAGATCTAAATTAGGATTAAACTCACCTGTTATTTCTCTAGTAGATTTTGAAAACTTAACATTACCCTGCTCTGCTTGGCGATTAAATTCTACAGCTGTAGTTCCCGTAACCTCAACACCTTTCCTTGCTTGATTGTCAAGGAATGCTTTACCGATTTCAGAGCTAGGATCAGCAACGCCGTCTCGTATAATTTCTATAGCATACTGTTCAGCCATTGCTTTAGCTAAAGACTCTTTACGGCCGCGTATAGGCGATCCAGACGCGTCTAAAACGTTAGACAAGTAATCAGCATCAGATAATCTTGTAGCTGCTTTAGGTAGCCTTCTAACGAGCTCTGAGCCTGATGTACGCCCCGCGCTATCTGTAGATACAGATTCTCTATCAATCTTTTTACCTTTCCAATCGCTAGTCCATACGCCGTCAACTTGTTTCTGCACAGCGTTAGGCATCGCGGTCATTAACCATGTAGTGGTCATGTTTTCAAGTATAGCTGCTTTATTGCGTAACAAATACTTTCTAAGCTGGCCGTCTTTTTTACCACCCATCTCTTTCTTAAAGTCGATGTCTAACTGCTTGCCTAAAGTTTTCTTTATTTCAGCAATTAGCGGTGTAACAGTTACGTTCTTACCTACCTTAGCGTCTATTCTTGATTTTAACACCCGTACATTAGATAGTACTTTAGCTTCTGCAGCTGATTTAGCGTCTTCACCAAGTACGCGTCTTTTGGTAAGCGTTTTATACGTAGGTTTGTCTTCGGCTGCTATAGTGCTTTCCTCTCTGGCAACTACTTGTTTAGCCGTTTCACTGTCTGTGCTTTCCGTCTGCGCGCGTTCTTGCCCTTCTTCAAACAATGCTTTGCGTGCATCTAGCTTACCGAAATTAACATTGGAGAATATAAACTCACCTAATGTTATTTTGGCATCGCCTGACTTACGCTTGGCTTCGGGGTTAAAGTTAATTAAACGATCACCAACACTTTCTATAATCTTTTGTGCTTCTTCTTTACTCACAGAGCGTGAGCGAATATAATTAGCTATAGATGAGTGAAGTTTACCGTCGTTGTATATAGGGTTAAATACTTTACGGTCAAAGAACTGCTCTTGTGTTTGTACAGATTCAGGCACTAGCGCATTAATGTCACCAAGAAGAGTTTTAGAAAACTTAACTTGGTCCATTGTTTCGCCGGTTTCAAATTCGCTTTCCAGCATTATGTTTTCTGAAGCAGCAATTATATCTTCAGTGGATAATGTTCCTGCTGCAATCTTCTGACCTAAGCCAACAACAAAGTTTACAATGTCTTGTTCGCCTTTAAAATCAAAATTATATTCACCTACAAATTCTTTTTGTAAGTTGACGCCAAACAGCCCTGCTAAGCCCCTAGCTTTCGACTGTTCTCTAAAATTAACTTTTTTAGCAGCAACAAGCTCTAAGAACCTAGATATAACTTCGTAAGATTTTAAACCGCCTTTTTCATCTGTTTCTACAGAAGCAACAAGTTCTTTATAAAGCTTGCTGTCTTGTGCTTTTACAGACTTCAATAACTGAGTGGCTATTGATGTAAACTTAGCTGCATTGTTTTTAGCTAGCTTATCAAATACAAAATGACCTACTTCGTGAGTACCAATATGCTGTTTTTGGGTAGCTATTTGATTTTGAATTATAGCAACTTGAGGTCCATTAGGCACGGCAAAACCTTCATCACCTCTTTTAATCGCTTCGATCACGATGTCCACTTGGTCCTCTGGTATTTTAATAGTACCTTCTTCTATTGCTGCAACCGCTTCTTCTTGCGTTTCAAATTGTTTTAAATCCGCGCCCTTTGTTTTGCCGGCTTGATTATTGTTTTCAATAATAGTTTCGCGAAGGTATACCTCATAAGCCTCTGCTTCAATCTGCTTAGAAGTAGGTTCAGCAATGCCGCTCTCGCGCATCAAGCGCGCTTTAGACTCATTAATTAATCTATCGTATCTTTTCTTATCAGTAGCTTGTAAAGCGGTGAATTCAGGGCGAGCCTTCATCATGTTATTCTCACTTAAGCTCTGCTCTTTAACGCGCTGCAAAAAATCAAATTGAGTGCGTAGCCCTTCTATTCTGTTTTTCTTTTGCTCGCGGCTAAGGTTCGTATCCTCTTGTATTGCCTTTGCTTCGTTTTGTAGCTTAGACTGCTCTTCAGTAGCTCGCACAATATATTCACCATGCTCGGCTCTCAAGTTGTTGTTTATAATATTTTCTTGCTGCTCAATATCTTCGGTAAGCTCTTGTCTTAGCTTTGACATTTGGCCTTCTAGACGCTGCATATCAGCATCAGATTGTGATACTTTCCACTCTGCGGCTAGTTTATCTAGTTCTAGCTGTTTGCTTCTTATTGATTCCTTTGCCGTGTAATCAGAGTATCTAGAGCTGTACATACCCTTCATAAAAGGTATACCAGCAAAAAGTAAACCAAAGCCGAATCCTGATACTCCAGCATGGTCAACACCTTCCATAAACGGCTTGCCATCTATAAGATTTTGTGTGCCCTGTGTAGCTATTTCGCCGCCCGCTTCCAGTAGTGGTTCGTAGACTAATGAAGTAGACTTCTCTCTGAAGAAAGCTTTGGTGCCACCGTCGACAACATCAGATTTGCCAGCTCTAACCCATGTCTGCTTAGCTCTGTTTAATATAGGAACAGTAGTTATCTGCGCAAATGCACCCTCTGCTAAACCATAGCCTGTTGCTTTTAAAGCTATTTCTAAATCAGAGTAATCAGCATCACCGGCCATTCGCTCGCCTTTCATTTCTACCATCTTAGAACCAGCTGAGGTAGCCCCTGCAACATATGCTGCGGAACCGCCACTCGCTATCATAGATACTAGTATAGGTATTTGATTAGCTACTTCTTGTAGCGCAAACTTACCGAAATTGCTAGGGTCGTCAAAAGCATTTTTAAAATCTACGTCTCTGACGAACTGATCTCTAGACTCATCTATTCTATCTTGTATGTTTTGTATACCAACATCAATAGCCGGTCCAACAATCTTAAGTACTGGATTATTAGATTTCCCCGCTTCAGCAGCTAACTGTGCTGTGGCTAATCCTAATTCACCAAACCCAAGACCAACATTATACAATGCTTTATCTCCTAAGTCATAGCTTCTTCTTGAGGCATCTAAAGAGATACTTACGTTTTGTATGTCCGCGTCAATTTTAGCACCTTCTTCGGCTATACGCTGATAGTCGCTGTAATTCGCCTCATACATTTCACCTAACTGAACAGCTGCTTTGTAGTACTCTTCTTGCATGACCCGACCGTCTTCAAGCTCGATTTGAGTCTGGTTAGCCCGGTCAATATTCACACCTAAAGCAGCAAAGTCGTCAACCATTGTTTCTTGCTCAGCAACAGTCATCGCTTCTCCGTTGATGAGCTTGGTTATATTATCAGCGGCACGTGATATAGAAGCGTTTTGCTCAATTGACGCTATTTGTAATTGCTCGTTTTCCTTAGCTTTACCTTCAACTTCTTTGCCGATAATTACGTCGCTAATCCAAGCTTCTCCTTGAGCTGGTATATTGTCCTCTATAAGCTGCTGTGCAATCCGACGTTTTTCATTTAGTATGCCCTCGTTTTTAATCTGAGCGCGAACTAATTTTTCAGATTCTAATCTTAAATTTTCAGGCGTTAAAGAAACCCCCGCGGCTTCTGCTTGGCTCGCTATACTTTGACTAGCTTCAGCTAATTCTTTTTCATACGGGTACTTAGTTACTTGTATAGACTGGCTGCCTGCTGATCTTTCGGCTCCACCGAACCCTATAACCTTAGTCTCTTGCACCGGTTCAAACAAGCTGGGGTTATTAGCTGCAGCGTTGTTAGACTCTGTAAATTCAGGGGTTATATAAGAATTTATGTTTTTGCTGCGCTTTTCTTTTAGCTGCTCGAGGTTTGCTGGTATTAGCGAAGAATATGCTTCTGGTATATTAGTTGAGATAAAGCTGGAAAGTATTTCCATGTTTCTAGCTATGCTATCTTTATCTTTCGTGTCAAAACTTAAACGCTCAGACTTAAACTCCTTGTTCTTGTTCTGATCGTAATATTTAATTTCTAAAAAATCTCTACCCGGCGCTACTTCTTCAAACACGATACCCGGTACGCCTTTAAAATACGCTTCTAATCTTTTGCGACCTTCTGTTTCGTCAACGCTAAACAAGTCTTTTTCAGCTGCATACTGAAGACCTGGCAGTAAATCAATCTCTGGTAACTCCAATGAAGTATCGGCCAAACTGGAATCCCCAGCGGCCGTTTCTTTTACTGGTCCCGTTGGCGGAGTTGTTTCCTCCGGAACCGTTGTCTTTCCCTCATCACCAGCAACGTACTGCCAGTTGTATTTTTTTGCAATTGCGTCAAGTTCACCGCCGAATTGGGCAGCGAAACTACGAGCTTGCTCGTCTGATAATTTTTTATCTCCTATAACGTACATCCGCTATTGTATTTTATATTATTTGTAAAAAAGGCCTGGGTGCGAAACCATAACTTCCTCTAAAGTTTTAAAGCTTGCTCGCTCCCCGTAATTTGGATTTAAATAAGTCCACTCTTTTTTTCTTGCATCCCACGTAACTTTAATGCTACCTGGATCAGACGACGGCCCAAATTCAAACGCTGAAGGACCTTGCGTACGAGAACCCTCCTCGCTTTCTAGTATTTGCATAGCTTTAACTGTATTTACAAGTTTAGGCTTTACAACGCTAGTGGCTGGAGTATCATTGGCGACGCTATCAACCTCTTCAGTAAGCCCTGCTCCACGGGAATCCATAATTCCTTGAGTAAGCATGTCGATAGCCTGCTGGCGCGCGTTAGGGTCGTCTGGGTTAATGCTATCCAGTGGTATAAGTTGTAACTCAGAGTTTGACAGGATACTGTATAAAGCGTCGTCATCAGATAAAATGTCTGCAACATTAGACCTAATGATTCTTTCTTGGTTTTCAGTAACCCGCCCTTTAAGCGTTTCTTCTCTACTGGCTAAACCTAGTATAGCGTTAGCTTGGGGTGTTGCAACTTCAAAAGGCTTTTTAAAGCTTTTAGTATTGTAAGAAAACGCATCCACAGTCATGCTGCTGCCGTCTAGCATTGGAACAGAGTAACCTTCGAAGTTTAAGGAGCCGTCATCACCTATGCTAGATATGTTGCTTTCCAGAATAGCGTTAGCTTTTAATAGATTTTCGCTGTTCTTTTGCGAATTTGAATATACATTCTTTGCTTTAAAATTGTCCGCGTACTCAACTTTTAAATTAGCTAACCCTTCTAGATTACCGCGAAGCTTTACCATTTTGTTCTGGGCGTCATTCATCTGATCCATGTACATTTGGTATTCCGCTCCTGACTTGTCTTTTATCTTTGCGGCGTTATTAGCTGCATCTATAAATTCATTACGATAATTTATTACCTGTGACTTAACAAGCTTTTTATCTTCGTCGTTAAAATCGGCTAAATCTACATAACCTTCAAACTGATCAATATAAGCGTTCGCTTTACTTTGTATGGCTTGGTTTTGTTCTTCACGTTTTTTCTTAGCTTCCATTGCTTTATCATAGCCGCTCATAAATTGACCGCCTACGTCTTGGAACTTACCTTGTACGTCTGACACTCTACGCGCCGCTGCTACTACCCCTAATCCTTGTTGCTTAGCCATTAGTTCCTGCTTCTTCTTTGCTGCGCTGCTTGGCCGGCTTGTAGCGCCGTTAATAAGCCGTTATCTCCGGAATATCCGGTTAAAGCAGTACCTACTGCGTCGCCAACACCACCCGCAAATTGCCCGATAGCTTCTGATCTGGCCGCACGAGCAGCTTGTATCGCTTGCTCACTAGCTGCTAATTCATTTGCGTCTATTTGGAATTCTTCACCTAACAATTGTGCTTTTAGTGCTCTAGACTGCTCAGCCCCCGCTCTTTCCATAGATTGCAATCTTCCCGCTTGTTGGGCAGCGGCCATTTGGTTTCTTTGCTCTTGTTGACCAATACTCGCTGACGCTTGCTGTGCTGACTGCGCTTGCTGATTAGCTAATGACTGTGCTAATGCTGCAATGCCGCTACCACCTGCAGCCTGATTCATAGACCCCATTATATTAGATAACCCTTGTGCTTGCTGCTGAGCTGCGAAATCCGCTGCTTGTGTGTTCACAGTGAGGTCTTCCATCGTATTCTCTAGATTAGCATACAGGTTAGAAGTGTCTTGTGCAAAGTACTGCTGCATAGATTGGTCATACGCGCCCTGAGCTTCTTCACGACGTGCTAACCTTTTTTTACCTCCAATGTAGGAAGCTCCGAACCTCGCGGCTCCTTCTACTATATTTCCTAACATATTTAATTAGTTTATAAGTTATTATTACGTATTATTCGCTGCTGATAAATATTTCAGAGTTAACCGCGAACAACTCTTTTTTAGCGCCGCTGGTAACTGAAAATTCAATATCTGCATAGTAACCTAATAATCCCGATGTATTTACTTGGCTGTCTTTGGTAAACAGCATAAAGTCTGTAGGGTTAGGTATAGGTGCTGGTGACGGTCCGCTAAGTCTAATAGAATTATTTGACCTGTCAATACTAAATACCGTATTTATTAATCTAAGGCCACTAGGCTCTGTTGAATATATAGCGTCACCAGGCTGTAGCGATACATTTATTTTACCGTCTATATTTATAGTGTTAAGCGGCTCATTATACGTTAATACATTACCAATACCCTGCACGCTAAATTCTTTTGCATCTATGCTAGATAGAGTTGTGGCATCTGCCATTATATAGTTAAAGTATATACCTTCTCTATCTTTCCACGTGCTTACCGAGCCGCTTTGCTTGTTTGTGACGACAGTAGCAGTCCACCCTTCATCTCCTTCGTACGAGAGAGTCTTAAAGTTTTTAACGCTTGTTGGGGCATCATTGAATACAGGCTTGACAGTTGTCGCTCTTTGTATACCATAGAAGTTTGATCTTGTGGTATTTGAGTGTTCCCAGATTTCGCCATTCTTAAAACTGTAGTAGTCATTATTAAGTGAAATTGCGAACTCAGGCGCATAAGATAATCTTGTAGCCCAGCCGTCAACCGTTTCTTTAAATGAAACTTGTTCAGGACCTATCTTTACATTGTAAGAGCTGTTCTGTTCGTCATACGAGCCGATTAGATCGCTTGTGGCAGACTTTAAACCGTCTTCAAAGTAATCAGTCATTCCTTTACTAGATATCTCTGTAATGCCGTCTCTTGACAATCTAATAACAGCACCTCTAGCTTTATCTGTAAAGTAAGCTCTAAACCCGTAGCTTGCAAAAGACTCGGGGTTTTTAGATATACCAAACTCACCAACGTATGGCACAGCCTGTCCTAAAACATTGGTATTAGAAACTACATTTGAATTGCCATCCGCATTAAACAATGCATCTTTATTAGCTAAAATTCTAAAACACTTATCCTCACATAAAGCTAGTAAGTCAGTATCTCTAGCATGCAACTTTTGTATTGAGCCGTATGTATTAGGCAAATCTTTAGTAATGCTTATCGCAGTCGTAAACTGGTTAGAGTTGTTTATACCTGATATAGAATTTACAATGCCACTAAATATAAGACCATTGCTTTTTCTTTCTTCCGCGTACGGCTCTTTAAGTATTGTACTCACTCTTACACCCTTGCCTAAAACTGGCGCGTTAAAATCATCTCTAATACGGTCAGATTCTACCCCATTTCCAAAGCTATAACAGTTTTTAAAGTCTAAATCAACTGTATTTGTAGTTAACCCAGATATAGCTAAAGCATCGGTAGCCTCATAGTATATATCAACATCAGCCAATTCAAGAGGCTCGGTTTCAAAAATAGCTGGGTTAGTCGTTGCATTAACACTACCTTTAATGGCTTCAACAAGTTGTATTTCTAATTCACTAGGGTTACTACCAAGATTATCATTAAAAGCTCTATCTACGGTTATAACTTTTCTTTCAAACGTAAAATCATAACCATTTTCATCTTCTATAATTTGAGGAGAGGTAACTACAGTTGTTATGTTATAAACTTCACCAACATCACCACTTGCATTTTTAAATCTAATCCTAGAGCCTGTTGTAAGTTGATTAAAAATTTTAAGAGCTTCTCCACCTTGTAAATCTCTAAAATTTGACTGATCATCTTGATCATACCAACCTGTGTACACATTTAAATCAAAAGTAGTTGTAGTATCTGCTGGATAATTTATTGGATAATTAAGAGTATTGAAAGTAAGTCCAAAAGCCATTCTAGAATTAACAACATTCCTAGAAACTGTATTTAAATCGTCTTCAACATTAGCTTTGCGCAATGTGTTAACATATTGAGATAAGCCTATTCTTGCTGCAATATCGTTTTCAAAAGAAGCATTTTTACCAACTTTAGCAAAAAACTTGCCTTGAAATTCCGGTAATAAATCATTAGAAGTCCTGTAAACAATTATTTCTAACTTAGTATTAGAGGATAGAGTAGTTAGCCAAACGTCATCAGCGCTAAATCCGTCTTCAGCTAACTGTATGTGATATTTTTTTTCTCCTGATCCTTGAGCAACGTCACCATAAGAGCCCCCACTGTTTATTACGTAAAGGTCTGAAGTTTTATCTCCTGTTAATGTTCTAAACTGCACACTTGCCCCGCCTTCTAACTCATCAACAAAAAATTCATGAGTATTAGGCGTTGGTCCATCAAAATTTAAATGCCTGCCTTGAAAGTCAGTTGCGGTGGCTACATTTATTTCTACCCTAGCTACTGCTTTGTTTACATTTCTAACAAAATCAGGGGCCTCATTTTTAATATCAATAATTTTGTATTTATTATCAATAAAAATGCTGTCGTTAGACCCGTGTGCTTTCTTAAGTGTTAAGAATTCACCTTCGCTAACTTTATTTCTTTCAGCAGAAGGAAAACTTAACCAAATGTTGCCGTCTTCTGCATCATAAAAACGATCCAATATAATATTGTAATATTCAGCTGATGAATCTTTAATATAATACTTATAATATTCAGCCCAAGACGGAACCGAAGTCATTGCTGTAATAGCTGATATTTTATTTATTTTATCAGCGTCTTCTAAAGCAACTTCAATAGCGCCTTCTTTATTAGTAAATACAGGAGATTCTCTACTGTACTCGTCTAAAAATGAAACCCCAATTTGGTATGTTCTTTCAGACTTTACACTTGCTTGGCCGTAATATTTTTGAGCTCCGGTAAATGCAGTGCCTGTAGTTGAAGCAGTTATACTAGCAGTATCACCTAAAGTATAGTTGTGTAAATAATTACCGTACACTACCCTATTGCCTATAATCTCTTGTGATTTAGCTTTACGTGGTACATCGTCATATAATCTTAGCAATTGTAAGCTTTCAACTACTGGGCCTAATAACTTTTTATCAATGTCAAACGTAGTTAAAGTCCCATCAGCCGTTAGGTGTGTGTCTAAAACATATATATTATTAGAACTTACACCTTTATAAAGAATTTCTATTTCTTTAACATCACTTGGTGGCAATGCATATGCATTTGTTGGAAAATTTAAAGTAATCTTGCGAATATTATCGTTCATGCCAAGATTGTAGCCATTTTCAGGCTCGTAGTCGTAACTACCTGCAATAAAAGATGCCGTGCTAAAAGGGGCGTAAGTTGAATACTCCCCGTCTACATATTTCCATCTATAAGAAAATCTAGCAAAATCATTTTTAAATATAGGCTCGCTTTCAATAAGTAGTAATTTCCATTCTAATGCAGCGTTTGGCACATTACTAGATACACTTTTAATAGTAAAAGTAGCACCATTAAATTGACCAGGCTGTTCATCAGCTGTCAGCAAACTCATTGTAGCAATGGCTTCGTATTTTATTTTAGTGCCATTAGACCTTATTGCAGTATGTGAAAGACGAACGTCTTTATTATTAAATACCGAGCTCGGAGCAATAAAAGGAGTAATAGTACCTGCAGAAACTACGGTATCACCCGTAGATAAAGCATAACCATTAGTGTCTGTTAAATTTAAAAGAACATTAACGGGCGTTATACCAACTCCTCTTTCCGGATTAGCATTTGTTTTAGTAGATTTAGCTACAATGTCAATAGCTTGCTTTGGGGCAGGCTTTATAACAGTAGCGTCAGAATCTATAAAAGCTCTAGTATAAACTTGAGTATGTGTATTTAAAACACTACCGGGTTGAGCAGAACCTGTTTTAAACGTTTCTATATTTATTACGCGCGGTTCGTTAAAGTCATCTGTCCAAAACAGCATGCCTTCTAGCAGGTTAACACCTGTAATTAAATTGCTCGCATTAAAATTTAATACACTTGTAGTATCTACCAATATAGGCGATATAATGTCAGTTGCTTGATCGTATTCGAGTATAGCATCGACAGTGTTACTAGTTAGAAACCAGTATATCTTTTCATTTTGGCTATCGCGCGCTACACCAATACATTTAGCATTAGTTAAACCAAAAGAGGCATTCCATGAACCCCCACCTGGCTTATTGTTTTGCTTAGAGTTACCTAGTATGTTTTCAACAGCGCCTACATCAGAACCTTCAGACGAACTCACCTGAATGTTCTGAGCATCGCGATATTGCCCATTGGGTACCAACCTTTCATCAAGGTCTTTATTCATCTTACCCTGGACAAATGTATGCTGTAGCTTGGCCATATATTAGTGTTTAATCCACTTGGATTGGTTTCTCATTACTTGTGCTAACTCTGCTATCTTAAGATTAGACATGCGTAGCTTAGCATTGCGTTTAGCAGCGGACATCTCTTTCTTAAAGCGAGCCACTTGATATTCTGGGGTATTAGCTCTTGTCGCTAGAACAGCGTGAGCAATATATTTGTAGATAGCTTCTTCAGCTAATTTATGCACTTGCATTTCAGCATCAGTACCTAAACCGTCACTTATATACTTAAGTGTTATAATCTGGTCGGCTAAATGTGAACTGAAGTGCACGATGCCTTTTAGTTTGTCAATGTAGAATACGCCGTTAGACTGTGACTTCTCAGGGTCTAGGCCATAGCGTCTGCCGTAACGGTATAAGTTAAACAATTCACTATCGGTTAATCCGTTGACGTTGCCGTCACTGTTCACTTGCGTTGTGCCACTAGATTTAAATCTCTCCCACGTGGTAGACTCCTCAGCTTCTATAATCTCACCGTTATTATCAAACGTGTATTCGTAGTTTGCATCTTGCGTAATGCCGATAGGATTGCTTGTATCGCGTGTTGGGTACAGTATTCTTTCTATACCGCTGTTATCTGTGTAAGAAAACTTAACGTAGTTAACATAGTCTTGTGGTAGTATCATGTATAACGCAGGGCCAACTTCAATCTCTTGTGCTTTCTCTGAAGGTAATGTATCAAAGCTAAACTCTTGGATAGCGCGCTTTGCATGGAACATTACATCCGTTCTCTTAATCTTGCTGATAATTTTATCTTCACCAACATAAGCAATCATAAAGTTACTTATAATATTATCGAGGCTAGTGAACTGATAGTCACCGTAGTTTTCGTCACCACTGTTCCAGTTACCATCGGCACCTTCATAGTACTGTTCGTTAGTTTGATTTATTAGCCCCATTTATTAAGATTTTTCTTGTTGAGTATTCTTAGCTTCTTCCTGCGCAGCTATCTGGTATACTTGAAGCTCTCTTGTTGATATGCCCGCAAGCTCTAGTATTTTCATTACTAATTCTGTTTCT
>Ga0208298_1000674_pt1 | contig 13703 bp, 16 predicted proteins | sample 14BtaG_FD_184088 | JGI IMG/M metagenome (GOLD analysis project Ga0208298, IMG submission 184088) | Marine viral communities from the Subarctic Pacific Ocean - 14B_ETSP_OMZ_AT15311_CsCl metaG (SPAdes) (version 2) | ecosystem: Environmental > Aquatic > Marine > Oceanic | place: Pacific Ocean... | reverse complement strand
AGTTCTAAGCTTGACGAGACAGCGATTGCCGTGGTTAAGGTCAGTGAGCATGGTTGGTATGTTGACAATATCATATACGGTCGATGGACACTTGACGAAACAGCAGCTAAGATATTTCAGGCCGTTAGAGATTACCGTCCCGTGTCGGTTGGAATCGAAAGAGGTATTGCTAAACAGGCTGTAATGTCTCCTTTGCTAGACATGCAAAAAAGATACGGTATGTTCTTTAGAGTAGAAGAGCTTACTCACGGAAACAAAAAGAAGACCGACAGAGTAATGTGGGCGTTGCAAGGGCGATTTGAAAACGGTTACATAACACTAAACACGGGAGAGTGGAATAGTAAGTTCCTTGATCAACTGTTTCAGTTTCCTGATCCTTTAACCCACGATGACTTGATTGATGCTTTAGCATACATTGACCAGTTAGCTAATGTGGCTTACGACTACGAATACGAAATCGAAGACCACGAAATCTTAGACGTAGTAGCAGGATATTAATATGAGTGAATTATACGAAACAGACCCGTTGATGATTGAAGAGTCAATTGAAGGGTGGGTTATTACTAAATGTGAAGATTGGAGAGATTACTACGAAAGTAACTATGAACAGAGATTTGAAGAATATTATAGATTGTGGCGTGGTCAATGGGATCCTGCTGACAGCCAGCGTGGGTCTGAGCGTTCCCGTATTATTTCTCCTGCACTTCAACAGGCAGTTGAGTCTAATGTAGCGGAACTAGAAGAGGCTACGTTTGGTCGTGGTAAGTGGTTTGATGTTTCTGACAACATGGGAGACACTGAGCGTCAAGACGTACTGTTTCTTCGTAATAAGCTAACGGAAGACTTTGAAGAGTGCATGGTACGTAAGGCCGTTGCTGAATGTCTTATTAATGCTGCTGTGTTTGGTACAGGCATTGGTGAAATTGTAATTGAAGAAATGAAAGAGATGGCTCCTGCTACTCAACCTGTTATGGGTGGAGACTTACAAGCAGTAGGCGTTAGCATGACAGACCGTGTAAAGGTAAAGCTTAAGCCTGTACTGCCTCAGAATTTCTTGATTGATCCTGTAGCTACTTCTGTTGATGATGCTATGGGTGTAGCCGTTGATGAGTTTGTTAGTCGTCACCAAGTAGAACTACTACAAGAACAGGGAGTATACCGTGACACTTATGTTGGTCCTGCCGCTCCTGATACTGACTTGGAACCTGATCAAGACCTAACAATTTATAACGACGATAAAGTACGTTTGACTAAGTATTATGGTTTAGTGCCACGAGAGCTTCTAGAATCCGCTGTGAGCGACGAAACAGAAGAGCTGGTAGAAGAAGAAGAGTCTAAGTCAAAGTACGTAGAAGCCGTTGTGGTGATCGCTAACGGTGGTATCCTTCTTAAGGCTGAAGAAAACCCTTACATGATGCAAGACCGTCCTGTTGTAGCATTCCCTTGGGATGTTGTTCCCGGACGTTTCTGGGGTCGTGGTGTTTGTGAAAAAGGTTATAACAGTCAAAAAGCACTTGACACAGAGCTACGCGCACGTATTGATGCCCTTAGTTTAACTATTCACCCAATGATGGCTGTTGACGCAACGAGACTTCCACGAGGCGCTAAGCCTGAAGTACGTCCCGGTAAGATGGTCTTAACAAACGGAGATCCTCGTGAAGTTCTTCAACCATTCAACTTTGGTCAAGTTAGCCAGATTACTTTTGCTCAGGCCGGAGCCTTGCAGCAGATGGTACAGCAAGCAACCGGAGCCGTGGACTCAGCCGGAATTGCTGGCAGCGTTAACGGCGAGGCTACTGCCGCTGGCATTAGTATGTCTCTTGGCGCTATTATCAAACGTCACAAGCGCACACTGATTAATTTCCAACAGTCTTTCTTGATTCCATTTGTTAAGAAAGCTGCTTATCGTTACATGCAGTTTGATCCTGAGTCGTACCCTGTAGCTGACTACAAGTTTAATGCTAGCTCTACTCTGGGCATCATTGCTCGTGAGTACGAGGTAACTCAGCTTGTACAGTTGTTACAGACTATGGATCGACAGTCACCGCTGTACAACACATTGATCCAAAGCATTATTGACAATATGAACTTGTCTAACCGTGAAGAACTTATTGCGGCTATGCAACAAGCTATGCAACCTAACCCTCAAGCACAGCAGATGCAGCAACAAGCACAGCAAGCACAACTACAGTTCCAGCAGTCCCAGACAGCGGCTCTGGCGGCACAGGCTCAAGAGTCCAACGCTAGGGCTACCAAGCTTGCAGCAGAAGCAGCGGTTGTTCCTCAGGAGCTTGAAATTGACAAGATCAATGCAATCACACGTAACCTCAAAGAAGGTGACCAAGACGACAGAGAGTTTGAGCGTCGTATGCGTGTAGCAGAAACATTACTCAAAGAGCGTGAAGTACAAGCTAAGGAGAAAGGTAACCAGCAAGTAGAAAAGCGTGACGAAGAAACACGTCAAGCTGAACAAATGTTGATGCAGCGTCTTAATCAAGAATGAACGTGGACCTAAAACTTACAGCCCTCTACGATAAACTACTGTCTAAGATACAGGCAGTAGAAGCTATTCGTGGTGAAAAGGGAGATAAGGGTGACCCCGGACCTACAGGTGAAAAAGGAACTAAAGGTGACAAGGGCGATATAGGTGTAGGTAAAGACGGTAAGGATGGTGTTGACGGTAAGGACGGAGCAGACGGTTCTGATGGGGAAGACGGAGTAGGCGTTCAGGACGCCACAGTGGACTTTGACGGGCATTTAGTGTTGACCCTTACCAACGGTGAGGAAGTAGACGCAGGCTCTGTGAAGGACCTTAACGAGGCTCAGGCGCCCAATGTCTACAACATCTCCATGGGTAGTATGGCTAGTCGTGCAGATCTTAAGAATGCCACTGCTAAAATTATTTCTAGCAACCACACCACAGGCGGCTCAGAAATTCTTAAGGTTACGTCCGGTGTTGTTATTAATTTGAGGGAACATCCTCAAGACAGAGAGACTGTACTTGTAAACTGCAGAACCGATGACAGGATAGACATTGTTGGTGAGATTAATATTGTAAACCTAGCTTATTATGATATAGCAAAGTACAACGTCAATGAGTTTGGTTACTCAAGTATTATTGTTGAGCAAGACGACACTACGCTTCACTTGGTGTATATCCAAGAATTTAAAGAGTGGTTGGCAATCTAATGAGTTACATACCACAATCCAGAGCAGACTTAGGTATAGCGCAGGCGTATGAGGTTTCAGGTAGTCATACTACTTCTGGGACTGAGATACTACGATGCAGTGCTGATGTAGACATAGTATTAAATCAAACGCCTAAAGATCGTGAAACGGTAATGGTAAAGCTGACTACAGCTAACACCGTAAAGATCATAGGTGACATTAACATTACGTCTTCTTCTTCCTTCTTTAACATTGCCCAATACAATATAGATGAGTTTGGCAATACAACAGTAACAATTAACACGCCAGACACTACGGTTATACTTATATATGTCCGTAAGTTTGGAGAATGGTTCCCTTATAACTAAGGATAAAACATGTTTACAGATAGAGAGTTTCAATCATTACTTATTAAAATGCAACAAATGGTAAATCCTTTGGAAGCGCAGGTACAAAAGCTAACAAAGCAAGTAGAGGAATTACAAAATGCCAGCAAAGAAAGATCCAAGACTAGCACGGGCGGGCGTAAGCGGGTACAACAAACCAAAACGGACGCCTAACCATCCTAAAAAGTCTCACGTAGTTGTTGCTAAAGAAGGTGACAAAGTCAAGACTATTAGGTACGGGCAACAAGGAGTTAGCGGTGCAGGTAAAAACCCTACTACTGCTAAAGAAAAAGCAAGACGTAAATCATTTAAAGCACGTCATGCAAAAAACATAGCTAAAGGCAAAATGTCTGCGGCTTACTGGGCAAACAAATCAAAATGGTAAGGAGCTAACTATGCCAGCAAGAGTAGCAAAAGCAGCTAAAGATGCTAAACAAGGTCGCAAAATGACTCAACGTGTAGCTGCTAAAGTTAAAAAAGCAGATCAACAACTTGAGGAAGCTTTAAGAAAACTAAACGGAATTAATAATAAAACACCGGGAAGGACTTCTAAAAAAAGCGGCATTGATGTAGGTAAAGATAGAGTAAAAAAAGGAAGCAAAGCTAAAGTACAAAAAGGTGCTATATACGGTACTGCGGGTACAGGTGCTGTAGGTGCTGGTGTTTCTACAACAAAAAAGAAAGCTCCTGCTAAAAAAACTACTACTAAAAAACTTCCTTTATATAAAAAAGACGGCGGTCCTATTCATATGGAAGGAGCTGGTAGAGGCGTTAAATATTACCAAAACGGTAAACAAGTTAGAATTAAGTAAGGAGCTGACTATGCCATACGGAAAAGGAACATACGGAAACAAAGTAGGACGACCACCAGCCAAGAAAAAGAAGCGAGGTAGTTGTGGCAGCAAAAAGAAAAAGTAGTACAAAGAAAGCTAACGACGCTTGTGCAAAGAAGGTCAAGTCCAGATACAAGGTCTGGCCTTCTGCATACGCCTCTGGTGCTGTAGCCAAGTGCCGCAAAGTAGGCGCTAAGAACTGGGGTAACAAAAGTGGCCGTAAAAAAAAGTAAGAAAGGTGCTGCCCTTAAGAAGTGGTTTAAGGAGGAGTGGGTAGACGTTAAGACAGGCAAGCCCTGTGGACGTAAGTCTGCTAAGAAGGGTGAGTCTAAGCGTCCTTATCCCTCCTGTAGACCTAAGAAGGTTGCTGCTAAGATGACTAAATCTGAAAAGGCTTCTTCTGCACGTCGTAAAACAGGACCTGCTAAAATTAAACACGCCGTCACAGCTTCTGGACGTAGAAGAAAAACTACAAAAAAAGCTTGACATTCTTTTAAAAACATGATATAATAATAATATAGTTAGACAACTTTAGAGAAACTTATGACACCCGAGCTTGAAACTTATTTTGACAATTACAACGAACTCTTCAATTCTGAAGGTTTCAAACAACTCGTACAAGAGCTTTCTAGTAACGCAACACAGTTAGCAGATATTCAAACAGTAAAAGATCAGGAAGATTTATATTTCCGTAAAGGTCAAGTAGCTGCTTTTGCAACTGTTATCAATCTACAAGGTACTATTGAAGCTGCGCGTGAACAAGCAGAAGCTGAAGATCAAGAGCCTGTAGATGTTTAAAATATATGATTTTCGTTGTCCTAACGGACACGTTCATGAAGAATTTGTAGAATCTACTATCACAGAACATAGGTGCAAAACCTGTGGTGAAGTTTCTACAAGGATGGTATCTGCCCCGTCATTTCACTTAGCTGGTCATGATGGTTCCTTTCCGGGAGCGCACATGAAGTGGGTGAAAGAACACGAAAAAGCAGGTAGAAAAAAGTCTCCACAATGATAATGATCACGGAGTTTAATAATGTCAAGAGCAATGATGATTGATCCACAACCTCAAGAGGAAAACGTGGACGCCATTGAACAAAACGAAGTACAGCAAGAAACAGAAGTTAACGAGATTCAACAAGAAACAGTTGAGCAACCTCAAGAATCTGAAGTAAGCTTACCCGATAAATATCAAGGTAAGTCTTTAGAAGATGTAGTTAAGATGCACCAAGAAGCTGAAAAGCTTTTAGGTCGTCAGTCTTCTGAAGTAGGCGAACTTCGTAAAGTCGTGGATGATTACATTAGTAGTCAAACACAATCAGCACCTCAACCACAAAATGTTGAGCCTGAAGACGATATAGACTATTTTACAGATCCTCAAGCGGCTGTCAACCGTGCTATTGAGAATCATCCTAAGATACGTGAAGCTGAAGAATACAGTTCAAACTATAAGAAGCAGTCTGCTCTTGCGGAGCTTAGTAATAAGCACCCAGACATGCAAGAGATTTTAGGCGATCCTAAGTTTGCTGAATGGATTAAAGCTTCAAAAATTAGGACTCAGTTATTTGTAGCAGCTGACCAACAGTATGATGCTGACTCTGCTGATGAACTCTTCTCACTCTGGAAAGAACGGAAGCAAGTTGTACAGCAAACTGCTAATGTTGAAAAACAAGAGCGTAAGCAACAACTCAAGGCAGCTAATACAGGTAACGCACGAGGCAGTGCTGAAGGAACACGTAAAAAAGTATATCGCAGGTCCGACATTATTAAACTTATGAAAACGGACCCTGAGCGTTATCAAGCTTTGTCAGAAGAGATACTGACAGCATACGCAGAGGGTCGAGTCAAATAATCTAGGAGATTGACATGGCTACTGCAACTTATCCGGGCGCAGCTGGTAATACTGCGAAGACTGAAGCGGCTACTTTTATTCCAGAAATCTGGAGTGATGAGATTATTGCTGCTTACCAAAAGAACCTGAAGATGGCTCCTCTTGTCAAAAAGATCGCAATGTCTGGCAAGAAGGGTGACAAGCTTCACATCCCTAAGCCTGTTCGTGGAGATGCTAACGCTAAAGCGGCTGATACTGCTGTTACTATCATCGCTAACACTGAAAGCGAACTGACTGTTGACATCGACCGTCACTTTGAGTATTCACGTCTCATCGAAGACATCGTAGAAGTACAGGCGCTTTCTAGCCTCCGTCAGTTCTACACTGAAGACGCTGGTTACGCTCTTGCTACTAAGATCGACACTGACCTCCACGCATGTGGTACTGGCTTCGGTGACGGTGGCGCTGTTGTATTTGGTGCAGCTCCAACCGACTACCAACACAGCGGATGTTTCTTTAACGACAACGGTACAACTACTCAGTACACCGACGACACTCTTGTAGCTGGCGACGAGTTTACTGATGCGTTTTTCCGTGACATGATCCAGAAGTTGGACGATAACAACGTCCCAATGGAAGATCGTGTACTCGTTATTCCGCCTGCAACCCGTAACGCCATTATGGGCATTGATCGCTACGTGTCTTCTGACTTCGTATCTGGTCAGTCAGTCCAGTCTGGTCTTATCGGTAACCTCTACGGTGTAGACGTTTACGTTTCAGCTAACTGTGCAACTATCGAAACTGCGGCTCAAAATACTGCGGCTTCTGTTAATACTCGCGCGGCTATGTTGTTCCACCGTGACGCTATCGTTCTTGCAGAACAAATGTCTGTACGTTCGCAAACTCAGTACAAGCAGGAGTACCTCTCAACTCTGTACACGGCTGACTGCCTGTACGGTGTCGAAGTGTACCGTCCTGAAGCTGGTTTCGTTCTCGCAGTACCATCTGCATAAGAAACTTTCGGGGGGTCTTCATGGCCCCCTTCTTCTTCTCTACTTCTTTTCTGCAATAGGAAATACGGATGTCTAACTACACTAAAACCACAGATTTTCAGGCAAAAGACTCTCTTCCTGCAGGAGACTCTAATAAAGTCATTCGTGGTTCAGAATTTGAAACTGAGTTTGACAACATTGCAACCGCAGTAAACTCTAAAGCTGATACCGCAAACGCAACACTAACCGGCACAACTACTTTTGAAACTATTTCTGACGGTGTTATCAACGTCACTGCCTTTGTCGATGAAGACAACATGGCATCTAACAGTGCAACTCTGGTTCCTACACAGCAGTCCGTAAAATCTTACGTTGACTCCCAGATCACTGCTAACAACGAATTATCCGAAGTATTGTCTAACGGCAATACAACGGGCGGCTCTAACATTTCCTTTGGTGACAACGATAAAGCAGTCTTTGGTGCTGGCTCAGACTTACAGATTTATCATGATGGTTCTTCTGGTCAAAGTTTTATAAAGGAAAGCGGCACAGGTCACCTTCGTATCCAAGGCTCAGAATTACTGCTTGAAGCTACAAATGGAGACAACTTTTTACGTGGTATTGAAGGTGGGTCATTGCGACTCTATCACGACAATTCACAAGTTCTACAAACTAGCTCCACAGGCATCGACGTAACTGGTAACGCTACATTTGCTGACAATGGCAAAGCAGTGTTCGGTGCTGGCTCAGACCTACAGATTTACCATGATGGGTCTAATAGCTTTGTAACAGACGAAGGTAACGGCAGTTTATATTTGCGTGGCTCTAGTCAAGTTAGGGTTGAAACGCCTGCCGGCGAAAACATGGCTATCTTTAACGATAATGGCGCAGTATCGCTACGTTATAACAATGCTAAAAAGTTTGAAACCACCTCCACAGGCATCGACGTAACAGGTACTGTGACGGCTGATGGTTTGACTGTTGATGGTGTTGCTAATTTCAATGCAAACAACATTAATTACACAGGGTCTTCTCCTCGTATTAATTTTTATGAGAATGACGCTACTGATTTAAACTCTCAGCTAATAAATACACTTGGCGATTTCTTCATTAGAACCGTTAGTGATAATGCAGGAACAACTACTAATAGGTTTAGTTTAGACCACGCTACAGGAGACATCAGCTTCTACGAAGACACTGGCACGACTGCGAAGTTCTTCTGGGATGCCAGCACAGAACGGTTAGGTCTGGGGACTACCTCGCCAGAACAGCCAATTACGGTTGGCGATACTTCAGACTCTCAGAACTACATTCAAATAAAAACCAGTGCTACTGGCGCGGCAGGACTGTTGTTCTCTGATGGTGCGTCAACTAACCCTGCGGGTTACTTATATGACCATGCTACAAATAGTATGCAATTTAAAGTAAACGGCAGTGAGAAGATGCGCCTCGACTCTGCGGGCAATCTCCTTGTGGGCAAAACCTCTAGCACATACAACACAGTCGGAACTGCTTTAGGTCCAGATGGACGGTCTTTCTTCACTGCTGACGGTTCTTATGCTGGCGCGTTTAATCGCAAAACGTCCGATGGCGATATTGTCTTATTCAGTAAAAATGGCAACACAGTCGGTAGTATTGGTACTGACTTCGATGTTGTCTACCTAGCAAACGGCTCAAACTTCGGCATCCGTGTTGATGATGCAAACAACGGAGAGCTATTACCTGTTGACACTAGCGGCTCAGGATTAGATGCCTCTGCTGATTTAGGCAGGTCTGTTGTTCGCTGGAAAGACCTCTACCTGTCAGGCAATGTTTACGCCAACGCTTTAATACACGATGGAGATAGCAATACTTATGTAGCATTCCTACCTAATAGAATCTATATGGACAGGGGTGGTAACAGAGTTTTTGATGCAGACTCAGGTAGCACAAGGTTTGGTAAACCTGATGGCACAGAAGCCATGCGCATCGACTCAAGCGGCAACTTTGGCTTGGGTGTTGTTCCTAAGTCTAGCTCAAGTCCTACGTGGCAACACATTCAGTTTGGAGGAACAGGCAATTTAGTTTCTAGAAAAGCAGACGCAACAGTTGATGCTATGTTTGCGTCGAACTACTACGTCAACGCCAGCGAACAGGATTCTTATATCACTACTGGTGCGGCGGCACGTATGTTTTTTAATGACAACGTGATTAGATTTGACCAAGCGGCTAGTGGTACTGGTGGTTCTGTTATTAGCTGGTCTGAAGCCATGCGCATCGACTCAAGCGGCAACGTCGGTATTGGAGCCACCGCTCCCGGTGCGAAGCTCGATCTTTCCGGAACAAATCGTGTTCAGTTGCGTACTGATGACAGTTTCCCAGAAATGCGTTCTATGAATACAACTGGTTCAGCATTTAAGGAACTAGGACTTAACGGGTTAGACCTTCGGTTTTTAATATCGAACACGGAGAAGGCTAGACTGGATTCGTCGGGCCGGTTAGGTCTGGGTACTAGCAGTCCAGAGAAGGCTTTGCATATTAATTCTGGAACTTCGAATATTGGAGTCCGTGTTGAAAGTTCAGATGCTACCGCTTCTATTGAGTTTATGGATAGCGGAACTACGGGTTCTCTGCAATCTGCAAGAGTCGGTGGAATTAGTAATGACTTCTTTGTGCAGACAAACGGCACAGAACGCATGCGCATCGACTCTAGCGGTAGAGTTTTGGTAGGCCAAAGTAGCAATACAGGCTCTGCTAATGCAGATAATCTTGTTGTTGGAACAGGAAGCGGTAACAACGGATTAACCATTCTTTCTGGCACAAGCAACGGCGGAACACTAGCCTTTGCAGATTCTGACGCTGATGAAGATGGGTTTATTTCGTTTAATCACGCTAGCCAATTTATGCAGTTTGGAACAGCGGCTAGTGAAGCCATGCGCCTCGACTCTAGTGGTCGGTTAGGTCTGGGGACTAGCAGTCCAGCTACGCCTTTACACATAAGTACTAATGTACAAGCTGTAGCGCAATTAGAAAGCGCACACGCTAATGGTTCTTATGCAATTTGGGCTGTAGGCGGTACTAAGTTTGGAGATGTGGGTTCTAATAAAGGAATTTCTGGGTCAGGTAATACAACTGACTTTATGATTGCCTCTAGGTCAACTTACCCCTTACTTCTTGGCACTGGCTCAACAGAACGCATGCGCATTGACTCCAGCGGCAACTTGTTGGTTGGGACTACCTCAACTGGAGGCGATGGTATTAGTTTGCTACCACGCTTTTCCGGCTCAGCTACTACGTCGCAAATTCGCTTCAATCGCGGCGATTCATTAATAACTGGAATTGCACTGCAATTTATGAACAACACGGCTTCGGTGGGTTCAATAAGTTATAACAGTACCGCGACCACCTATAACACCTCATCAGACCAACGCCTCAAGGACAACATCGTAGATGCACCTTCTGCTTCTGACGACATTGACGCTATCCAAGTACGTTCTTTTGACTGGATTGCTGACGGGTCACACCAGAAGTACGGCATGGTTGCTCAGGAGCTACAGAGCGTTGCACCAGAGGCGGTGACCGAAGGCGAGACAGAAGACGACATGATGGGCGTAGACTACTCTAAGCTAGTGCCTATGCTTGTAAAAGAAATTCAATCACTACGTGCCAGAGTGGCACAACTCGAAGGAGAAAACTAATGGCTACATGGACAATCGCAAACCTTGAGCGTAACGTGGCAGACGGCGGTGTAACCGTTGCACACTGGCGTGTTACTGAAGAAGAAACAGTTGGTACGGGTGACGACGCAGTCACTTATACTGCATCTGCATACGGCACTTGTGGGTTTACACCTGACCCTAGTGCTTCTGACTTTGTTGCATACGACAGCCTGACAGAGGCCGCTGTATTGGCATGGGTACAAGCAGAAGTAGACCAAGACGCTACTGAAGCGGCACTAACGGCAAACATTGCAGAGCAAAAGACGCCTGTGTCTGCCGACGGTATGCCTTGGTAATAATTTTTAGGGACTCTTACTATGACCAACTACACTAAGTCGACAGACTTTGCTGTTAAAGATACGTTAAACAGTGGCGATGCCGGTAAGGTAATTCGTGGCACTGAGTTTGAAACTGAATTTGACGATATTGCTACAGCTATTGGAACAAAGGCTGACACCGCAGGGCCAACATTCACAGGCACAGTAACGATCCCTACTATTAACTTAGGAGGTACAACTGTTACCTCTACTGCGGCAGAACTTAATGTTCTTACTGGTGTTACAGCATCCACAGCAGAACTTAATTTGCTTGATGGAGTGACTGCTACTACTGCTGAACTTAACTTTGTTGATGGTGTTACCTCTAACATTCAAACACAGTTAGACGCTAAAGGTACTGTTAGCACTTTATCTGACTTAAATGTTACCGCCACGGTTGATGAGGTTAATGTTCTTGACGGGGTTACTGCTACTACGGCTGAACTTAATTTGGTGGACGGGCTAACAGCTATTCCTGACTACGTAACAGGAACGTTTACTCCTGTGGTGGCTGATGCGGCTTCTGGTGGCAACACTGCGACTGTGGGAACAGCAGTTGGTCGTTACACCAAAGTAGGTCGAATGGTTCACGTAACTATTCAACTAATAAACATTACTACTACTGGGATGAGTGGAAGTATTTATGTAAGAGATCTTCCTTTTACTGCTTATGACTCAGGGTCTCCAGACATGCTCTGGATGGGAGTAATGCAAGGATCTCAAATAAGTATTGGCACTGACGGACCTTTTGTTCCTCAAATTACTGACAACACTGACTATATAAAGTTTATTAGGGCGGTTACTTCTTCATCACAGACTAGCCCTTTAGTTGTTAGTAATCTTACAAGCGGTGCTAGTGATATGTACGTAAGTATTTCTTATGAGGCCGCGTAATGATCGACCCTGTAACCGCCATTGCTGGGGCAACCAAAGCCTTTGCTATGGTGCAGGGGATGGTTCAGGCTGGGCGATCAGTAGAAGACACCATGGGACAAATTGCTTCTTGGTACGGACATGCTAGTGATGTTCTGTATCAAGAGCAGAAAGCAAACAAAGTATCACCGTTTAGAAAAGTAGTTTTTAGTAAGAGTGTAGAAGCTGAAGCAATAAAAGCTTTTGCACGAAAAAAGAAGATACAAGAGCAACAGCGAGAGATTTTGTTAATGATTCGCTACGCTTACGGGGATGATGGCTTGCGAGAGTTTCGTGAGTTAAAAAGAAAGATAGTACAAGAAAGGCAGGATACTATTTACAGACAGCAAGAACTAAAAGAAAACATGCTTTTAAGTTTATTTGCTGTGGTACTTTCAGTAATTAGTTTTGGTTTACTTTCAGCGGTGGTAAGGGAAATTAAAGGATGAGCAGAACAGAAGAATTATTAGCACGACTAGAAGGACACGAGAAGGAATGTCTTGTTCGTTATGAGATGATCCAACGTCAGCTTGACGCAGCCACAAAAGACATCGCTAGTAATCGTCAGGCTGTCTACGCTCTGTATCCGTTTATCCTTGGTGCTATTGTGTTTGCTGAGTACATACGATGATACAAGCTCTCATTGGCCCTGTAACGTCTCTTGTTGGTGGTTACTTCCAACGTAAAGCTGAAGAGAAGAAAGCTGTCCATGAAGCTAAGATGGTAGCTATACAGCAGGACGGTAATTGGGAAAACATCCATGCTAACAATGCAGCTAACTCTTGGAAAGACGAATGGTTTACGTTACTGTTTTCAATACCGTGCGTACTAGCGTTCTTTCCTAGTATGGTTCCTATTGTTATGGACGGGTTTTCTGCCTTAGAAGCTATGCCTGAGTGGTACAAAGGTTTCCTTGGTGCTGCTGTAGCGGCCTCGTTTGGCCTACGTGGTCTGGCTAACTGGAAGAAATAACATGTCTAACGGTATTGAAACACCTAGGCCTTTAACTCCTCAAGAATTTGCGAGGCTTCAAGGGCAACAGTCTTTTATTGATTATATTAATGAAACAAATAATCAGTTAGGTATGCTTCAAGAATTACAAAGAGTAGCGGGCGATGGCGATTTATTAGATGAAGATACGGGAGAAACTCCTATAGGAAGTCTTGATCCTAGCTTAGCAGAAGAAAGTGTATGGAATATGCTTACTTCTATTATGGCAGGCAGACAAGGCACCATTCAAGGTCTTGATCCAGAAATTATAGAGGCTCTTGAAACTTCTGTAGAAGGTCTTAATGACGACGAATTACGTGCTGTAGCTGCTGAAATAGTAGCGGCAGGTGGCTTTGATGAATGGCTGTCACAACAACCTGTAGGTGATCCGGGTGGGACAGAACCTCAGCCAGATCCTGAACCAGAACCTGAACCTGAACCGCCTCAACAGCAAGGTGTTAGCGTAGAAGAGTTTGAGCAAATATTTGGTGAAGGTTTTATTACCGAAGAAATGGTTGAAGACGGAATGTATACAGATCCAGAAACAGGGATTGTATATGTAATTAACTTTCCTCC
>Ga0208298_1000672_pt1 | contig 13721 bp, 13 predicted proteins | sample 14BtaG_FD_184088 | JGI IMG/M metagenome (GOLD analysis project Ga0208298, IMG submission 184088) | Marine viral communities from the Subarctic Pacific Ocean - 14B_ETSP_OMZ_AT15311_CsCl metaG (SPAdes) (version 2) | ecosystem: Environmental > Aquatic > Marine > Oceanic | place: Pacific Ocean... | reverse complement strand
AATCCACCAACGGCTAATCCTGTTACTGTGCCTGAACCATTAATTACTTATTGCCATCTACTTACTCCTATAATTCGTTTGCATCCATCATTGCTTGATAGGCTGTCTTTACGTCTGAAGTCCAAGTCGCATTAGCTACTGCCTGTACTCTAGCATCTTCACCGCTAATGTCTGTGTCACCCCAAGAGCCATCTGTCTTAACGCTAGGTACTACAACGTGTCTATGAAATGATGATGACAATACTGCCCCATCTTCTAAAACTCTTGTTGCTGTGCGTACTTGCACTTGCCCCATTTCTAATACTTCAATCTTGTCTACTACTATTTCTTTTGTTAAAGCCATTATTTACTCCTGTTGTTAAATGTCCGTTCTAAGAATCCACTTAGAATAATTAAACTTGATATGTTATTGAAATTTTAAAATTTCCAGATGACGCTACAAAAGGCGTTGCGTTACTTGCACTACCAGCGTAGTAAACTTGAATTTGGTTAGAGACATTTATTCTCGCATAAACAGCATAACCATTAGATGCATCTTCACGCCCTATTCCAACTGCTCCATCTGGAGATGCAGTAAAAGGGAGTCCAGTAACAGTTAAATTTCCAGATGCTCCTGAGAAATCCACCTCAAAATATAGGTGTACTAAACGACCAATTTTAGTATAAGTTTCTTCATTAACAGTCATAGTACCAGCACCAGTAGTTCCAGAACCTGTCCAAGAGCCTGTTTCGTAATCGTCTAAAGCATTGTCTGATGATGTGTCACCGTTGAATGTTATGCCACCACCAGCAAGAATACGCATACGTTCTGTCATTGTAGAAGAACCTGATGGTGTAGTCCAGAAACTTATTCTTGTTGGATTATCACCCGCAGAATGTGTGCCATCCGATTCACCTAAAATCATAGCGTGAGCAGTTCTTACATTCCCTGTATTATCTTCACCAGAAAAAGTGACAGCACCTAAATCATTACTAGTGCCAATACTTGTGTCACTTCGGCATAAATCAACAGTAGATAAATCTGAACCATTATCACCTATTACAATTCTAGTCTTATTACCAGTGTCTATTTCTAAATCACCTGTCATAGTACCACCAGCTAAAGGTAGCTTATTGGTTACATCACTATTGACAGCAAGTGTATCTGTCGAATCAGGTAGTGTTATCGTTCTGTCTGTACTCGTATTCGGCGCAGTTACAGTTAGTATTCCTGTACCCGAAGCGTTACCTTGTATTTTTACTTTTGCCATCTATATCTCCTATACGATTACCCAAGTGCTACCAGACGGAATCGTAACTGAATAACCGCTTGAAATTGTTATCGGGCCTGCACTCATTGCGTTATTACCACTCGTAATACTGTAGTTCGTATCAATAGTGTTATTCATCTCATATAACCCTTTGGTGGTCGTATTTGCGTCTGTGTCAAGAGTTGCCCAAGAAGCTGCTGATCCATTCGTTGTTAGGTACTTTCCACTATTGCTTGTCTGTGAGGGTAGAGCATCTACTTCTGCCCAAGTCATACCGCCTGTATCGCCTGATTGTGCTGATAAGAAATAACCATTAGTAGGTGTGTTAGATACTTTCAAATTAGCCTCATCTACTACATTGTCTGCAATAGTAAGTGCTGTAGCTCCAGTAACTTCTCCACTATGTGTAGCGTTAGTAACTTTAGCATCTAACTGCGTTTGTAAAGCAGATGTTACACCATCAACATAATTAAGTTCTGTACCTGTAGCTGTTATAGCAGTACCACCCACTTTCCATTCGTTAACAGTTAAGTTTGGTTTTATGGCTGTTGTACCATCTAGTAAATCATCAATAACATCTAAATCATTATTAAGTTTTGTGCCCCAAGTATCATCTGAAGCATCAATTTCAGGTTTTACTAAAGAAAAACTAGTTGTAGTAGTATCTGCCATTTATAACTCCTAATTAAACTATTCCTATTGTTCTTACGATTCCATTGCCACCTGCACCACCTTTTCCATTGTCACCCGGTGTGCTTGAATAGCCATCTCCTCCAGCACCACCTATACCAATAACTATATCTAAGTAATCTGTAACATTTACAATTGTGTATGTAGTTGAAAAATAACTTCCTTTAAAACCACCACCTCCAGAACTTGAACTTCCAGCATAGCCATTACCACCTCCACCTGAAGCAATTTGACCACCCCCACCACTTGGTCTGTAAGCAGGCGAAGCAACGTGCGTACTACCAGCACCTCCAGTATAATTGCCTATATTGCCTTGTGTTCCAAAGTCTTGTCCATTACCACCTGTGCTTCCACCAACTGCACCTTTTACACCATGATCTCCACCACTTGCAGAAAAAGTTGTTCTAACTGTTCCATTGGCTTTTTTTACATATACATAAGTTGCACCACCAGCAAAACCTTCAGAATTTCGTGGTAAAACAGTAGCACCTGAACCACCACCTCCAGCACCAGCAATTTCAATAGTTATTTGACTTAAATTATCATTTAGTTGTTCTGTTGAATTTGATGTATATGTGTTAGCTGTAGGTGTATATTCAGTCCAAATCTTTGTACCATTAAAATACACATTTGCCATATCAGAGCCATTAAACTTGACTTTTTTACCACCAGATAATGCAGAACCATTTAGATATATATTGCCCATATTATGTAGTTACTATGTATAAATCTCCACCAGATGTATAAATTTTAGCATGTCCAAATACAGTTTGACTTGACCGAAGAGCAGCGTGTGTTGTTAATGCCGATGCAGCACCTAAACCATTAACCGCCGATTCTACAAATGCAGTTGTTGCCAATTGTGTTGTGTTTGTTCCACTAGAAGCTGTAGGTGCAGTCGGAGTACCTGTCAGACTCGGACTAGCAAGAGCGGCTTTAGCGTCAATTTGTGTTTGTACATTAGAAGTAACACCATCTACATAATTAAGCTCGGCAGTTGAAGCAGTAACACCATCTAGTTTATTTAATTCAGCAGTTGAAGTAGTTACTCCATCTAAAATGTTTAATTCAGCAGTTGAAGTAGTTACTCCATCTAGTTTATTTAATTCGGTAGTTGAAGCAGTAACACCATCTAGTTTATTTAATTCGGTAGTTGAAGCAGTAACACCATCTAATTTATTTAATTCAGCAGCAGTTGGAGTAATAGCTGTGCCACTTATTTTCCATTGTCCTACTGTTAAATTTGGTTTTATAGCAGTTGTGCCATCTAATAGATTGTCTAACGTATCTAAGTTAGTATTAACTTTTGTACCCCAAGTGTCAGCAGAAGCTCCAACTTCAGGTTTAGTTAGGGAATAAGTTGTTGTAGTTGTATCTGCCATTTAGCTCTCCTAAAATGTGCCTTGCCATACTCTAAATTTGTCAAACTCTCCACTTAATATGTTCTTTCTGACAACTTCTTTACGAGCTTCAATATCGTTCCATTGTACACCTGCATCCTTGCACCATTGAGCCATGATGTGTAAAGGTATAGAGCCTACTAAACGATTTTCTCCAGTCATACCAACTTTTGCCTTACGTAAATCCTCTGCTCGATCTAGGCTAGGTTGTGCATCAAATGTACGTGCAATCTCAATTTTATCGTCTTTTCGATTGTATCGTACTTGTTCTTTTATTTTCATATTTTCCTTTATAAAGTGTGGGGAGATTAAGGAGGACTCCCCACACCTATAGTTTACCTCAGATTATGAAGTTGTACAATCAGCAACTAGTCCTGATGCCGCTTCATTTTTAGAGATTAACGTTAGCTCTGTAAGCACTTGACGCTTAGTTGAGTCACCAGTCTTAGCTAACTCAGTATTCTTAGTAGGTCTAAGAACACCACATGCCCACATCTCTGAATCCATAATCCAAACATCTCTACTTCTGTTTTCTCTGCTTGGTGTGAATTCAACAGTTCCCCAAGGAGTCACGTAGATGTCTACAGCTTTAACAACAGTCTTGCTATTTGCCTCAATGTGAGAGCGTTGGTTGTTATAACCTGTAAAGTCTAGTGCCTTGTTCATTTGGAACGCACTCAAGTAAACCGTATCAGGGTTACCACCTGCTTCCCAAATGCCTTGCATAACAGTATCAAAGTCTGCTTGTGAGAACACAGTAGCTGTACCATCTGTACGAGCTGTGTTACCCGGTACTGAGCCAGTAGGGTTTGCACCTGAAGTACCAACGTTAGCAACATTGGTTTTCACGTATGCACCGCATCCTGCTAGTTCACGTGCCGCAGTAGCTGAACCAACTTCGTACTTATTGTTATCAAACAAAGCCTTCTCAATGTCTAGCTTTTGCTCTTTAGCAATTTTGAGCACTTGGTAAGCCATCTCAGCCGCTCTACCTGCTTTGTCCAAACCTTCATCAGTATCAGGAATGATAACTGCGTTTTTAAAGATTTGTGTGTAATTACCTAAACGAGTAGTAGCAGTTCTTGCTTCACCTGCTGTATCGTCACCTTCAATGTGAGCGTTAGCTGCACTTGAACGTAATGAGTCAGTTTGCCACTCGTGGTATGTGTTACTTGCTTTCACCTTCTTCAGCGATGAGTAGAAAGGAGTTTCTTCAGGAGAGATGTCATAAATAACGTTCTCTAAGTCCTCACGAATACCTTTTACGTCATAGCTATCGAATGTATTGGCTGGTTGTGCCATAATATTTCTCCATTAACTATTTAAAATTAATCCAAGTGCATCATCGATGCTACCTGAATCCCTAAGTTTTGCCTTTTGGCGAGAACGTACTTTAGCTTGACTAGTTGGTTGTTTCTTAGCGCCTGGTTTTACCATTGGTGTCTTAGACTTGACTTTTACTTTAGCTTTAGACTTGCCATTGATAATATCCTGATACTTCATAGCATCATTAAGCACCTTTATCGCTCTAGCATCTGTAATTAAACCAATCTCATCGGCTGTATAGCCATAATGATTTTGACCTACATTAACAAGTTGTTCCTTTAATCGTGTTGCCTTTTGTGGCTCTGCAAATTCAGGAATTTCTCGTTGAAGGACTTGCATTTGTTCTTGCAAATATGCTTGTTTAGCAGTCTGTTGAGCTTCACTTTGTTTTTGTGTGACTTGCTCAAGTTGTGCCATCTTTGCATTGTAACCACTCATCTTTTCTTCATACTCAAGATTTTTTTGCATATATCCAATAGGATCAGCATCAAAGTATTCTTTAGTAGGTTTCACAGGTGGTGGTTCAAATCCTCCTGACTGTAACGATTGATACAACTCAGCTAATTGCTGACGTTCATTAGTTAAGGCTTCATAAACCGATTCAACTTCTTTCTTTTGTTGAGCCGCTTCTTGCATACCTTTTTGGACATACTGTTGCCCACTATAGCCTTGCTTTAAGTCATCTAAGGTTACCTGTTGCTCAACTCCATCTACCTTAACAGCAAATGTTGTTGGCATCTCAGGTTCTTCCTGACTTGCATCCTCTAGGTGGTTTTCGTCATCCGATTCTGAAGCAAGAATTTCTTCTTCTTCAGTTTCTTGATCCGATTCAACTTCTTCTTCAATATCAGACTCAGCAGAATCTACAACTTCTTCAGTTGCTTCCTCTGTTGCCTGAGTTTCTTCTTCAATTACAGCTTCAGTTGTTTCTTCTTGTACTGGCTCTAGAATGCTAGTTAAAGCACTATCTACGTCAGTTACTTTAGGTTCAGTCGTTTCGCTCACGGTGCTGATTCTCCTTTAGTTAGTTTGCGATTGTACATTATCTCATCCGTTTGCACGGAGTCGAAATAATCGTCAATCTTTCTAAGCGCACATATCATATCGTGTGCTTTCTCTCGCTGATCCGTTGTCGAATCTGCATTTACAAACACAGCAATTTGCTGATCTGTAATTTCTTTTAAGGCTAATTTAAATGTATCGTCAGCCTGTAATGTTCTCATTTTAGCGCTTTTTTCAACTATTGATAAGTTGTTTGCCACTAGAACCTACCTCCAGTAACAGCTTGAGCTGGTGATTCTTGAGGGTATCTAGGCTCTTTTTGTTGACCTTTAATTGTTTCAACGTCTACCTTAGTTCCGTATTCACCAAGTATCTTAGCTGCGTCTGTTAAAAGGTCTTGATCCATCTTATCACGCTCTCTGTCATCAACTGCAATAGCTTTTTGTGCATCTATTTGTAGTTTAAGCATATTCATTTCAGCTTGTTTATCAGCTTTGTATTGTTCAGCTTGTACAAGTGCTTCAGCTTCAGACATTTGTTGATTCTGTTGTTCTTGCTGTTGCTGTTGCATTATAAGTTGTTGTTCCTTCTCAGGAGTCATTGGCTCAAAGTAACGATCTACATTTTTGATGCCTGATAAAGCTAACATATCACCTAAAGTATTTCTTAGACCTGACATTGTAACTAAACCATTAGACGATCCATAGGTTGACCATATTTGCATTTGCATCGTGAGTGCTTGGTTTAATGCCATAGCTTTTGATTCTTCTTTACCAGTACCAAGTCCAACATTTATGCTTACATCCATGTCTGTATTCCAAGATCGTGGATCAAGAGGTACAAATTCACCATGTAAACGCATTAGGGTTTCTTCACAGCTATTTTCTACAAGTAGGTGGAGCATTAACTTAAATAATTGTTTAAACCCACCCTCTGCAAGATTTCGAGCCATTGTTTCTATTTGTGCTGATCCTTGTTGTGCTTGTAGACGAGCCGCTGTAGCAGAGGTATTTTGTAATGCATCAGGATCAAGCCCCATAGAAGCTCTGCTTACTCCTGATTTAGCTTCAGTAGCATCGTCCATGTATTGCATCGCAGTTAATACCTGACCTGCGACAAAAGGAGTTGCAATATCTACAAGCGCTTGTGGTGATTTCATTCTAACTAATGCACCTATCTCGTTGTTCATTAAATCGTCTACGTTGACTTGACCTTGTACATAACCCTGTCTAGGAGTGTTTGTTAAAGCTACATTGTCTAACATTCCTCTTAACATTGCTGTGGAAGAATCTTGATCATTCATAACTAAGTCTGCAACACTACGACCAAAGAATGTGTGTGGTTCAGGATCAACTTCAAATACTGCAAATGGTATGTCACCGTAAGGCTCACATTCTAATAGTTTGTTATCACCACCTGCCATTAGTATTTTGTACATAGAAGCTATGCCAGTACCTTCTTTGTCCATTTTCATGTAGGCTTCAGTAACTGCTACACGTTTCATAGATAGGTCTGTAGATTGCTCAGTATCTTCTTGCTCATAACCTTTGCGTTCAAACTGTTCAGAGTCTTGATATGTGTCATCACTACTTAAACCTGACAAGTTAGACATTTCTTCAAAATCATAACCCATCTGTACAAGATCGCTTACACGCATTTCTGTTCTATGTGCTACCACATATGCATCTTCAATAGATTTTGCATTGCGATCAATAACAAATTCTTCAGGTGGTACTGAAGCCATCATTAACTTGCCCTTCTCTTTTCTGTAGCTAACTTTAAGTGAATATTGTGGCATTTCCATTTCCATGCCATCCTCACCCATTTCCATAGTCATTTCCATAGATTGTTCAATAACTTCTACATCAGGCTCATTAACAATAACGGTCATTTCTTCTTCAGTTACGTTTGTGTAGTTATAGAATTCTTGTTTTGTGTTATCTTCCCACCATACTTTAATAACACCAGTTTTTTTAACAAGTGCATCGTGTATTACATCATTGAGGACTGTGTAACCATTTAATTCTTGAAATCTATAATTGATATATTTAGTGGCTTGTTCTGCGCTTTTAACATCGTTTTGATCGCTAGGCACAAACTCAACTGCATTTTCAGCGCTTAAAAACACACGCATCAATGATGGCTTTATAGCTCTAATAGTATCACGAACCTTAGTAGCAACTATTTTTGATCTACCATCTTCTTGCCCAATATCAACTTCACCTTCAAAATAGCGTTGTGACTTAATACGATCTTCTGCTATTTCACTCTCAACAAAAGATATGGCACTTTTTACTGCATCAGAAGCAATATTTTGTACTTCATCTTCACTCATTGCTTTCAATTGTGTCTTTGCCATTTTTTCTCCTATCAATTAAGGTGCAACAACATTTTGTGTCATTTGGGATGCAAAATCTAGCAACCCATTTAAATAATTACGTTCTTGAGTTGTTTGATTACCACTTACGTTACCAACAACATTACCACTTACTTTTGATCCTTGTGTGATTACATCATTTATAAGTTTTTGTAGCATGTTCATTGCATTATCATCTATTAAGGCTTTTCTTACAAGTTCAGGGTTTCTACTTGTAACAATATCTACTATACCACTAGCTGTTTTTTCATCAATACCACTTTCTGTAATTGCTTTGACTAATGGAGCAGTTATTGTCATTACAGCATCTCTACCTGACTGAGCATTACCCATTTTGAGTGCTTCAGCTAATAATGGGAATGATGGAGAACCTGATCCTTCAGGCATTTTACCAGCTGCTATTTGTGCTTTACTTGCTGTACTTGCTTTAGTAACAATATCTTCAAATGCTTCATCAGGGAACACCATTCTTACAACTTCTTGTAAATTTGTGTTGCCATCAGCTAATTTACGAGCTATTGATGGAGCATCTTTGCCTTTAATTGTTGTTAACATGCCATCTCTTAGACTTTGCATAATATTAGGTACATCAGCTTCGTCTTGCAAGTTTAAAAGATAATCTTCAATCTCGTCAGGTGATTTATTCCAAGCAGTTTTACCGTATTTATAGGCTTCTCTTGCTTGTCTAAGATTAAAAGCATCTGTCCTGACTTGTGCTAGTGATGGACTAAATTTATCTAGAGCTTCTTTAAGATCAGACATGACTGACTTATAAGCTGTAGATAATTCTGTTTCACCCGCTCTAAATAAACGATCTTTTTCGTTTCTAATTGCTCTATAGATAATTTCAGCATCGTGAGTAGTAGGTTGTCTTTTGAGAACAATCTCATCATCAATAATTTCAAAGAAAACATCTTTTTTGCCAATTTTTTCTGTTTTCTGTAGTTTGTTGATTGTTGCTAATCCACCATCGAATTGTTTTATAGCTTGAAACAACGCATCTGTCATTTCACTATCAAGTTCTTTGTTGTTTGTAACTAAAACTTTGTCATACGCTGCTCGTTCTTGATCTTTAAACTTTTTATCTGTCTTTTTGTATGCTGTAATTAGGTTATCGTCAGCAGTTCCTCGACCAATTGATGATTGCATAGCAGTAATAAGGTCTTTTCTTGTTTCTAGTGGTCTTAGTTCTATTTCATCAGCTAGTTGGTTACGAGCTTTAGGGTTACCACGTACTAATTGTTTGATTGCAAACAGCAATGATTTGTTTTCTGTCATCAATTCACCACGCATTACAGCCATAACAATTTCATCTTCAGTTAAACCTGTTTGGTTAACTAATTTAGTAAGCTCATCTCTAACTGGCTTATCAATTTTGTTTTTACCACCTTGTCTAGTCACTAATTTAGCTATACCCTTGCCACCTAGTGCCATAATTGGAGCTAATACTGCTGAAGCCATAGCAGTTTGGATTATATCTGTACCCATTCCAGTCATTGTTTCTTGTTCTGAAGCACCCAATCCATAAACACCACCACTAGTAGCTGATCTACCAGTTACATTAAGTATGCTTTGTGATGTCACACCTGCGTCTGCTGTGTTCTTAGTTGTTTTAGCTCTACCAAAACTCTTTAGAAATGTAGTTCCTGTTTTAGCAATTCTTGTTAGGTTACTAACTGCCGCAGACCAAGCACCTGGCCCGCCAAAGATAGCTAACACGCTTGGCAAAACTGCACCACTCATTTCTATGGCTAATGCTTCAGCTCCGTGAGCATCTCTATAATCATTTAATTTGGCTCGTATTTCGTTTCTTGCTGTTTTATAATCCGTGTCGCTATCTATTAAGGATTGTGCAAACGCTTGTATTTCATCTGCAAAACCAAATGTTAAACCTTGCGCAAACATTGATCCTTGCATCTTTTCAACAGGAATAGCGCCACTACCCGGTTCTGAAATGCTAGGTTTTGGCAAAGCATCTATCATTGCTTGTTGATCTGCTGATATTACTCGATCTTTAGACTGTAGAGCTTTTTCTTGATCTAGTATTGCCTGTTGTGCCGCTGATATTGCCATATTATCTACTCCTACCTTGCATCAAACCATGCTTTGCGCCATTCAAAGTCTTTCTCCTCATATGCTACTTGATCAATACCTATCTTTAACAAACTATCTATTTCAGCTTGATTTAGATTTGACCATATAACTTTGTTATGTGCTTCTTGACGTTTTAACATTTCTGTTGCGAATGTGCTAAATTTACCATCACCACCAGTTAATAACATAAGAGCTTGATCACTAAATTCCATTGCAAGTTTTCTTCTAACCCTTATTTGTGCGTTGATCATTTCAATCAATTTTTCAGGTGGTAAATTAAGATCAAGATTAGTTGACATTGCCATTTTCATTTCTTTTTCTGATAATGCACCAAAAGTTGCACTATTAATAACTCTAATACCTAATTGGTTTTGTATACCTCTTAATAATGAAGTATTAGGATTTGTAGATGGTAATCTACTATTTAAAACACCTGTTAGTGCTTGTTTAAATTCTTCCTCACTTCCGTATTCAGAAGGTGGTCTAAGTGTAGCCAATGCTTGTTCAAATAAATCTATTTGTAAGAAATAATCTTGTGCTGTGTCGTAAGCCGCTTCACCCATTTCAGCAGCTTTCAGCTCATCTCTTGCTAACAGTTTTGCCTGTCTTTCTCTGTCTTGTTGTTGGATAATAGTTTCGCCATAGGAATCTAAATAAACTTTTTTAGGTTTTTCACGACCTGACTTATCTGTATGAATTTGATAATGTTGACCAGTTTCTTGATCGGTCATTATTTCACTTATTCCTAATGCATATTCTGATGCTGCTGTACCTCCATCAAGTCCTGTCATAGCCATATACGCTTTCCATACTTCATCATTCATAGTTGGATCAGCTTCTAAAATATCAGCTAAGTCTAAGGCTTCTTCATTGAGTGGATCAGATCGCAATATTTTTAACATTGCTACTGTGTCACCTTTGCCATTATCTTCAAGTGCGTATGCCATAGCATCTTTAACACTAATGCCATCAACTTCTAACATATCAGCAATAGCGTTCTTGCCTTGTTTACGTAGTACAGCAATAGCGTTTTGTTTGCCTTTAGCTACTGTTGCGTTATCAATTCTATTTTGAAAGGCTTGGTGCATACCCTGATCAGGTCGTAATGTCATTGAGTTAAAGCCTTGCCCAAGTCTTGCAACTTGCTCTTGACTCATACCTTTAAACATTTCGTTGCTTATATTACTTACTATGCCACCGAAACCACCAAAGCCTTGTTGTGTGTTATTTGCTTGTGGCATTGCTTGTTGTTGAGGTTGTTTGTTATCACCTAACAAGCCTGTCATTTGACCAAGCATTACTCCACCTAATAATTGTCCAAGACCTAAAGCCATTATGTACCTCCAGTATATCCACTAGCACCTAACGTCAAGTAATCAAACAATCCTGGTTGTTTTGATAACGTAGATGTGTTTTCACCTAAATTAGAAGCTCCAAGTGCCGCGTTTAGATATGGTAAACCAGCTGCTGGATGGTTAGCATAAGCATTAAACTTGCCTTGTGCTTGATCCATAACCATTTGTTGTAGAGCTTGTTGCATTGCACCTTGTGTTGCAAGGTTTTGATTAACTTGTTGCCCCATGCCAAATCCAAGATTACTAATTTGTCCTAACTGATTAGCTGCACCTAATCTTTGTTGTGCGCCTTGTAAACCTGCGCTTTGATTAGCTAAAGATGCTTGTAACTCTCTATTTATGTCACCAATACCACCTTGTTGATTTGCTAATTGACCTTGCATGTTGTTTTGTATATCTTGCAAAGCCATCTGTTGTGCATTTGCAAAATTAGATTGCCTAAGACCTGCTGATGATCTAGCAAGTTGTTCAAGTGATCCTTTACCTAACTCAGCACCTTGTAGTCCATGACGTGATCCACCAAAACTACCAGCTGCTTGTGCTTGTGCTGATAATTCGTTAAGTCCTATTTTTGCCCCTCTTAAAATGTCAGCTTCGTTTGCTTTTATAACTGAATCTGTGTAAGGATTCATGTATGCATCAAGGTTTGTACCTGAAAGTGTTTGAGGAGTAACCGTAGCACTTGATCCTACCGTACCAACTTGTTCAGGTGTGTAACCCATTCCTGCTAATGTTCCTGTTCCTGCGGCTTTGATACCTTGAGCCGCCATTGTATTGATGTTTGATGATGGTGTAGACTGAGAAGTTGTTATAGGTTGTGTAGACTGAGACGTTGTTATAGGTTGTGCTTCTGGATTATATGTTCCACCAGTCAATAGATGTCCTTGACCAGTTTTGTTTAAATGTTCTGTTAAAGAATTAATATATGTGCTTGAACCATACATTTTTTCACCATCTAAAATGTACTTCTGCCTATCCATAGTATTTATTCGTGGAGGAGTAAAGCCTTTTAAATATTCTGGTTGAATTGGCATTCCATTTCTGTCTATTGGGTTTAGACTATTAACGCCTTCTGGTTGAATTGGCATTCCATTTCTGTCTATTGGGTTTAGACTAGGTGGCATTCGGTTGATAGGAGACATGCCTCTTAATCCTTCAGAGCTTCCCATATTAATTGGTCTTAGGCTTTGATTACCACCCTGATATGCAGGGTTTAACTGCGTACTACCATCATCACGTACCCTACCATACCATGCTTGTGTTGGAGTGCCTTGCATCGTTGATTGAGGGTTGCCTACAGAAATAGGTTGTGTTTTACCTCCTGTCATTGGTGATCCTGCCATTTTTTATCTCCTATCTATTATTTCGGTAATAACTATCTTGGTAAACGCTACTATGTGGATTTGCATTATATTTTTTCTCTAAATTAGGTGCATCGCCAGGAGATACAGTAAATGTTCCTCCTGAATTTGCTACAAATGTTTGTTCTACAGGGGTTGTAGCTACCCCACTTACTTTCCCATGTTTGGATTCCCATAAAAACTACCACCAGTTGTTCGTGAAGGTGTAGCACCTTTACTGTCTAATCTGCTACTTAGACCAGTATTGTAATTGACAGTTGCATTTTGTCGCATGTGATCTGTTTCTGCTAATGCTTCTCTTTGTCTTTGTCTTGCTCGTGCTGCGCCACCACCACTTCTATAATTTGGGTTCGATGGTACGTACCCTCTACCATTTGGTGATCCACTAGCCATCATAGTATCTTCAGTAATACCCCGAGCCGGTGATGGTCTAGCTGTACTTGGTGATCCACCTCTACCTCCACTACCTCTTGATGCGTTTAGTTGTGCCATAGCATTAGCACCAAATAAAGAATCATATAATGCAACAGCTTCAGGTTGCGCCGCTTTTGTTTCAGCAAGTGCCTGATCATATATAGGCATTGAGCTATAGCCTGAAAACCCATTAAAGTCTGTAGGTGTTGGCATACCTGTTGTTGCTGTTAATGTGCTGTTAGGATCAAGCAAACCAAAAGCCTTTGCAGTTGCTATGTTGTTATCCATCGCTGCGTTTTGTGTTGCGTTGAAAGCTGCAACTTCCGGCCCGCGATAAGGCATGTACTCAATTCTTTGTACATCCTCTGCACGTTGTAAATTTCTAATCGCTGGTTGTTTTATCCAATCAGGTACTTCTGTTTTAGTAGTTTCACTTCCACCTTTTCCGCCGC
>Ga0208298_1000668_pt1 | contig 13763 bp, 13 predicted proteins | sample 14BtaG_FD_184088 | JGI IMG/M metagenome (GOLD analysis project Ga0208298, IMG submission 184088) | Marine viral communities from the Subarctic Pacific Ocean - 14B_ETSP_OMZ_AT15311_CsCl metaG (SPAdes) (version 2) | ecosystem: Environmental > Aquatic > Marine > Oceanic | place: Pacific Ocean... | reverse complement strand
TAAGCATCTCTTGTTGAAAATTATTTACTTCGCTTTCTTTTTCAATCATTATTCTTTTAGATGTTGCTTCTAAATCTTCTCTTAGTTGAGCAATTAATGCTTCAGCTTCTGCAATGCCTTCTGCTCTCATAGTATCGCCATCTAAACTAACCTCTGCTCCAGGAATAGGGACTGATGAATATTTACTTCTTACCGAACCTAGCACCTGTTTAGTTAATGAAAGAGTATATTTTCTTATCCATTGTTTACCTGGCTCATTGATATTTGTATATGTCATATTACCATATCCCATGTTAGAATAGTCAGACACTGCCGACGCTGTGACTAATGTATTTCTATCAGATGTATGTATATATTGTATATAAAACTTGTGGCTACTTGCCGGTATAGGATGTATTTTAAGTTTGTTGTTTTGTATTTCAAATGTATAAGCAGATTTTCTAACAAGGTCGTTAAATTCAGTCTGCTGGATTTTAAGTAATTCGTCATAGATAGGCATTGCTAAATATTGAACACCTACCATTGTTCCTCCCCAGCCAAATGAGTTCATAGTATAATCAGCACCGTATTGTGGGTCATAGTGTCTATCTGATGCAGGTGTTATTTCATGAAATACCTTTTTTATTTCTATATCATTTGTTTCTGCAGATCCGTCAGAGCCTGTAAGTACAGCGGTTAAATCATATGTCTGTTGGCTTGCAGTAGTAACTATATGACCTGTTCTCCAATCTACAGTACCACCGCTTCCTGCTTCAGAACCATATTGTTTTGATAAGCCTATTATTCTACCTAAGTTAGGGTCAATTAATTTATGAGTATAGTCTTTGCTTGTAGAATTACCTTGTGCACTTAATAAATTTTCTCTTATATTAAATCTATTTACTTGTGCAGAGTATTCAGTTACAGCTTCTTCAAAGCATGCAAAAAACTGTATGTTTTGTATTTCTATATCTGTTACAGGGTAGCCTAATCTTTTAGCGCACCAATTAGCTGTATTTGCAGATGCAGTAAGATATGTTAAATCTGTATCATATAAACCAAAAGGTGTGCTTCCTGATACTGAACCTGAATTTGCTGCTCCGTCATATATTGCTATGTTTGCCATTTTGTATTCCCTATTTTACTTTTATATAAATATCAAGTACTAAGCTCTTTTACATTCCCATTAGTTTTTCAAATACCTCATCTATTGCTGGGTGTCTATGGTTATCTAATAGTATTCGCTTGTATACATATTCTGAATCAGATATTTTTGCTATATCATGTATTGCTGAATAGTTTTTATCTTTTAAATCTATCTGCTGATTATCTCCACAAAATATCATTGTAGAACCTTTACCTAATCTACCTAGCGCCATTCTTAATTGCGATCTAGTTAAATTCTGAAACTCATCTACAATTACAACAGAATTTTCAAATGTTCTACCTCTAAAGTGTGCAAGTGATACTAGCTCTATATCTTCTTGGTTTTCCATTTTTTCTAGTATCATTGGCTTATTGTATACCTTTCTCATATTAGAACGAATAGGTACCAACCACGGTTCCATTTTTTCTTTTTCACTACCAGGTAAAAAACCATTGTCTTCTGTAGATACTGTTGGCCTTGTTATAATGATTTTATTTATCATTCTCTTAAAGAACATATCTAATGCTACCTGACATGCTAAAAGTGTTTTACCGCTACCTGCTTTTCCTACTACAAAATTATAGGGATGGTGAAGCATTGCCTGCTTTGCTGCCTTCTGTTCTTCTGATAATGTGATTGAGAATTTAACATTTCCTTTTGGTGGTGTTTTCTCTATATTTTGTTTTGCCATAATAAACCTCCATTGTATTTACTATAAATATGCAGACATAAAAAAAGAGCCACAATTAAGTGGCTCCTTTAATAATATAATTAATCTAATTTAGATTATGCAGGTAAACCGAATGAGCTTGACCAAGCATCGTCGTCAACTGAGATTGCACCGTAGAAGTCGTTTCTTACAACTTTCTTAGCGTATCTAGTCATAACACCTTTACGTGGAGTAAAGTTAGTTGGGTCATAAACCAACGGAGTCATGATTAACGGAATGTATGGAGCAAATACAGCACCAGTTTCTAAGAATTGGTTTCCTTTGAATCCTAATAAGATATCATCACCTGTCCAGTATGGATTTTTGTAGATAGTGAATCTATTAGAAAGTGAACCGATTGCAGAAACACCCATTGCAAATTCAGCAGCCTCACCAGTAGTGTTAGCAGTATAACCTGCCATTGACTCTAGGTAAGTAGCGATTTGTGGTGAACATACAGCGAAGTTAGCACCACCTCTCATAGTAGATCTGTGAATTGCATTTGACATAGCTTGCATAGCAATACCTAATTGTCCGAATGCGTCACCGTATTTCTCACCAGCTGTTGGAGCAGAAGCTGAGAAGTTAGATGTAAATCCACTTGTTTTAGCAGCTAATGTAAGCATTGATAAGATTTCTAAATCGATTTCCATTGAGATGTATTCAGATAGCATAGACGTTAATTCTGCTTCAGCATCAATTGAATGATAAGCATTTAAGTCTTGTGCGAATTCTGGTGACCATTTAACTTTTAATTTTCTAGTCTTAGCAACTAAAGCCTCTTGAGTTAATTGTACATCTAATTCTGGAATAGCTAAATCATCAGAAGCTGTTGAAGAATTGATTTCTGGTTGAACTGTATCTTCAAAATCACCTCTTTTAATAGCATTAGTAGTATTCTTGTAGTAGAATAAATCACCACCAGTTCCTGGTAAAACCATAGCTGTACCAGCACCTACTAAGTTAAACGTTACATCAGTTATACCGTCATAAGCAGATGCAGTATATACAGAAGTTACACCAGCTGCAGATGATGAGATAACATAGAAAGCACCAGCTAAATCATAGTCTGCATCAACTACTGCATTAGCATCAGTTAGTGCAGATAAATCTACAACACCTGTAGATACATCAGATGAAGTAACAGCTACGCTAACTTTTGCTAATGAGAATCCAGCACCTTCACCAACTAATGATGAAGAGAACGCACCGTAAAGTCCATTCGTCAAGTTTGCTTTGTCTTTACCTGAAGCACCGAAAAGTGAATCACCGTTTGCGTGACGTCCTTTACCTACACCAGCAGAGCCTGCATAGCGGAAGTCTAACCAGAATACTAATCCTGATGGTAAATTCATTGGTTGTACGCTAACAAATTCCTTTGCAGAAATTTCAGCGAAAATTCGTCTTACTAATGGAAGAGCCACACCATTCCAGTTTTCTCTATTTACACCGGTATCGATAGCATTAGATTCTGAAATAAGTTGTTTAGCTTGGTTTTCTAAAAGAATTGCAGTATTGTGTTTGTCATACTCTTTTCCAATTCCTTCTAAAAGACCAGTAGCTTCCCATTTAGTTACAAGACCTTTAGTTTGATTTCTCTGAGCAGCAAATTGTGCTTGAGAATCTTGTAATAAATTGTTAATGTTTGTTGACATTTTTAAGTCTCCTTATTTGTTTGTCGTTAATATTATTTTAAACCTGCTAACCTTTGCATTCTAGTTGCAAAGTCATTTGATTCAACAATAACATCTTTAGATGGTTTTGTTGACGCAACAGCTTTTGATGCTAAGCCTTCGTTCATTGATTTTTTCTTTGGAGTATATCCTGAAATAGATTCAGCTAACGTAGAATAAACTAGTTTTACTTCTCTTACAGAATTTGCTCTATCAAATGTTTCGATGACCTTCATCTTTTGTGATTCTGACAAGTTGTTAGTTCTAAATAATTTGTTAGAATAAAGTAGTTTAGAATTTAGTAGGTTAACTTCATTGATTTTAGATTTTAAAAATCTGATTACATTGTAAGCTTCTTCTAATTCATCTTCTTTAGTTTCTTCAAGTTCTTCAGTTTCTTCAACTTCGTCTTCTTCTTGTAATGCTTTGATTACTTCGTCCAAGTCTAGTTCTTCCATTTCTTCTTCAGATTCTTCTAGCTCTTCAGTCTCCTCAACTTCTTCAGTCTCGTTAACTTCTTCGCCGTCTTCATCTTCTTCTAGCTCTTTGATGATTTCTTCTAATTCAGTATCAGTTTCTTCCATTTCGTCAGCCTCGTCTAAGTCTTCAGTTTCTTCAACTTCTTTCTCAGATTCTTCTAACTCGTCAGTTTCTTCAACTTCGTCAGTTTCTTCCATATCACCCATCTCATCCATATCGTCAGTTTCGTTTTTGTATGTTTCGTCTGTGTCCATTGCCATTTCCATAGCATCTTCTTCAGTCTCTTCCATATCATCCATTTCTTCTGCGATTTTGTTTGATAGCATAGATTGAATACGTGGAGTGAATGCCTCTTCTAAAGCAAGTTTAGCATTTGCAATTGCAGTTGAACGAACCGCCTTTGCGTCAGCAATAGCTTCTTTTAATAAGTCTTTTGACATTATTTTTCTCCTTTAATAAATTGTTCGGGAAATAAGGTTATTAGGAACCTTAATAGGGATTTTGTTTGATATGCTGTATTATATAAGAGATAATACATTTTTTGCATATTATATTGTTTATATAAATATATATGTAAATATTCAAAAACTAAAAAAGAGGCTAAAAATTGCCTCTTTCTTAAAACATTGTAAGTATTATTTACTACATTGCGCCATACTTAGTCATTGCTGTCCAAACATAGCCTTTTTCAACTCTCTGAGATACTCGCTGTCTATAAGCCTCTTTCCTTTTGGCTTCATTCATAAGCTCTCTTTTCTTTGTTGTAGGTTTTATATACTCTTTCTTTGCCTTATATCTTAACATCTTATCTGAATCTTTAAGTTGTTTTTTAAGATACTTCATTGCTTTCTCTAAAGCAAATGGACTTGAGTCAGGTACTTTTACTCCTTCAGGACAGCCTGGTAAATAAAAGTCGTGTCTTGCAAGTCTTTTACGATTATTAAATCTTTTTTTCATAATTCCTTATAATTTAGTTATAACTTAATTTATATCTAATATAATAAAAAAATCCGACATATGAAAACATACACCGGACTTTTTATAAAACTGTTATTTTTTATTTATTATAGGCTATCAAATATACCTTTAATTGCTTTCTTAACCTCTGCTTTAATACCAGGACTTCTAAACGAACCACCAATTTTATCAGCTTGTTTTTTGATGTCGTTAACAAACTTTTTCATATTATTAACTGAAGCTTTAACAAGCATTGCTCGTTTCTTATCTTCGTCAGGTGATATTGTTCCATCTGGATTAGCTTCTGTAATTGATTCTTTAACTATGTCTCTGTATTCGCCTTGATTAACTATCTTAGCTTTCTGTAGCATGTCAGTATAATAATCTTTGATTTCTTTCATATAGTTTGCAACGTAATCATTTCTCCAAGACGTATCAACATCTTTTCCTTTCATCGCTGCCTTTTCTTTTTCTGCAGCTGCAAATTCTTGCTTGTATCTTACATATGAGTCAACCATTCTAGAGTATCTATCAGTTACAGTTTTATATGTATCCCATGATGTTTGGTATTTACCTTTTTTAAGCATCTGAGTATTTTTATCTATTACTTGCTGAACTACCTTAGCCGCCTGAGCCATAAGTTTTTCCATGCCTTCTGCGCCTGTTGCTGCAACTTTCATAGTTAAAGCTTTTTTATATCTTTTATGATTTGCGTTGGCAACATCTCTAGCTTGCATAAGTGCCGCAGCACCTTTTTGAGCTTCTGCTCTAGCAGCTTGCTTTTCTTTAGCTGTAGGTATATCAGAAAGTGCAATGCTAATTACTCTATCAGCTACTTCGCTATATCTTTTGTAATTATCTAGTTTTTTACCTTGACTACCAATCTTGCTATCAGGTGATGAATATCTTTGCTTTGGCCAGTACATAGATTTTTTACCTATTGTAATACCTATAATACCTGGTGAAAGTCTACCGTATTCATATCCTACTTGATATGGATTTTCTTTTGCGTTGTCGACAATAAAAATATTCATATAATCATTAGAAGGACTTGCACCTGTACCTACGTTTTTATCTTCTACATCTGACCATGCAAAACCTTTTGACTTTGCAGTTACATCAAAGAATTTTCTGTCCCTTGAATCCATTAATTTGAAAAGATTTGTTATTTTTTTTGATGCAAATTTTTCTGTAATTAAAGATTTCATTATTTCTTCTCTAATCATATTTCTTAATTTATACTCCATTGATTCGTATTTCCACTTCTTTGTTTTTCCTACTTTACCTTTGTTTATTTCGAAGTAATCGCCTAAAACATTTCCATATCCCTGCCCTTGGTCAGGCCCCCATTTCTTAAAATGGTCATATCTCATTATGTTTCCCTTCTTTGTTATCGTAATATCGACTGGTTCATCGTTTGCATTTATTGCAGTATATACAGGAATTTTGCCTATATTCTTTTTAAACTTAGCCTTTGTCAAAAGGAATAGATTTTTATTGATTGATTTTTCAAGTGTTTTTCTATCTTTAGTTAAAGAAGCATACTCCTTATCGGTTAATTCAGGAAATTTTTTCTTTTCGTTGATTTTGTTTTTCACGTTATACTCCAATCTTTGAATATTTTAACATATCGTTAATAGCCTTGAGTGCTTTTTTCTTTGCTGCGTCAAATTCTTTTCCATATCTTCCTGAGCCGCCGCCTTTTTTAGCATTTGAAACCATCTTCATTATATTGCCAATTTGTTTTTCTTCGCTTGAGGTTTTCATCTTTGGAGCAGCTTCAGTTCTAAGATTTAATCCTATACCTGGAGCAGATACTACATTTGATAAACCTTCAAATGCTTCTGTTACAAGTTGTTCAAATTTATCAACAGATTCATTTTTTTCTTTTTCAATAGCTTTTGCAACAGCTTTTCTTCTGTTAGCTAAATAATCATCTGTTTCATCTTCATCACCATCATTATCTATATCGTCGTCTTCTTTACCAACAGCATCCATAGCTTCATTGATTTCATAATATTTTCCAAGCTTTGTACCTATATCTTCAAATACAGATTCTAATCTTTGCTGTAGTGTAGATATTTCAGTAAATGTATTTTCAAATACTTTAACAGAGTCAGATATTGCTTTTGTATCTCTTTTTACTGATACAGCATCAAACCAATCAGCAGTTTCTTCTATTGCCATTCTGCTAGCATTTTCAGACATCATTTTTATATTTTCAACAAGCTCCTTAATCTCTTGAGTTTTATATACATTTTTTCCTAACTCATTAAATCTTGAAACAGCTTCTAATGTTTTTTGTTTTTCTTCTTCTGTCATTCTTTTTGGTTTATCAGAAGATTCGTTAATCATATTTGATAATTTCATATTATTTACTCCTTGTTGGTAATGAACATTTACATGTTAAGTCACAAAGCATTTCATTGATTATGTTAGTGACTTTGTCATATTTTCCTATATAAATATCTTGTTTTGATTCGTTAATAGATTCATTAACTGGTTTCATAAAAGCACCGTGTGTAGATGGATTAGAGACAAAATCCCAGCATACTAATTCAAAGTCATCCTGTACTTCAAGCGTTCCGTCTTCTGAAAGCTGTTTTACTGAACCTAGTCCTCTTGAGCTAATTCCTAATTTAACACCTGCTTTTAATAATTCTTTAAGTATATTTCCTGATGGTGTACCTAATACCTCTACAGTACCTACTACATCATCTCCATTCCACCAAACTTTTTTAATATTATGTGAAACGTTTTGAAGATTTACTACTGATGATTCAGGATGGTCTAACTCTCCAAGAGCTCTATTCTCTGATATCTGTACTTGAGAATATTGTTCTACTTCTCTTTCTAAAACTTCTTTTGGATATATTCTACCATTCTGGTTTTTAGCTCCTGCTCTTTGTAGCACACCTGTTACAATAACTCTTCCGTCATTAATTTTTTCTGACTCCGTTATCATCTGTGGTGTAATATCAAAGTTTGTATAATCTATAAGTACCTGCTTAGCCATTTAGAATCCCCTTAGTTTTTCAGATAGTCTTTCCATCTTTGCAGAGATTTTTTCTAAATTCTCTCTTGTAGATTTCCAGTATTTAGTTTCATCAATACCTGTTTCATTTTTAAGTTTGATGTTTTGGTTTATTATTCTTTCAATTCTAAATAACTTTCCATTAACTTCTTTAATTGCTTTATTTACTTTTTGCTTTGAATTTAAAGATTCATCGTTTTTATAATCTTTATAGCTAGCTTCATTTAACATTGTAAGCTTAGCCATTTTCATAAATGTAGATTCTTTAACTGCTTTATATCCCATAAGACCTTTTGTTAAATCTTTCTTCTTTTTCTTTCCAAAAGCATATTTTGTATCATATTCACCACCAGCATCTACAGTAGTGTTAGCCTCTTCTATTTCTTCTTCTTTGTCAAAATCATCTTCAAACATTTTATCTAATTTTTTATTTAATGACATTGAAAGTCTCCTTGATTAAATCATAAGCTCTTAAAACTGAAAGCATATGCATATCTTTTATTTTGGTTTCTTCTTTTATAAGATTTAATTGTGTTGCAACTTCATTAAGTTTTATAGAAACTATTTTGTCAGAAACTTTGTTGGATAAGTTTTCTATCGATTTTGATGTTTTATCTATTTCAGAATGTAAATAAGTTTTTAATTTTGTAGTATTTGAAATATTATTAATATATTCCCTTAACAAAGTTTTTTGGTCTTTTGAAAGATTTCCATATTTATCGTTAAATTTTTCAATCATTATTTTATATGAAAGCGATCTAACGTCCTTGTCTTGTTTTGAATAAAGTTGATAAGTTTCATCTACTCTATTTTTCTTTTTACTTTTTCTTGTAATTGTTTCTACAAGATTATATCTAAATCTAATTGATTGTGCAGGTGCAGATCGATTTTCAAATAAACAATATATTGAAGCGTTGTCAGAATAGTTTTCTACTTTAGACTTAAAAAACTCTTCTATATTATAATTGTTTTTTATTTCTTTTATTAGATTGTATTTTTGTTTTCTTAACTCTGTGTGAGATATTTTACTTCTTTCTTTTAATACAGCATCAATAAACTTTTCAGCCTTTGTGTCTGTATCGAATTTTTCGTTTAATAAAGTTTGGTATAAGTTTAATTCTTTTTTAATCGATGTATTCTTTTTAAAGAACTCTCTTATTATTTTTATTGCAGGTGATGTCTTAACACCATTTAAAGTATCACTTGTTATCTGTCTTACAAGCAATTCAAAGATGATTCCTGTGTTTTTGTATTTAGAGTGTTTTGCTTTCATATCAATTCTTTCCTGCATATATCTTTATATATTATATAAATATAAAGTACTTCGGTTATATATCCTCTTCTATTATGTTGCTTTCATTTAAAAGTGATGTTTTATTTTGCTCTGCCTTCTTAAACATGTTTCTTACATTTCTACCTTCAAATCTTCTTAAAGACTTATTGTTAGAAAGCTTTGTGTCTCTTTTTCTCTCTTCCTTGCCAACAGAATCTCTACCTCTTGCAGATTCTTGAGAATCAAATGACGTTGGCTCTTCTGGTCTTCCTTGACCTGGTTCGTTTTCGGTGTTGCCAAATAAGCTTATATTTGCTCCATCAGTATTTTCAGGGTCAAGAGTTGCAAGCGTATGAGGTGTACCTAGTACCTCACCTGTTTCCATTGGGTCGTTACCTTCTTGCTCTATCTGATTTCTTCTAAGCGTCAGTTTTAAATCTTCAATAAGAGAAAGCCTTTCGCTGTCAATTTGTTCATTGGTCATGTTGTATACATTTTTGTATATCCATTCCTCTGACATCATTTGATTACTCTTTATAGAATCAGCAAGACTTATTTTTGTAGACCATAGTTCTAATTTTTCTTGTTCTGCGATGTTAGAAGGATTTGTCATTGATAATTCAAACTCTACCATTTCTTCGTTTTCAAAGCCTTGAGAGTATAAATGCACCATTGCAACTTTTGTTAACTCTGAAATAAATATTCTTTGTAGTCTTTCAATTGTTCTAGAAAATCTTACATCTTGTGCAGCTAGTGTTGCTTTACCGTCAACTCCTTCCTCATATCCTAAAAATGCTTTAGGTACTTTCAATGCAGCAAACATTCTTTCTTTTAAATAGTTTACATCATCTATACCATCAAAGCTCATACCTGATAAAGTATCTATTTCTGTACCTGATTGTCCACCTCTTACAGGAAGGTATACATCTTCTAACATATTTGACATATTAAATTTAAGATTATACTGGCCTGTTTTTTCATCGATATATGGAGTCTTTTTCATATTCTGAATAACTCTTTGCATATATGCTTCTACTTCATTTGGTGGTATGTTACCTATATCTATTTTATATACTCTTTTTTCTGGTGCGCGCATTATTCTATGTATTAACATTGCGTCTTCCATAAGAGTTAACTGCTTCCATGTTTTTCTTGCAGGTTCTATTATTGATTTACCATAAGGTAAGAAATTCATATCGTTTAACAATCTAAAGTGAGCAACCTCATAGTTCTCATATTTCATCTGATTGTTTGCAGCCTTTCCATATCCTTGTGCTCCTCCCATTGTAGGGTCATGTGTAAAGTTTACAACTTCAGGATTCTCTGGGTCTACACCTTCCTCTCTAAACATTTCATATGATGAAAGAGGTACTGCATTTGTTATACCTACTTTTTCTGTTATATCTAATTTAAGATAAAAATCTCCATACTTGCACATGTTTCTTAACCACGGCCAAGCATTGAATTCTATATTAAGTACATCGTAAAATAAATTATTAAGTACCTTTTGTACTTTTTCATTATCAGTTTTTATTTCTATAATATTTCCATACTCGTTTTTAAGTGTAGACTCATCTGCATAAATGTCAAGTGCAGAAGAAATTATAGAATCTTCGTCCATTATTTCGTAATCAGTATAAAGCTGAAGTCTCATTGTATGGAAATTAGCCTGTTGGTTATATCCGTGAGTGTTTGCTTGATATATTCTATTATATCTATCGATTAATCTGTTTGTTGCAAGCTTTGTATTTGCTTGAACTTTACTTAGGTCTGAAACCTTTAATCCTGAATCTGTTCTTCGTACAACTGTACCTGTCGAAAATAGTGTTTGTAGTCTTCCAAAAAATGTTTTATCAGCCATCTAATTTTACTCCTATAATAGCCAGGTTAAATCCTCGTCATCGTTACCCAGTTTCATTTTCCATGGGTCTCCGTTAGCGTTGGACGTTTTGTAAGCACCTCTAGTGTTTACTATATTATTAATTGCATTTTTATTCATATTCAATCCTTCAGTATGCAGTCTGATAGCATTGTCTCTAACATATAATGCAATTGTAAAAGCCATTGTCAAATCATCATTATATCCTCGTTGAGCTTCTGCTTTATGGCCGTTCCATATAAAAACAAAAAGCTCATCAATTAATCTTTGAGATTTGATAGTGCACGCTTTTTCCCTAAAATAAATATCTAGCTTCGATATCAAAAGAGGTCTAGTTCGTGACGATGTAGTAAATCCTGGCGTCATATTTTCTTTATTTTTTAAATCATAACCTTTACTTAATTGCGTTGCAGCATCATGAACTCCTTCATGTTTAAACGTATAGTATAGATTTCTATAATTTCTATCTATCGCAGGTTGTATTGCTGCCCAACCTATGTTTGCATTTTCTACTACTAATAAAGCTTCATTATATTCTGTAGCTATATTAACAAGATAATTTCCAAATTCTTTTGTACCAAGCTGGCCTCTGAATTCTGCAACCTGTACCATGTTTGTCAAATCGATTACGTGAAATGCAGAGTAGTCACTTCCATCACCTCGCGCAACGTCTGCTACTACCATATATGATTTTGTATAATCTGCATATTCCCATATCCAAAGCTCTTCGTTTGCACCGCGTTTTTCAATAGGGTCTTGCACCATATTGTCAACATACCATGTTAATAAATCACCAGGTATTACAGTGTTACCAGAAGATACAAAATCGCAATCACATTCTTGAGCAGCCATTTTTGGTCCAAGTAATTCATCTTGCATGTCTCTCCATGACTGGTCTCTTTCTGGGTGTTCTGACCAATGAAGCTTGATAGGATTGAACTGTCCATCTCCTCTTTCTGCCTCTACCCAAGTTTTATGAAATAAATTACCTGTACCATTTGGTGTGGATAATAGTATTGCAGAACCACCTGTTGCAAGTGTTTGTTGTGCCGACGTCCATATTTCTTCTATCTTATCTATAAATGCAGCTTCATCAATTACAAGTAGTGACAGTGCCTCTGAACGAGCAGCATCAGGTGCAGAAGAAACTGCCTTTATTTGAGAGCCGTTCTTTAGCCTTAATGAAAGTCTGTTGTCTTCCTCTGTACCAACTCTTAACCAAGAAGGTAGCATTTCGTGCATTACTCTAACTTTCGTAATAAGATTTTTTGCAGTATCTTGTTTGATTGCAATTACTAATACGTTAAAGTCTTCTCTAAAAACCATATTCCAAACAGAATATCCTGCTGTCAATGTAGATATTCCCATTTGTCTTGATTTAAGTATTACATTGAACCGATTATCTTTTAATTCTATTAGTGATTGTTCTTGGAAAGGAAATAGGTCAAACTTTATTTTGCCTTTTTGAGGGTGTTGTATAAAACAATATTTTTTCATAAAGTACACAGGGTCCTGTGAACACCTTTTGAATTCTTCTATTAATGCTTGCTTTACTGTTTTATTTGCCATAACCTATATATAAATATATATGTATATAATTAAAATACTTTATTTTTTACTTCTTTTTTCAATACTTCTACCACCGAAATATGCACCAATTGTAGTCATTAGTACTAACTGAAGTAGGTCTGTCCATTTTTGTTCTACCTCAAATGCAATAGTTCCTGCATCTATAAAAATCATAAGAACTGTACATACAACTAAAAATACTAGAACCATTGGCCTTACATTCTTGCTTAGCCAAGAATCAGAATTCATATCAGCCTTCCATCTGTCAGTAATATTTTTTTCCATTTCTATTTCATAGCTTGCAATAAGCTCTTTTATTTTTCGTTCTGCTTCAAGCTTTTCTTCTTTTGATGTGTGTAAATTATCAATAACTCCACCTACACCTTTTACAAGCTCGGTTGCACCACTTGAAAATATTTTACTTATTATACTCATCGTTGTTCTCCTTTATTATTTTTTCCATTAATTCTTTTTCTTCAGCAATCCATTTTTCATATTCACTTACAAGATTTTGTTTTGATTCGTCACTCATCTTCGACCAGCTTTCTACCTGCCCTGCCTCAGTTATATATTTTTCAGATTCTAATTCGTCAAACCATATATTAAATTGTTCTTTCTTTTCACGTTCCCAAGACGCAAAGTTTTTCCTCACTTCTTTTTCAAGCCACAGTTTATATTCATTTTTTACCATAAGCTTTGTTTCAAATTTTGTTTGACACATAAGACAATGGCCGTGTATTCTAAATATTTTTTTATGAGCAGGGTGATTCATTGATGTACCACATTTAGGACATGCTAAAGGAACTTTCAAAAACTGTTTTGCTTTTTTCAATCTGGTCTTGTTTTGCTTTATTCCGTTTTTGATTGTCCAGGTTTTTCCATTTTCTTCCCAAACATCGCCTTCTTTTCTTTTCTTATTAAAAGATTTATATCCTGTGCTTGTTGATGTTTTGTCACCATATTTTCCAGATACTAGATTTCTCATTCTCTGAACTTTACTTCTAGATAATTTTTTCATATATAACCTTTAAAAATATATAAGACCTGTAATTTGATTTATTGG
>Ga0208298_1000665_pt1 | contig 13798 bp, 11 predicted proteins | sample 14BtaG_FD_184088 | JGI IMG/M metagenome (GOLD analysis project Ga0208298, IMG submission 184088) | Marine viral communities from the Subarctic Pacific Ocean - 14B_ETSP_OMZ_AT15311_CsCl metaG (SPAdes) (version 2) | ecosystem: Environmental > Aquatic > Marine > Oceanic | place: Pacific Ocean... | reverse complement strand
ATCATCATGGATTGATGGAGATTTACCAAATGAAGGATTTATATTAAAACATGATTCTGCTAAAGAAAACGATACAATTGATTATGGACAATTAAAATTCTTTTCAAAAGAAACGAATACTATATATCAACCGAAGTTAAGAATTGGATGGGATGATTCTAGTTTTATAACTGGTTCACTAACAGAACTTACATCCGATGATATTCATGTAACGTTTAAAAGATTAAAGACCAGATATAAACAAGGAAGTAAACCTGAAATACGAGTTTTTGGTAGAGAAAAATATCCACTTAAAACTTACACTAATCAATATTCTTATACTGATGTTTATTATTTACCAACTTCAAGTTATTATCAAATAAAAGATATAATCACCGAAGAGGTAATAGTACCATTTGGAGATTATACAAAATTATCGTGTGATTCAAATGGAAACTATTTTAAACTTAATTTAACAAATTGGGAATATAATAGAGATTATTATATAGAAATAAAAACAGATAGAGATGGTGTAGTTGAATACTTTGTAGATAAAGATTTAACTTTTACTGTGGAAAAATAAAATGGCGTTAACTGATAAATTTAGAATCAACGAACTTACACAAAAAGGTTCCAAGGTAGAGAGAAGAACTGCTTCTGGTAAAATTCTTGTGCGAAAACTTGATGGAAAAGAAATCAGACCTAAGAATATAGAAGAAGAAAAGCCGTTTGGTGATGCTGTAATTAAAGCAAAAAATAAAGACCCAAGGTTTAAATCAGAACTTAACGAGGCTGATATTGTACCAAATATAGAACAAGATTCTTTTAGTGGCGAATCTACTGGTTATGTAGAGAAACCAAAATATAATGAAGAAGAATTAAAAAAGGCAGTTGATGTAAAGGTTGATGAGTTAATTAAAAAAAAGAAACCCAAAAGAGGACCATATATACTTAAATCAAAATATGATGATTTACGAAAAAAATATGAAGATGCTCTAGCACAAATAGCTGATTTAAGAAAACAACTTAATACTGCACTTGCAGAAATTGAAAGATTAAATGGAGTTGTTGAACAATTAAAAGTAGAAGTTGATTCTGCAAAATTACAACAAACAGCAGCAGAAAATCAATTACAGGCAGCAAACAATAGATATATTACACTATTAAGTGATTTCCAACAAGCAATTATTAAAGGTACTAAGGAAGCAATAGAAAGAGTATCATTAGAAGCACAAGTACGAGGATTACAGGCACAAAAAGAAACTTTAATTAGAATAGAAGAACAAGAAGAAGCAGCACAAGAGGAAACAGCAATACGAGCAAACCTAAGTGGACCTGATAATTCATATGACCAAAAAGGAGATACTGGTTGGAAAGTACCCGAACCACATGATGACCCAAGTTTATTTGAAACTAGACAAATTCATTTCAGAAGTAACAGAGGAGGTTCTGGTTGGGGTGGTTTAGATTCACTTGAATTATATAACTTTAGTGAAGAAGCAGAAATAACATGGTCTATTTCAGTAGTAGCAGGACGAGGTGGTCATGGTTCCCCATGGTTAGGTTTTTCAAAAAGCAATGGTACAATACCACCAAGAAGTGGAGAAACGCCTGGTATGATTGAAATAGATGCAGTGAAAGTTAGAGCAGTAAATTCCCCTAAAGGTAGAAGAAGAGAATTTACAGATGATATTACACTAACTATTGGTCAAGATACTTATAACTTAAAAGGTATATTTTATAGAAAACTTAGAAAAGGCGGTGACGGAAACTAATGGCAATAAAAGATTTTAAAGACATAGAGGGAAGAAAAGGTTATCTTGTAGAACAAGAAGATAGAAAAATATTTCAAAAAGAAATATCAAAGGCTAACTTTGGTCTTGGGTGTGCCGATATGATTGAATTTATATTATATGATGTAAGTGATAACAAACTACCCCAAGGAGATTCTGGTAAATTAGTAAGATATATTCATTTAGATGATACAAACATTTCAAAATACTTTTTAATATCGGATAATATTCTTACTAAAAAAATAGGAGATGTGCCGGAATTTGTAGTAGATTTAGAAGCTCTAATAAAAGAAGCTGGATATAATAATGGTATTTTTAAAACACAAGTTACTCTTTTAAATCGTAGATTAGGAGAAGAAATTCTTGATTCTAATAAATTATGGATACATGAAATCGCACCATCAAGGACTGAAATTAGAGTTTTACCAATTAGAGCAAAAGAAGAAAACAAAGATTTAGAAAAAAGATATAGTGTTTTTACAGAGGGTGATACTTTTAGAGATGATGTAATTTACTATATTGAAAAATTTATAGAAAGTTTTGATATAGAAAAAATCATAACAAAATTTTTACTTTCAAAAGGAACTGAAAGTGATGGTAAAAATTATATCAATAAAATAAAAAAAGAATTTAAAATTGAAAATTTTGATATCTTTATGTACCAAATTGAAAGAAAATTAATTGAATCAATGAAGTATTATGCAAACAGAAGAGTTTGGAATATAAATGATATTAATTATGGTAAACCAACTGAAGAACAAGATTGTATAGAATTATCAGTTAAAAAATTAAAACAAGATACAATCACTGCTCTAATTAATTCAATTGATTTTAATTTACCAAAAAGAACTATTCAAGATAATAGTGTACTTACTAAGGAAGAACAAATAACTTTAGATAAGGTAAAACAAATATTAAAAAGTTCAACATCAGATAATATTTATGATACAACCGTACCTGAAACTGAGGTTAAAGGTTGTACAGACCCAAGAGCACTTAATTTTAATGAGGCAGCAACAGTTAATGATGGTACTTGTGAGTATAGAGATACAATAGTTATAAAAGGGTGTACTAATCCAAAAGCTATAAACTATAATCCTAAGGCAAATGAAGATGATGGTAGTTGTAAATTTGAAAGTAATACAGAAACAAAAATGTGGTTTATTTGGTCTGATATTGCAACATTCGAATATAAAGATGAATCTGATACGTTGCAAACAGTAAATGGTTCTGAGTATGATTCATTTAAAATAGCACAAAAAAAGAATTCATTTAAGATAGTAACTGGTGATGTTAGAGATTATGCAAAAACAAGACCACAAACTACATTAAAAAAGTATAGTATAAGAAACACAGACGGAACCGATGAATATGGTCAAAACCTATATGGTAACCAATTCAACACAGCATTTAGTGCACAATATATAGATGCAAGTGGAGAACCTCGTGATACTAATATGATTTATCAAGGAGGAAGTATTACTATCTGTGCAGAAAAAGATAGTATAACACACCCGCCTAATTTAAGAGTTACACTAATAGGAGAGTGTGATACAGAACAACCTATCACAGGTGGTGGAAGTACTGGTGGTGGAAGTGGAAATAACTCCGGCCCTCTTGGTGGAGGTAGTGGTGGCGGTGTAGATATACCATCTCCAGGTGATAGCGAAGTAGTAGATAGAGAAGATAGAGATATACAAAATTACAGATAAAAACTAGGGTAAAAGAAAATGCCACATAATAATAAAGAACATATAAAACCAAGCTTACGAGGGAAAAGAAAGGGCCAAGTCATTAACGATGGAGAGAGAGTTGGTAGACAAATTGTGTATGGTACTTGGGAATGGAATGGAAGAAGGTGGATTGATATTACATACGATTCGGATTCATTTAGTAGAGATAAAGATGTAGATAAATCATCTGATAATCCAAGTAGTTCTAAAAATGGTGTTGATATATTTGATTCAAAGGTAATAGATGATGATTCAAATCCAAAAGGAGATGATTTAAATCCAAAAGGAGATGATTCAAATACAAAAGGAGATGATTTAAATCCAAAAGGTGAAAATCCAAATTCACTAGCTCCGAGTATAGAAATAACTGTTAAGGCAAACAAAGATTCAGCAATATTTATTGATGGAGAAGATACCTTATTCCAAACATCTCATACATTTAATTATACGGCAAAAGAATTATTAACTTCAAAAACTTTTACAGTTAAAGCTAGTGAAAGTCTTATATCAAAAGATATATATAAAGTTTCTGCAGTTCAAAAACAATTTAGAAAAGGACTTAAAGATTTAGATTCGGATAAGGGAAGGGATTCGGTTAAATTTTCTTATTATGATTTTATAGTATCAAAAAACAATAAGACATTTGAAGAATTTACTCTAGATTATGATAACTTATTAGAAAATAGAGCAGTAACATTAGATTTTTCTCTTGATACTGAAGGTATAATAATCACACCAGAACCAGAAAAAACATTAGTAGTAATTACATCAAACGTATCATCAAATGATATAATAAGATATCAAACAACTGATGGTCAAACTGATTTGTTACTTACTGATGATGAAGTTGAATTAGAGGTTACTGCAAATGTAAAAGATTTACCAAAATTTATTCAATTTTTTGGTGTAGGAATTGATGATACAACACATACAGTTGAATATACTATCAATAGTCCAAATGATAGAGGAGGACAAGTAGTAACTAATATTGATAGTGGAAAAGTACCATTACAAGCAGGAACAACAAATATAATAGTTGATGCGATAAAAATACCAAGAACTGATGCACCGGGGATTCCACTTTTAAATATTTCTTCTAATCAATTAGTATATAACATAAATGGTGAGGAATTATTACAAATCCCATATAGAACTGCTAATGCGGATTTATTAGAATATTCAATAGGAAGTATTAAAAGACAACTTGGGAGTAGTGGTAGTATCACCCTAAATACAAACGATTTTACAAATGGAGTTGGTACTTATACATTATATGCTCAAGCAAGAAGTTCTAATGGTGGTAGTGATATTAAAAAAATTATTATTGTTGTAGAAAGTAGAGAATATATACCTGGGCCAGATATAACTCATATTAATTATCCACAAAATATTAAAGGTGCAGATTTTAAACAATTTAATGTTCCATTTAATGTTAGTTGGCAATCAATCAATACAGATTATATTAGAATCTATGCAGGAAAGTATGATGTTGAAGCTGAAAAGAACTATTACTTAGGTCAGTTTTCAAAATCAGGCGTTGCAACCTTTACTGTTGAAGATGTTTTAAGAAATGCAAGAAGAGAATTTTCTGAAGATGATAATATATTACAATTTAAATTATTATTAGTTCCATTTAATTCGCAAGGTGATGAATTAACTGCTGGTAAAATAGAAGAAATAAATATTACATTTGATAAAGGTGATTTAGATTTAAGAAGGGGAGATGTAATTGGTGATATTAGAAAAGCATTTGAATATTGTTTTGATTATTCTGATTTTGATGAACCTACTTCACCATTTTTAACTCATTATTTACATTTAGGAGATGGAGATAATAAATTAATATCAACATATGGTATTGATGATGAAACATTCTCAGAATATGAATTTGTAAATGCCACAAATCAGAGAAAGAAAACTAAAGAATCTAAATCTCTAGTTTTAAAATTATACGAACCTTTAGATAATAAAATAGATGTAAACGATAAAATTTGGATTTCAAAAATACAATCAATACCTTTAATTGACCAAATAACAATATTAGATGATGTAACTTCCGATTGTATTCCATTAACACCAAATTTAAGTTTAGAATTAAATGATGATATTGGTTATCAAATTTATGATGATTTAGTAGCAAGTGGTTCAACATCATCAGAAGCAATAATACAAGAATTTGTTTCAGGTAGTGGGTTTTCACTAGATACACTTGAGTTGGAATATACATCAGGTAGTACTTACCAATGGGAAAATTTTGTAAAATACTCATCAGCAAAAGAAAGAGTTGCAAACTTTTATTATAAAATAAAATTATTAGAATCATATAGAAGTAAACACGAATTACTTTCAAATGCTACTGGTTCTGCAGGTTCAATTTCGAGTAAAAACGAACAAAAAAGAATACTTGGAAAAATATCTGAAATTAAACAAAACTTTGATGCATTTGAAAAACATCTTTATACTGTAAATGGTTCATTACAATATCCAAAAAATAGTAGTGTTGTTGGTGATATTAAACTTACTGATACTGGTAGTATAGTAAACCCATCTGATACAACTGCAGTTAATTGGTATAATTCAATTTATACAGATGCAGCTTTATATGATAGAAATAGCACAGAAAGATTAGTTAACAATTTACCAGCACATATTCAAGAAGATGATAAAGGACAAGAATTTGTTTTATTCTTTGATATGATTGGTCAACATTTTGATATTTTATATCATTATATTAAACGATTATCTAAATCTAAAAAAACAGAAAACAAATTTGAAAATGGTATTATAAATGACTTAATGTATGAAATGTTAAGTTCACTTGGTTGGGATGCTGATTTAGGATTATCATCAGAAACACTTTGGGAATATGCATTTGGTGAACATTCGGATGGTACAGAAATATCATCAATGTCAGGTAAAAGTAGACAAGAAGAAACTTGGAGAAGAATATTAAATAATTTACCATACCTATACAAACACAAAGGAACTAAAAGAGCTATTCACGCTGCATTATCTATTTATGGAATTCCAAATTCTATGTTAACTATAATGGAGTTTGGTGGACCAAAAGATACTACTACATCAAAATTAGTTAAATATACATATGATGATAGCACATCTGCATTAAATATTAATGGTTCTAAAAAATTAACACTTCCTTGGAAAATTTACAATAGTTCATATCCGAGTGCAGTTGAAATGAGAGTGGAAACTAATACTAAACAAAACCAAACTTTAATTTCAAGTAGTGGTTGGAGTTTAGATTTAAATTATACATCAGGTTCAAATGCTAATTTACAATTAAACGTATTATCTGGTTCAACTAATTATTCTGCATCAACAGATGATTTTCCTTACTTTAACCAAGATTATACACAAATAGTTGTAAATAGAATAACTGGTTCTACTACAACATTTGAAGTTCATGCTAAGGAAGGATTTCAAGAAAGAATTAGAAACGCAGCAAGTGCATCATTTACAATTGGAAACTTAAATGATTGGAATAGTGGAAACGAATTGTTTGTAGGTGGAGATGATTCAGATTTTACTGGTTCAATAGATGAAATTAGATTATGGACAGCTCCATTATCAGAATCAAGAATTGAAAATCATGCATTGAATGGAGATGCTATTGATGGTAATCATTTATCTTCTTCAACTGAAGATTTATTATTAAGAATAGATTTTGAATATCCAAGAAATTTAAATTCAACTGGTAGTAATTGGAGAAACACAATTGTTTCACAATCAATGGCATCAGATGGATTAACTTCGGTATCAGGTTCAATAGAAAATATTTCTCCTAATACAAGTTATGCAAACTTTATAACTGCATCAAATTTCCCATCAGCATCATATCCACATGGGTTTACATTTTATAATAGAAAAAATACTTCAAATGTACCAAGTGTTGGAATAGCAGTTGGAGATAAAGTTAGATTTGAAGAACAAACATTAACATCAGATTTATCTTATAGAAGTAGAGCAACAAAAAAATCATATGATACTGCACCATTAGATTCGGATAAATTAGGATTATTTTTCTCACCAGCAAAAGAATTAAATCTTGATATTGTAAAAACAATAGGTGATTTTAGTATAGATGATTTGATTGGAGACCCAAGTGATTACTACCAAGATAGTTATGCATCATTAGATTCTTTTAGAAAGTATTATTTTAATCGTTATAACGTAGATTTCCACGAGTATATTCAATTAGTGAGGTATATTGATAAATCATTATTTAGTCTCTTAGAATCTCTTGTTCCTGCAAGAGCTAAGGTTACTACTGGTTTATTGATTGAACCACATATGTTGGAAAGAAGTAAAATTAAAAGAGTAAAACCAACTGCAGCAACTGATAAAATTGAAACTTCTATTAATATTCAAGATAATGTAGTTATAGAATCATCAAAAGATAATTATTTAGCTGAACTTAATTTAATAGAACAATCAACATTATCTGGTTCTACAAATTTCTATGATGGTGAAATACTAGAAGTAGTAAGTAGTAATCTAGTAGGAACAAAAGATAATTATGAAAGTATAATATCTGCATCTAATGCTATAACTCCAAGTGGAACCATTACAAGAAACTCTGGTTCTAATATGGGAGGATTTGATATTTCGGTCAATGCTAGGTTTACTCAAACGATTCAAGGTGAATATGATTCAACTGCGTATCAACAAATTGGAATGGAACCTGAATCATTAACAGTAGCTGGTTTTGGATTGTATGGTAGTGGTTCAAATGCAATTATAACTAAATTAGATAAAAATAATAATTTTGTTAGAGAACGAAATAAAGTATTTTTACTAAAAGAAGCATATACGATTAACATTCCAAAGAATATAAGTTCACTTGATTCTTCATTAGGAACAGAAATAGAATCAGTAACCGAATATAGACATAAAGTAACTATTTTACCATTTACTGGTTCTGATGGATTAGAATCAATAGACCCAATTGTAACAGGTAGTATTGTAGAAGTAAAACCTTTAAATGGTGCATTTAGAACACATTACAAAAATACAGGAGATTTAACAAGTGGTATGGAAAATTCATTTTTCAATGGTTCAAAACAAACAAGTGCAACTACTTTAGACGGTAGTTCACCAGTTCAATCATTTACTACAAATCCAAATACTCTTAGAGTTAATGAGAGTGGTAGAGGTTCAGGTGAACCAATATTAGAAGTAGAATAATAATTATATTAGAAGAAAAAATTACTAAAATCAAAAATCATTATATTTATATATTGAAACATAATAGGAAAAAACACTATGGCATATTTAGATAATACAGAAATTACAGTAGATGCAATTCTTACCAAAAAGGGTAGAGAAAAACTTGCATCTGGAGAAGGTCTTAATATCACCAAGTTCGCATTGGGTGATGATGAGATTGACTACACATTATATGAACCGGCACATCCAAAGGGTAGTGCATATTATGATGCTGCAATTAAAGCAATTCCAATCACAGAGGCATCACCAGATGAAACACAAACTTTAAAATATAAGTTAGTTACTCTTCCAAAGGGTACTACAAAAATTCCAAAAGTAGAATTTGGTATTCCATCTATTTCTGTAAATCAAAATAGTGGTCAAGTATCTCTTACACCAACAACTTCACCAAGTGGTAATAGAAATGGTGGATATACAATAGTGTTATCTGATAAAAACGCAGGTAGTGTTGTTGGAAGTGGATTATCAGGAGGAGCTAGTTCAGTTCCTACTTTCTTAGGAGATGAAATAACTGCAACTGCTGCAATTGAATTAGGAGCAAAATTTGCATTTATACCTAATCCAAATATAACTGCTTCAATTAAGACAACAATGACAGTATATGGTAACGAAACGGGTGGTTCACAAACTATTCCTGTAACAGTAACATATGTATCATAAAATAACAAGGAAAAAATAAAATGGCACAAATACAAGGACAAGCGGGAGTAAATTTAACACAAGAGTTGGCTAACTATTTACAAGCCAGTAGTGGTAATATAACTTCAGAAGAATTAATAAAAATAACCAACCAATATTTAAGTGGAGGTGATAAGTTGGGTGCAACTGGAGGTTCAATCTCTAACGGTATTTACAAAAGATTTGGTGAATTTGACCAAGTAAACGGAAAAGTACAAGTTGTAACTACTGGTCTTTGGAGTGGAGATACTGGAAGTTTATCTTCTTTCTTTACATCTTCAACACAAGAAGTAGCAGCAAGTTCAAACTATTATTTAAATGCTTATGATTCATCAGCCATTTCCGATGTACAATTTGCAGTTTCTTATGGACATAAATTTGGTAGTGGTTCTGTATCACTTGCAAATGATGATTCTTCAACATTGGCAACTAAAGCAACTTACGCACAATATAAATCAATTCTTTTAGAACAAGGAGATGATAAATTTGAAGTACCTAATAGTTCTGGTTCACTTCATAGTATAAATGATATTTATGTTATTAATTTATCAAGAGCAAGATATAAAGAGAAAATGGATGCAGGAAACTGGTCATTAAAAATAAGTGGTTCTAATGGAATCTCTACATTAATTGATGATAGCGGAAAGAAATTCTCAGATACAGTTGGAAAAGCTGGAAGAATATTTGATGTAGTAAGTGGTTCACTTAATCTAGGTTCAGAAAATGAAGCAACAATAGTAGCAAAATATTCAAGTGGTTCACAAGCACAAGGACAAGGATTTGGTAAATTTTATCCAGACCAAGGAATTATAGTTCTTAATCCAGCTGCAGTTGAATCAACAATTGGTTCATCAATAGATAAAGATTCTGATAATGGTGGTGTATTAGGATATGGTGTTGCTACAGAAGCAAAAAATCATTTCTTATTATACAATGCAATTAAAGGTGGTGGAGATTTTGAAGCAAGAAGAACAGAAAACGTTTCTACTTCACATTACTTTATAAGAGCAACAAATAGAGAATTTAATTTTTCTAATAATCCATCATTTGTAACAGGTTCGGATAATTCATTTGCTGAATCATCTTTTGAAAAAGACCCAAAAACATTTATTACAACTATTGGGTTATATAGTGATTCTAATGAAATGTTAGCAGTGGCTAAAACATCTCAACCAATTGCTAAATCATTTGATAAAGAAGTATTAATAAAAGTAAAACTAGACTTTTAACAAACACGAATTTTACGGTTGCAAACGTAACATTCACAAATATAACCCCACCAAAAGTGGGGTTTTTTGTTTCCATATATTTATATAGAGGAGTAACGATATTATGTTAAAAACAATTCCAAAATCAAATATAAACCTAAGAACTTTTAAAGTTCACAAAAAGTTTGTACAAACTGAGGCTACTGACCCAATATATGTTGGGGAGTTAGCAAGTGATGGTGCGTTTGAATCTTCTTCTGCAGCCACTACAAATGGAATATCTAATCATTCTTTATATGCATCAATAAAACATAAGTATTATAGAAATGACGGTAATGTTTTTAATACATTTGGTAAATACAATAATTTAGGTTTAATTTCACTTGAAAGAGAACTTGAAAATAAAATAAGAGTTATCTCAATTCCACAATCTAAGAGAGGGTTGGGAATCAAACCAGGTAGTGTTGAATTACTAGATACCGATACGGATATAATATATAAAGATACTGCAGATGGTACAATTTCATCAGATACACCACAATATACTATAACTAATTTAGATTTTAGTACGGGAGAAATATCAATATTAGATTCCGATAATGAAACATTTACAGGTACTATTACCTCATTGGATTTAGAATCAGGTATAGCAACAATGACATTTGATGGAGATACTAATATAGTAGATATTGTTTTAATAGATTTAGAAAATGGTATTTTAAAAACAGCAGCACCTTTAGAGTTTGAGGGATTAGATATTGATGCACCAAGATTCGGTAATATATTTTACTCGGATGGTCTAATCGTTTTAGGAGATTCTACAAACATTGTTTCATACAATTTAGAATATCGTTCAACAGAAACTATAACAGAACAAGAAGTTTTAATTACTGCAAAAGCAGGTGAATTTAATTATTCACAAAACCCATCGGCGGTAGAAGTTGAAGTTAGTGGTTCTTATGATTTTGTAACAACTGCAATACCAAATATTTCTCCTGCAAGAACAAGAAAAATAACAGAAATTAATAGTATTAAACGAAGAGAATTTTATTCTGGTTCGGTTAATCACTCAATAAGTGGTAGTTGGGATGATTATTATGAATCATCATCGATTGATAAAGTAGGTTCATACTTATCAACATACATAAGTACAATAGGGTTATATGATGCAGATGGTGATATGATTGCAGTAGCAAAATTACCCAAACCAATAAAAAACTTACCTAATTATGATGTAAATTTTATAGTTAGATTTGATGTATAATTAAAAAAAGTTATATTTATATAAAATAGGAGACAACATTATGGCATATCAAATATTAAATATTGGTAAAGAAGTACAAGAAGATAATTTAGAATTAACAGAAGAGCAATTACAAGGATATCGTGAATCTGCAGAATTTAATTACTTCATGTACGATAGTTACGAAGGAGATAGCGACATCTTTTCTGTACTTTTAGAAGAAAAAGGTGAATCGGGTTGTGCAGACATACGAATCATTAAATTAATAGAAGAATAAAATTATGGCAACAATATACAACATTAAAGACATAGACGGAAACAGTATATCAGAAAATGTTTCAATAGAAGATATCAACGCGATTTTTGAAGGAGATGAAATAAATCTTTTTTGGGATGATGAAGGTTTAGCTGCTAGGTTAAAAGAAGGCGATGAAGATACTTCAAACATACAATTAATTTCAACAATTGTTGAAGAAGAAGAAGAATAATCTAAATGGCATCAATCGAAGATTTATACAAAGGTTCAGATTTTTCTAAACTACCAAACAAAAATGGAGATAAAACTCCTATTGAATTGGATGGTGGTAAAGACATAAGAAAAGAATCAAACTTAGAAAAAGCTAGAGGTGGTAAACTAACCATCAAAAAATATTCAGATTCAATAGAACGATAAATTTCTAAACTTGAGTTTATTAATAAATCACCAATTAAAATGGGCATATGTGCACATTCCAAAAACAGGTGGAACTTCAATTACAAGTATTTTATTAAAGGATGAAAACACCGAACAAATTTCGGTGCATGATTCCTTGCGTTTATTGGATTGTGATAATTCTTATTATATTTTTTCAATGGTAAGAAATCCGTTTACACGAATTTGTAGTGCGTTTGAAGATGAATATAGAAAAGGAAACACTAAGCATGATTTTGGTTATTACTTAAAAAATGTAGACTCAACCAATGTTTGGTTGTTACCACAAAGTTATTTTATCACTGCGGGAGAAACACAAAATAAAAAAGTTTCATTTATAGGTAGATATGAAAACTATGTAAACGATTGCAACAAAATTTTTAACAAACTAAATTATATAAATAAACTTCCGCATCTTAACCGAAATCCCATATATGATAGACATCCAAATTTAAATCAAGAACAGTATTATAGTAAAATATATTACACAGAAGATTGGATGACAGAGTGGGTAATAGAAAGGTACATAGATGATTTCAAAATATTTAACTATGACATGGACTTACGAAGGTAGAATAATTAACGAACTACATGATATGCCAGAAGGTACACATGGGTTTATATACAAAATAACAAATGGATTAACTGGTGAATATTACATCGGTAAAAAACAAGTACAATCTACTCGTAAGAGAAAGTTTGGTAAAAAAGAAACTGCTGCATTACCTGATAAAAGAATGAAGCGATATGAAATGGTTACCAAAGAATCTAATTGGTTTGACTATCGTTCTTCAAATAAAACTGTTAGTGGTTGGTTTGATAAGGATGGAAGAGCAAATCCATCTTCTAATGATAGACTTGAATTAAAAATTCTTAGATTTTGTAAAACTAAGAAATCTTTAACATACTATGAGTTACAAGAACAGTTCTCACATAATGTTTTAGCAGATGAATTATCCCTAAATGATAACCTTTTAGGAAAGTTTTTTAGAAAAGATTTGGATATTTCATAAATTTTTTGTATATTTACAATGTTTTTATAGGTAAATTATGCTTTCACATCACGAGAAACAACAAGTTATAACAATATTAGATGAGGTATTAGGACCTGGTACATCTATGAAAAATGATGAACAGGCACACTTCTGTCCATTTTGTCATCATCATAAGAAAAAACTACAAGTTAATATTAAAACACAATATTGGCATTGTTGGGTATGTGATGC
>Ga0208298_1000661_pt1 | contig 13816 bp, 11 predicted proteins | sample 14BtaG_FD_184088 | JGI IMG/M metagenome (GOLD analysis project Ga0208298, IMG submission 184088) | Marine viral communities from the Subarctic Pacific Ocean - 14B_ETSP_OMZ_AT15311_CsCl metaG (SPAdes) (version 2) | ecosystem: Environmental > Aquatic > Marine > Oceanic | place: Pacific Ocean... | reverse complement strand
CTTACGAGCCAACTGAACAGTTACAGAAGGAAGATATACGATAGACTTACCACCAGGCATATGCTTCTCAATAGAAGGGAACATTGCAGCAGGGTCATCATAAACATGGTTAGTACAAAGGATAGTAGTCTGAGTAGTAGCACCGAGATTAGTGCAAGTCTGCATAAGAGACTTCATAGCACGAGCTTTAGTACCCATATCAGATGAAGTACTATCTTTACCCATACGGCTATGCTCAAGTTCTGACTGAAGGTTACCAAGTGAGTCGATAGCTACAATGAACTTACCTTCAAGACCTTTCTCCTTAACTGAAGTAAGGAACTTATACAACGCGTTACGAGTCTGCTCAATAGTAACACAAGGTACATACTTAACCTTACTAATATCAAGACCAATACGTTCAGCACCTTCAGGGTCAACAGCATTCTCAGTATCAAAGATTACAGGAATCAAACCTTCTTTCTGAGCATTAGCCAGAATCTTAAGAACAAACAATGTCTTACCAGTCATAGACTCTCCACCGAGCATTGTTACTCGACCTTTAGGAATACCTCCATGAATAGAACCTGACACAATAGCATTAAGAACATAACTACCTGTATCAATCCAACCACCTACACGAGATAATGTACTATCTTCGAGGTAAGTAGCAAATGGGTTGATCTTATCAATAGAGTCAAGAGCCGCGAGGGTATCTTTATCAAAATTACTCATACATAAGTATTATGGCTGCTGGTTTAGCATAATCAACAAAAAAAGGCTACCGGTTTCCCGATAGCCTTCTGTCTTGCTAAGCTTAAATTAATTATGCATCTTCACCATCAGCACCGAAGAGCTGAATTACTTCTGGCTCTTCAGCTGCAGCAGGTTGTGCTGGAGCTGGATTGTTAATGGCATGATACTGCTGAGTGATCTGGGCAGTAAGCTTAACAGTAGAAGTAGTAATAGCTGCCTTATGGAAGGTCCACTCATTATCTTGTTTGTCACCTTCAATGAACTCCATAAAGAGATAAGGGAAGGTTTGTACTTGAAGCTGACCATTTTGTGGATCAGGCTGTACATGTACAATGACAGGATTATTAAGAGTCAAAGTCTCATCAGTTTGACCTGTCTCAACTCCAACGACGGTACGACCTACTTGGTCTACAATAGCAATGATTTCTTTTTGATCACTCATATACCAATATTATGGATGCTACCTACAAATAATCAACTACTTGATTAATTTTTTTTTCATCTTAAATAAGTGTATGCCGTTGAACCCACTAACAGGAAAGACTATTTTTGTTCAGATAGCTTCTTATAGGGATAGTCAATTACTACCTACTCTCCATGACCTTATTGATAAGGCAGATGAGCCAGAGAACCTCAGGATTTGTATTTGCTGGCAACATAGTGAAGAGGATTATTGGGACCACTTAATGGAGTTTGAGGGTGATGATAGGTTTACTATTATTGATGTTGATGCTAAAGATTCTAAAGGAGTTTGTTGGGCAAGGAACCTCATACAACAAGAGTATGATGATGAAGACTTTACATTGCAGTTAGACTCGCATCATAGGTTTGTAGAAGGGTGGGATACATTGATGAAGAATCAGATCCTACAACTACAACTTCATGGTCATGAGAAGCCTTTGATTACTGGCTATATGACTGCTTTCCATCCAGATCAAGATAAAGATGAATGGGCTAAAGAACCATGGCAGATGCGCTTTGATAGGTTTACTCCAGATGGTGTTATATTTTTTAGGCCAGATGGTATACCGAACTGGCAAGATAGAACAATGCCTGTACCTGCAAGGTTTTACTCTGCACACTTTTGCTTTACGTTAGGAGCCTTTTGTCATGAAGTGCAGCATGACCCAAGATACTACTTCCATGGTGAAGAGATTACTATTGGTGTTAGAGCTTATACACATGGCTATGATTTATTTCACTCTCACGCTCTTGTATGCTATCATGAGTTTAGTAGAGACTATAGACCTGATAAGCACTGGGACACTTATAGTGATTGTGGTAAACATAATAAAGAGACTTATAGATTAATGAGAGGTCTACTTGGTATTGATGGTGAGTCTTTATCAGAAGAAGAGACATATGGAACTTATGGACTTGGTAAGGTGAGGACTATTGCTGATTGGGAACAATATGCTGGTGTAAGGTTTAATGATAGAAGTGTTAAGCAGCCTACAGTTGATGGTGAGTTTCCTCCTGTTGATAAAGAGCTACCATTTAATAAAGTCTTTAAACATTGTTTAGATATACCCACTGATGATCTTAAAGGTGCTAATTTTGTTGCAGTTATACTTAAGGATAAAGATGGTAACGATATCTATAGATATGACTTTACTAAGGAGGAAGTAGTTCAACACACTAACGGTAATGTTGTTAACCTATGGGTAGAGGCAACCGTATTAAACAAGCCAGCTGAATGGATTGTATGGCCTAATAATGGTGATTGGGGAGAGTGTATAAGTGGCACTCTATAGGAACAAGATTAAATAAGTGCATGTACGAGAGTAGCACTATATTTATACAAATTGCTTCTTACAGGGATAAGGAACTAAGACCTACTATTGAGAACCTTCTTAAGACTTGTAGGTTTCCTAATACTCTACATATTTGTATTTGTCATCAGCATCACCCTAAAGATAAATGGGATCACTTAGATGAGTATAAAGATGATCCTCGATTCACTATTATTGATATAGACTCTCGTAAAGCTAAAGGTGCTTGCTGGGCTCGTAATAGGATACAACAAGAGTATAAAGGTGAGGACTTTACCTTTCAGTTAGACTCACATCATAGGTTTATTGATAACTGGGATGTTGAGTTAAAGAAGATGTATGCTCAATGTGAATTGAATGGTTCTAAGAAACCTCTCATTACATCTTATATACCAGCTTATGATGCTGATACAGGTAAGCCAATTGATCAAGAGCCGTGGGCATTGAACTTTAACTACTTCGGTCATGATGGACCATTGCATACATTACCTGCTACTTTACAAGGTTGGGAAAGTATGGGTGGTCCTGCTAAAGCTAGATTCTTCTCAGCTCACTTTGCATTTGCTGATGGTGCCTTTAGTACTGATGTACAACATGATCCTGAGATGTACTTCCATGGTGAAGAGATTAGTCTTGCAGTAAGAGCATTTACTCATGGTTATGATTTATACCATCCACATAAAGTTATAGCTTGGCACCATTATGGTAGACAAGGTAACCCCAAGCATTGGGATGATAAGAAAGATTGGAACAAATCTAATCAAAAGTCATACTCCAGGGTAAGAAAGCTTTTTGGTATTAAAGGTGAGAAGTTTGCTAAGGGTGAATGTAAGAGAAAGTATGGTTTTGGTAAAGAACGAACATTAGCTGAGTACGAGAAATATGCAGGAGTTCGTTTTAATGATAAATCTATCCAGCAATATACCCTCGATAATAAGCTTGCTCCTAATCCTGTTATTGAAAATAAGAAATCTTATAAAGAATCTTTCCAAGGCTACTTTAAGCTGTGTATTGACTTAAGTTTTGATCAAGTACCTTTAAACGATTATGAATTCTGGGCAGTAGCTTTCTTTAATGATAAGGGTGAAGAGGTATATCGTCAAGATGCAGATAAGGATGAGATAACTCGATTAAAGAATGATAAGGATGGCTATGTTAAGCTATGGAGATCCTTTTCAACAACTGATACTATTACAAAGTGGCGAGTATGGCCTTGTAGTGAAAGCGAAGGCTTTGTGGATCCAATTGAAAGTCATATAGGATGAAGACATTATTAATAACTTCTATTTACTCCAAGCTATGGGGTACTGATCTAGGTGGGCGTATTAGTCGTGAGCATCATTATAAATGGTCATTACTAAATATTCTCAATACAAAGCCAACTAAGGTTGTTTGCTTTACTAGTGAACAAGAATTACCGGAGCTTGAGGCATGGTTTTATGAAACACAGTCAGTTAATAAGGAACTATTAGAGTTTAGAGTCTATGATCTTTATAAGTGTGATCATTATGACCTAATACAAGCTAATAAAGATGTAGAGTTAGTAAAGACACAGGATAGGTGTCATGAGATACAATATATGAAGTTCTTTTGGTCAAGACTTATTGAAGATAGGCATGACTATGATAGAATGTATTGGATTGATGCTGGTCTATCGCATGGTGGTCTGTTTCCTGATGAATATATGATGGGGGATAAATGGGAAAGACATTTTCTTATTAACCTATTTACACCAGAGTTACTTGCAAGGTGGAATGACTCATCTAAAGAAGAGATTATTATGTTCTCAAAGAATAATGAAGATAGATACTTCTGGTCACAGACAATTCCCCATACTTACTATAATAAGTATGATAAATCAAGGCATGTTATTGGTGGTATGTTTGGAGGTACTACAAAAGCCTATGATGATCTTACAGACCGTTTTGAAGAATTGCTACTCTCTCTTTTAGATAAAGAAGAAGAGCTGTACCATGAAGAGTTAATCTTATCTTGTATGGCAGTTAACACTCCAGAAAAATATAACCTCTTCAAATTCGATGATTGGTATGCTCGTGAAGAATGGGCAAAAGATAACCTCGACAACATTTTATTTTACCACCTATTTATATGAACACTACAATAGTATCAGGTCTTTGGGACATTAAACGACATAATAGAAGCTTCGATCACTACATTGAAGCCTTTGAAAAGTTTTTGTCTATTGATAAGCCTATGTATCTCTATGTACCAGAAGAGTTGGAAGACTTTGTATGGCAATATAGAAGTCCAGAGAATACTGCTATTAAGGTTTGCAGCTTAGATGATGTTAAGAACATGTATGCACCTTTCTGGGATAAGACTCAAGAGATAAGAACATCAGAAGAATGGGTTAAGCGTGCAGGTTGGTTAGAGGATTCACCACAATATAGGTTAGAGTACTATAACCCTATTGTACAATCAAAGATGTTTATGCTTAATGATGCTTCTATCTTTAACCCTTTTGATACTGAGTACTTCTATTGGTTAGATGCTGGTATTACCAATACTGTTCCTGAAGGTCATTTAAGGGATGAACCTGTTTTAGATAGTTTACATAAGTTTACTACTGAAGATGAATTCATGTTTGTAGCCTTTCCTTATGAAGCTAATAATGAGATTCATGGCTTTGAATATCCTGCTATCAACAGTTATGCTGGTGATGATGTTAAGTATGTTTGTAGGGGTGGTCTATTTGGTGGTCATAAAAAGGTTATAGGTAAAGCTAATGGGGAGTATTATGCATTATTAAATACAACTCTCAATGATGGTTATATGGGTACTGAGGAATCTATCTTTAGCATTATGGCTCATCTTAATCCTTATACCTACAGAAAGTTTGATATTGAAGCTAATGGATTAATTGTAAAACTAACCCAAGACATTATTGAGGGTAATGCTAAGTTAGCTGAACTTGATGGTAGCTTTGTTAAGAATAGATTTAAGAAGGCTAAAGTGGTTCCTGATAACGTTACTAATGAGCTTAAGACAAACTTATACATGTTGACGTTCAATATGCCTGAGCAGTTGACTCATACTATCAATACAATGGTAGAGACTGAAGGCTTAATGACTCATCCATCTAAGTTTATCTTTGATAACTCTACTGATAAGGAAGCTATGAGAGCTAATCAAGCAATTGCTGAGATGCATGGCTTTGAGTATGTTAAGATGGAAGGCAATATTGGTATATGTGGTGGTAGACAAGCTGTTGCTGAACACTTTGATAAGTCTGATGCTGACTTCTATCTATTCTTTGAAGATGATATGACCTTTAATGGTCCAGATAGTGAAGGAGAGTTCTGTCGTAATGGTTTTAGAAAATATATTCCTAACATCTATGAGACCATTCACAAGATTGCATATGTTGAAGACTTCGACTTTTTAAAGTTATCCTTTACTGAGGTATACTTCGATAATGACAATCAATGCTCCTGGTATAATGTTAATGATGAGGTTCGTAAGGAACATTTCCCTGACTATCATAAACTTCCTGTTATGGGATTAGATCCTAACTGTCCTAAGACTGAATGGAGTACTATGAATACAATCGATGGTGTAGCCTACATTACCGGTGATGTATACTATGGTAACTGGCCTATGATTGTTAGTAAAGAAGGTAACAAGAAGATGTTTCTAGATACTAAGTGGGATCATCCACATGAACAGACTTGGATGTCTCACTTGTTTCAATTAACAAAAGAAGGAAAGCTGTCTCCAGCGATCCTTCTTGCGAGTCCTATATGGCACGATAGAATTGTATACTACGATGCCGATGAAAGGGTTGAGAGTTAACGAAGTGATGGTATCTTTTCAGCAAGCTTACGAGCTTCTTCAAGTGCCTTCTGTGCCTTCTTAGATGGAGCAGTAGATGCTTCAGAGATCTCTTCAAGAGCTGCTACAAGCTTAATAATTGCTTGACGAGCTGCTTCAAGTTGTGGTGATCCAAACTCACCGTCACCTTTATCAGCTCCATTTACAGTTTGCTTAATAATGCTGAGAATGGATAGGGTACTGTTAATTTGACCACGCTTATATGCAGGGTGGCCTCCTGGCTTACCGTCGAGTTGTGGCTTGTCTAAGTATGATGATTCACTCATACATATATTTACTCCTATATAGGGTTAAGTCAACTACCCAAACAAGTCAAAGAGTTCAGTCTTGACATTCTCAGTAGGCTTACGAATAGACCAACCAACACTATCATAGAAGCGAGCAATAGACTGGAAGAGAATCTTATCAAACATCTTCTCATAGTCGATCTTGAAATGCTCATTGAACTCCTCAGGCCATTCATACTTAAAGCCCATAGAGTTGATACCATACTTGTTAGGAGTCTCGACGTACATGAAGCGAACCTTATCACCAGAAGCTAATGACTCATACTTGTTACCAGTATTAAGCTCATCACACATACGATTATAGTAATATGCAGACTTAGCATGAACAGGCATACCCTTAACAGTCTCCCAGTCGCGACATTTTACAGCACGTTCTTCGTAACCCTTAACACCCATAACGAAAGCAATCTCATCAGGACTTAGAGTCTTAAAAGTCTCATATGCCTCATTGAAGATCTTATTAGTGGCACCCAAGTCCTGAGTAGTAAGCATAGTCTCGATAATACCTTTAGCATAAGGCTTAATAGCATCAGGCATAGTAGTACGAACGACCTCAACACCAGTATACTTGAACTTATTCTCCTTGATGCCCTCATCGTCAAGAATATGCATAACATAACGCTTCTTCTGAATGAAGGTAGCAACGTCAGCAATCATCTCACGCTTGAATACGAAGCGAGGGTCTTGAGTCAATAGAGCCTTACGAGCCCAACTAGTAATACCTTCGTTAAGATAGTCCTCAATCTCTTGAATCTTATCATACGTTTCTTGATGAACAAGAGCATCGTCTTTTGACTCCCAGAACTTAACACCGTTATCAATCAAAGGCTTGATAGAGATATAAGATGAGTCAGTATCGTTATATACAATACACTCTTCAAGATCACGCTCAGAGATATTATCAGAGCCTACTTCATCACGCATAAAGTCCTTAAGCAACTCATTCGAATGCTTAATAACTGCCTGACCAGTTAGAGTAACACTAGCAGCAATATCATCATCACCAATAGGAGCATTCTTGTTACCCATATAACCATAACAAGAGTTAATCAGAATCTTGATAACCATTTGTTGGGTATTGAGACGCTCAACTTCGTACTTGAGGTCGAGGTTGTTGGGCTCTTTTTTGAGCCTTTGCATGTTCTTGAACAAGCCTTTCTTAATCTCAACACGCTGGTTGTAATAGTACTCAAGGAACTCAGGAATAATACCTTGCTTCTTCTGACTAAACAGGAAGCCAGCTTTTGATAATGCACATTCTTCATCTTTAAGGAACTTTACAAAGTCAGGCTTCGACAGTTTAAACAACCTACCTGATGTATGCTGAATAGTAATCTCATCATCGGTATTCTTCTCAATCTTACCCACCTTAGTTTCAGGAGAGGTATTAAGAGAGATCATAACGTTAGGGTATAGAGAGTTAGCATCAAAGGAAATAATGTTCTCCTTGAACCCACGTTTAGGTTCTGCAACATACGCACCAGGATTCTTATGATCCTTGTTACCACTACGAACGAAAGTAGAGATAACCTCACCACGCTGACGAGCTCTTACGGTTAGTGCACCATTAATAACACCAATAGTACCCATTGCACCTTCCATTGTAGTTAGACCAACATATGAAAGCATACGTAGTAGAGGAATGTACTGAAGCTTCTCCTCAAGCTCGACGAGAAGGTTAACATCCTGAACGTTGTAGTCAATAAACTTATTCCAGTCCTGATCAGCAAGTTCATGAAGAGCTAAGCCTTCATAGTCAATCTTCTTCTGACCTAACTCAAGCTCACCAATAGAGTCAAGCTTGTATGAAGGTCGTAACTTAAGACAGAAGCGCTTATACACGTCGAGGTAGTCAAGATTAGCAACACCATCGAAGTAATAACGTTTCTGCTCACGACCAAAGCTACCCATACGCATACGGAAATAAACATTACGTAAAGGTGAAAGACGATCTACATACTCTTGACCTAAGATACGCTCCATACGATTAACGATGTATGGAATATCGAAGCCTTCAGAGTTCCAACCACTAATGATATCAGGATGCTGCTTCTCAATATACTTAAGGAAGGCTAGAAACATCTCACGTTCAGACTTACAATAGTGGTAGATCATATCATCACGACCTTCACCAGTATACTCATGAATACCAAACGTATTGAACTTCTTACTAAAGTTATCCCAGACAGTAATGACATTACAAACATGAGTAGGGTCATCTACATCAGGGAAGGTATCAACAGAGTAGGTCTCAATATCAATAAAGCAGTACTTAATGTCATGCTGGTTAAACTCAGGCTTCTCATTCTCACCACCATAAGCATCTAGCAAGTATTGCTGTACTGGAGGAGCATTCTCGAAAACACGTTTAACACCAGAGTCCTGCAGGAACTTATAACGACCATAACCATTCTGAAAGGGGCGTTTCTTAACCTTCGTACCAAAGATAGAAGTCTTCTCACCTCGAGGATCTTCTACATAAAGGTAAGGCTCAAAAGATACTTCACGACGAATACGATCACCATCTTCACTCCATGCGAACTCAGTAATCGTACCTTCGCGGCCGTTATAAACTACATTCCTGTACATCTAAGTCTATTATAGGATAGTTCCTTATGGATTCCAGCGCTTAAGATACTTACGAGAAGGGTCTCCATAAGGAGTAGTTAATGCTTCCATTCGACATCCAATGTTTTCATTACTCTCAAGTCGACGAGTAAGACCATACTCGCGAAGCTTACCAATATTCTGATAGTAGCGCTTACGATTCTTGTAGTTAAGAATCCAATCCATCTTCTCTTCAAGCTCTTCACCAGTCTTGAACTTAAGATCATCAGGAGCAGTTGAGTAAGTCTCCATATCTTGACACAAGCAAGGAATACCAAGAGTAGCTGCCTCAACGAACTTAATATCTGACTTAGAGTTATTGAAGTTATTCTCAGTAAGAGGGGCTACCATCAACTGAGCATTAAGACCAACAATGAAGTTAGGATACTCAAGAAGACTCTTCCACTGATAGAACTCAATCTTACCAGACTTAACTAAGTCTTCAAGAGGTGGTGGGTAGGCACCAACGAAGATCCATTGATACTTGTCAACAGTCTTACGAACAATATCATTAACATGACTGAAGTCGTCTTTACCACCATTCTTGTTACCTACATCATAGTGAGCACCAGAACCAGTATAAAGAACTCTTGGCTTACGCTTATTAGAGTCATAGTTCTGCTGAACCTTACTCCGATCGAAAAGATACCCCATCCAGTTATAAGGAACAAAATTAGGAATGACAGTTACATTCTGATTAGTAAGCTTAGATTGGAATAGCTTACGCATAAAGTCACAAGTAAGAGTAATCTCATCTGCCATGTCCATAATCTCGACACAGTTATCACGAACCTCTTGAGTATCGAAAGCAAACTTGAACTTATTATAGTCAGGAATTTCTTCACGGAAGACAACATCATCAACCTCATAGATAATCTTGAAGCCATGCTCTTGTTGAATCTTCTTAAGGTGCTTAGTAAACTCTACTTGCGACTTTGAAGCCTGACGTTGAAGAGTAACAGCTTTTACACCTTGATACCAACGAGGGTCAGCAACCATTGCAGTAGTACTTTGACTAATACCACGCTGAGTCATGTTAATAACATTCTCAGGCCAGATCAAACGCCAGTGACCGCATCCTGAATAGTCAGCAAGGTAATTAATAAAGCGGGGCATGCCTGCTTCACGAGGTTGAGGAGCTTTCTTAACAGGTGCTTGTGTTCTTGCACCAGGTAAAGGAGAGCCAAAGGGTTGTGGAAAAGGGTTACTACCAATCATCAAAGGTATTATATCCTATATCTCAAGATAATCAACTCTTTTCGAGATACCATTCTCCTTTTCCATGAAAATAACTTCACCAGTAACAGCCTTAATAGATTCCTTACGGTGAGATATAACAATCGAGCACTCATCTAACTCTTCAGTACGTTCCTGCAGAATAGAGGTTACAAGTTCAATACCTTTCTCATCAAAAGAGGAATCAAACAACTCATCATAGATAGCAATGTTATACTTAACACCACCTTGAAGCCTTCTCATATCAGAGAAAGTAAACAAACAAGCAAGGTCAATAGACTTACGTTCAGCTCCAGAGAAGTTATGATAAGAACAAATCTTATTCTTCTCGTTAGTAATCTCTTCCTCGAAGTATTCGTTGAACATACAAATAGAGTTAGAGTCAAGCTTACGAAGATAAGTAAGAAGCTTACTATTAAGTAATTCAAGAAGCTTATTAACAATGAAAGACTTTACTCCTTCTTCAGATACAACATACTTAACAATATCAAGCTTAGAAAGATCCTTCCGGAACTTCTCTACTTTATTCTCTACATCAGTAAGACGTTTATTAGACTCAACAATAAGATCATCGAAGTCAGTATCAGTACTTTCTACCTGCTTAAGATCAATCTCAAGTTCAGCCAACCACTCATCAAGCTGAGTAATACGTTGAGCAATACTCTTCTTCTCTTGATTAGCTACCTTAGCAGAAGACAACTCATTATTCTTAGCTTGAATAGCTTGTTGTACTTTAATCTTTACTTCATTAGCTTTAGCAACTGATTCAGCTACTACTTTGATCTCTTCACCAAGAGCAATAAGCTTCTGCTTAATAGTCTCTTTCTCCTTCTCCATATGCTCAACATCATGAGCATCCATAGGACGTAAACATACAGGGCAAGTATCTTCATCAGTACCAATCTTCTGATATGACTCTTTACTATGCTTTAACTCTGCTTTCTTAGTACCAGCTTCAACGTTACGTTCAGTAATCTTCTCATCAACAGTAACTAACTTACCCTTAAGCTCTTCAATATTAGTCTCAATCTCAGAAGTATCTCTATCTTGGAAGGACTCTAGCTTCTCCGTTAGTCTCTCTTTCTCTGAGAGGTTATTATCCTTTCTCTCTAAGTATACTGCTTTCTTATCAGCACGCTTGGAGAGAGTAGCCTCCTTTTGAGACACGTAGTTACCATTCTGATTCTTAACCTCTACTAAAGTAGCTTGAACAATATCATGCTCACGCTTAAGTTCGTTATACTCAGTTCTAAGTTGAGTTAACATCTGAGAGAAGACCTCCATACCAAAGATATCTTCAATAAACTTGCGCTTCTCAATCTTAGACTTAGCCATGAAAGGAACTGCATTGTTAACAGTCATGATAACGCAGTTCTGAAAGATAGAAGGGGTAGCAGAAGTTACATCACAAATGAACTTATTGGTATTACCAATACTATCACGAGTAACATCAACACCATCCTTAAAGAGCATTACCTTTGATGGGTTAAGGTGACGAATAACCTTATACTCATGAGTACTCTTACCTTGAACTACTTCAAAGTCTAACTCAACATGAGTCTTACCACCTGTAATGTTGTTTGGTATAAGATCTTTCTTCAACTCACGAAGAGTATCACCAAAGATAGCAAAGTAAATAGAGTCTGCAATAGTACTCTTACCAATCGCATTACGACGATCAGGTTTATCTTTGTTAGCTCCAGTAATAACATGAAGTCCCTTACTAAAAGACACTTCAACAGGCTCTTCACCAACCGAAAGGAAGTGCTGAATAGCTACTCGTTTAAAATTTACTTGTTTCATCGTTTGCAACGCTCGTATAAGCCAAGAGTATAATCGATTATAGACTTAGAATTATCTAAATCCATCGTTCCAATGAAATCTTCAATAGCTTGCTCAACGTCAACACCTGACATGTCTTCGATATCCTCACGATCTTGAAGGATTCGATTAAAGTTAATATCATAATCAACAGACAGCTGTTCTGGAGCAAACTTATTGAACACTCTAAGGAGGAGATCCATATCATCCTGAGAAATATTCTTATCTACTTTAAGCTTAACAATATTATTGTTTATTTTATTTTGTACAATAGGAGTTATATCTCCTTCTTCAACTAACTCACTAAGAAAGACTTTCTCATAGCGAGGTGAAACAGTATTCTCAAAGAATTCATACTCCATAGTATCAATGTCTAAGATATGGTAACCTTTACTATTACCAGCATCACCGAAATCCATTTGAAAAGGGTTACCACAATACAAAATAGTACCAGCACCGAATTGCTTCTCGTGTCTTGTATGAAAGTGACCACTAATAGTAAGTGGAGCCTTCTTAAGTAGGTCTTTTACTTTAACACCCTCTTCACAGAGTTTAAAACCAGTCATCTTAAAGGTCTCAACCTCGAAGTGACCTACAATTAAGTCACTCTCCTCAATTACACTTGTAGGAGTGTTCCATGGGCATAAAGAAATCTTCTTATCAAATGCTTCTAGAGTCTGATAAGTCTCTAAGATGGTTACATTCTTTCTATTCTTGAAGATAGACAATGAGTTAACATCAGTTCTATGCTTGTAATAGATATCATGGTTACCACAAATAGCGATAAGGTTAAAGTCAGCCATCTTATCTAAGATCTCAGCACTCACTTGAAGAGTGTTAACAGAAATCTCAGAACGGTTATGGTGCCAATCACCTGCAAAGATAATATCCTCAATGCCCTTCGCCTTACACTCATCGACAAACCAATCGGCCCATTCAAGAGCGTATTGATGCCACTTAGTGCAGTTCGAATGAACACCAAGGTGTAGGTCACTAAAGATAGCAACCTTAGACTTTTTAATACTGGGAATCATCATCAACAGGTTTTACATAAACAGTACCATGAGTGTTATCTGGGTTACTCATATACTCCTCATAAACCTTCTCCTTATAGGAGGTAATAGTAGCGTGGTGTTTCTTTTCCTTCTTGATACGGTTAATGAAAGCGTGATAAGCAATAGTAGTGAAGTATGAGAAAGGATTAGACTTAGTCTCAAACTTATACTTCTTATACTTCAGCGCAGCATACATCTTAATCAATGCATCACCGATCATGTCATCTTTGTAAGAGTAATTAATAAAGGATCCGTTATAACTCAAGCCATAAGCGATCTTTTTAATATTCTCAGCCAAGTCATCGGTCAAGACATCAGAGTCATAGTACTTCTGCAGACTCGCCTTGAACTCCTTAGGCTTAATATAATATTCTTCTTTAGCTGTTTTAGACATTCTACCTAATTATAGCCTACAGTTCAGAGAGATCAACTAATTTAGTTGAGTTAATTG
>Ga0208298_1000659_pt1 | contig 13826 bp, 9 predicted proteins | sample 14BtaG_FD_184088 | JGI IMG/M metagenome (GOLD analysis project Ga0208298, IMG submission 184088) | Marine viral communities from the Subarctic Pacific Ocean - 14B_ETSP_OMZ_AT15311_CsCl metaG (SPAdes) (version 2) | ecosystem: Environmental > Aquatic > Marine > Oceanic | place: Pacific Ocean... | reverse complement strand
ACGATGTGTTAGGTGTAGAGCATCAGAACTTCTTTGAAGGTCGTGCAACTACCTACATGAAGGCTGGACTCAGGGGTGACGTTGGGAAGGTTAAGTTTTCTAATGTAGCTTGAGAAGACTTGGGGGCGCAATGCCCCCTTTGTCTCTACTGTCCTGTTAACATTCCTGCCTGTCTTTGTTGTTGCGCTCTAGCTCTAGGAGTTAGAGTAACTGGTCTTTCTTCTACTACAGAACCTATAACACCTACCCCTACTCTTTGACCTAAAGTCATTAGCTCAACCAGCTTTTTAGTTACTTCTTTAGGCACAGGCTGCCCACGTTTTTCAAACTCAGCAGCAGCCTTAATTAGTGATATTGTGTTATCTATTGTCTCTGGCTTAATAGCTTTACGAGCCAGAAAGCCGGGTAGTAAACCCGTCACAAAGTTACTTGGGTTAGGGTTTCTTACAGGAGCTAATTCACCGCTTCTGACAGTCAAAGAGAACGCTCCGCCTCCACCGCCTGCCGCTGCTCTTTCTAGTATCTCTAGTTCATCTAACAGTTTATCAATCTTCCCCCTAGTGGCTGTGCCAGCAAACAAGTTATCGTAAGTGTCTCTAAACTCAGGGTCAGACAGCTTTCTTCTAAAGGCTTGTAGAGAAGACTCCCCAGCTTCAGGAGCTAATCTTAAAGCACTTTCTAAGTACCCTCTACGTATAGCTTCCATAGGATCTTCTACGTTCAGTTTCTTGCGTAGTTCAGAGTCTTTAGGAAGTTTTTCAACGTAAGAAGCAGCCAGTTTTTTAAGATCTCTGATGTCGTTTAAGCCTACTTGAAAACCCGGCTGCGTCATCATAGCGCCTATTTGTGAAGGCTCTAATACTGCTAATGCTTTCTTAAAATATTCCCTATTAACTACTTCACGGCCTTCTCTATAGAAAGATGTGACTTTAGCGTACTGTTCTTTTAGCTCTGGAGATAGTCTATCAGCAGACTCATCCATAGCTTGCTGTAGAATGTCTCTTGCTTTTTCCCATGCTTCTTTTGCAATAGGGTCTGCGTTTGCCCCAGTAGACACAGCAAATAATTGTTTCTTAACAGCAGATAGTCTCTGATGTGCTTCCCAGAAATTTAGATCATTAGGCAAAGTCTCTAAATACTCAACGGCTGATTTTTCACCACTGCTTAAAAACTTAGCCTTAACAACTGTTTCTCCTTTGTTATTAACAGTCTGAGATCTTCGTTGTCTTCTAATTGCATTAGCGGCTGATACACCAGCTTCTCTAGGGTCAACAACTACTTTACGTCCTGTTTGAGAAATAACACGATACGTAGGAGACACAAGTTCATCTAGCGCCTCATCTGTCTGTCGTATTAAAGTCTGTAACACTTCCCCTTGCTGCATAGCAGAAGAAGGAGCGTTTGAATAATCCCCTATTATTCTTTTAATCTGGTCGCCCATGTATTTCTCATAACCTTCTAAGTAGTTATCTACTGTAGAAGAAGTTACTTCAGATACTGCTGCTAGGTCTGATTGAAACCTAGCCGACCAAGATTTAGGACGAACCATTGAAGGTAATAGACTAGAACCATACTGTTTAAGGTTTTTCTGTAGCTCAATGACTTTTTCTATCTGTTCGTCATTTAGAGTAAACTTACCACCTAGTTTCTGTTTTCCTTTAGCGTAAAGCCTACCACCTACAGGAAAAGCAATCCCTAAAACACCTGAAGCAATAGCGTCAGTTTGTGCAGCGTCAATAGAAGCATTTAGAGCAGCTTTAGGGTCTAGTGTACGGCCTTCTATTAAGGCTTCTACAGTCTCACCTAGCATCTTACCGCCAAATACAAGCGGGGCGGTAGCTGTGATGCCTCCTATAACGCCACCTACAACAGGGGCGGCGGCTTTTACTTGTGGGATAGGTATAGGAGCAGTTAGTTCTGAAGCTAAAGCTGCTCCCCTAGTAACGCCTAGTCCTCCAGCAGCAATAGCTGGCCCTATTTCAAACCCAGTATTAACCCAGTCTGCATAAGTCTCAGGGTCTTCTTCTGTAGCTAGAAACTGAGAACTAAAACTTTCTGAGTCTTCTACATCACGCATAGTGTAAACACTAGCCTCAACATCAGAAGGAACAGGGTAATTATTCTTGATAAGATACTCTGTTATTTCTTCTACAGACCTGTTGTCACCAATGTTTTCTATGGTAGTACCGTCTTCTAATTCTATAGCTTTTGGCATTATTTTATACTCTCATCAGCCTGTACTGTTTTTCTTATAAAGTTTGGAGTAGGTGGAACGCCGTACTTTTTATATATTTCTTGTGTCTGTGCCTCTGTTTGAGTCTGAGCAGCCCAGCTTTCATTAAAACCTACCAAACTCCCTGCGTTTTTCATCATGTATTCTGCTTTAGCTTCTGACTCAGCGGCTATAAGTGCTTTAATTTTCATCTGTCCTAATAGCCAACTTCTAACAATCTGAGGACTAGAATTAGCGGGAGGAACAGTGCTTTCTGCTCTTTCTACGTCAACGTCAGAAGCGGCCCCCGGAGGAAGTCTAAAGTTAGTAGTGTCTACTCTTTTAGCCTCTAAGTTGTATTTGGTTAAAGTAGCATTGTCACCACCTGTCCACCATTCTTGGGCCTTTTTAAGCTGGGATGCAGGAGTACCTACAGGAGGAACATTTAAGTTATAATCAGCTAACAAATTAACATCTTGTTTTATCACACCTCTAGCTTCTGCTGCTTCTAATACAAATTCATTCATATCTGGTACTAATTCTTCAGGAACCATCATTAATGCTAAAGCATCTTCTGGTTTGATTGTCCCTGACCTAACCCCAGCTACATAAGTTTGTATTCCCGGTATACTGCTTTTTTCTATAGTTGCAATTGTTAAGTCTTCAAATGATTTTTTAGCTATTCTTTTTTCTGCTTGGCTTTTGGTGTAGATTTCTCTAGCTTCCGGCCTTACGTAGTCCCCTGCATTTGGCCCTGTAGAGTAAATTAAAAAACCGTCTTTATCTTTAAAGGTTTTTAATTCTGGTGTTTTACCTTTACCTAGTACATCTTGAAGAAAATCTACAATAGTTCCTTCATATCCGTCTTCTACTGCTGCGGCATACAATCGTTCATTTTCGCTACCTGTCGGCTCTGTAGAAGGTGACCAAATAGTATTTTTATATGTAGCTAGAGTCATTCCTTCAGGTATAGCACTTGAAGACTTAGCTTCAGCGTAGGCTCTTTCCATCTCTGTACTACTTCCTGTGCCTCCTTTGTTTCTGTCTATCCATTTCCCATAAGGCACAGTTTCTCTTTGGCCTTCAGGAACAGCCAACAAGTAGTTTTGATAATCTACAGGTAGACTTTCTTTGTTTTCTGATGCTTTACTTCTTACATCAAGCTCTGTGTCTAGCAACTCTGTAGCTTTCCCTGCCTCTAAACCATAAGTTCTTTCTAGTTCATTAACTGCTGCTCTGGCTCCGGGCTTTAGTAACTCATCAGTAGACAATTGAGATACATAAGCAGTAATAGCTCTGGTACCTTCTGTTTGTTTAGCTTGTAATTCTTTAGTTCTAAGTTTTTCAGACATCTGATTAGCAAGTTGTACTGCCCTAGCAGGGTCAGTTTTAGCTAAATTAGCTAATACAGCTTGCATTGCTTCAGGTGAGTCTAAACCTTGTTGCTGTATTGTAGCTGATAAACGCTCCTGTGGAGTCCTCATGTCCATCCCAAGCAAACCACCAATGTTTCTAGCAGCTTGTTGTGCAAAGGGACTCATAGGTCTACCAGCGCCTGTCATCAGCCCTGAAGTACCTTGAGTAGGTGATACTTTGTAACGCTCAAATGCGCCTATTCTATCTAAAAGTCCCATGTGTATTCCTTATGTAAACAAGTCAACAATGGCGCTGCCAATGTTACCTATACTACTAAACAAACCAGTGTTTGTAGCTTGCTGACCTGCTGCTGCTGTTTGTGCTGCTTGTTGGTTAGCTTGAGCGCCTAAGAGAGTAGAGTACAAATCACGTAGGTTCTGACTACGTACAGTCTCTGCTTGTAGGATGTCCTCTAGTCCACTAATACCTGCTGCTGACATAGTCTGTGCACCTAACTGCTGTCCTGTGCGAGCAATATCAGCAATACTAAGGGCAGGAGTAAGTGTACCTAACAACTGTTGCTCAGGCATATACTGTAAGCCCATAGCAGCGCCAATGTTGCCTAACTGTCCTGCTTGTAGTGATTGAGGTAATGCTGCTGCTCTACCACCAAGACCAAACATACTTTCAGCAAGCCCCATCTGTTGCAACTGCTCTGCTTGTGCTTGTCCTAATGCACCTAAAGATGCCCTAGCCTTAGCTTCTTCCTGTGCTTGTGCTAAAGCAAACTGCTCAGGAGAACCACCAAACTGTGCTGTACGTAAACCTGTGCGTCCCTGTGCAGCTAGACGTTCTTCTAATGCAAGCTGTTGACGCTGTTCTTCAGGCCTTTGTGTAGCTCTAATGCGTTCATAGACATCAGCTTCCCTTTGTGCCATAGGAGCCATAGCCCCTGTTAGGAAGCCCCCTACGCCGCCTAGAGCCTGCTGTTGGATACCTGATACATCTGGTGCTGCTCCACCCATGCCACCTATTAAGCCCCCTGTAAGAGCTTGTAGCTGCTCTTGCTGACCTGCTAACGAAGGATCTAGTGTAGTAGCATAGCCTCCTTCAGGAGTAGCTTGTACACCACCAAAGCCTGTGGATACAGTAAAGGGCTTAAAGGCCATCTGTTGTTGAGCTTGTCTACCTAATGCAGCTTGCTCCTCTGCTGACCTCTGTGCAATGTCAGTAATCTTGTTATACTCATCAATACTTAAACCAGTACCAATCAACTGACCACCTGTGCCACCAAGGAAGCCACCTATAGCATTACCAAGATTGTCAAGGTTACTGAGAAATCCTCCAACACCTGAGCCTGTACCTGCTGGGCCTCCTGCCATTATTGGAGAAACAGATGACCCTGTTACTCCTGTTGGTATACTACCTAACATTACCATAATATATTCTCTCTAAACTATTACTGTTGTTACTATCGTTACCGCTGCTGTCACGGCAGACGCAACAACAAGCCAAGCAAGTTTTTCCCAACGCATAGCATGAGCATCAGTAGCCTTCCTTAGTTCCCTAAGTTCAACTATTGCCTCTGCCCAACGCTCACCACATTCTTTCTCATGTTGAGCTATGCGATCTAAAGCCTCTATAGCTAAATCTTGTTGAGTCACTTGCTTTTGCTCCATCATTACCAAGGTACACCATCAGCGGTTGTAGGGTTCTTCTGCTCATTGATGCTTGCAGTCAGGGAGGCTTCAATGGCCTCAACGTCCAACTTATCCTGACACCAGCCAATCACGTCGGCTTCCGTTAGGTCATCATAGGCGATGTATCCCTCAGAGGAAGGGTCTGGGGTAAACCCACAGGTTCCGTAGCTAGAAGCACTATAAGTATCCTCACCCACAGTTTCTTCTTCAGTTACGCGCCAGTGGGCAACAATTACTCCGCCATCTGCGGTGTTGCTTTCTAAAGTTGAAATAGTCCATGTAGCCATTATAGTTCTCCTAGTTAGATTGCTGAGATGATGAAGGCGAGTAGTTCACTGTAGCGCACACCTAAGCGTGTCTGCTCGTTACCGTCTTCATCAGTCCATGTGTTTGATGTAAACATTGCGTAGCGTCCAGCGTCTAAGCCTTCTGCTTCAAATGCTGCTTGTAGGTCTTGTGCGATGATTCCAAAGTGTATACGAGCTTCGTCACCTTTTTCTGCTACTGAGTCCTTCCAACGGAACTTACGCAGAAGACCTTTAGCCGCTACTGCTACACGTTGCTCTGCGTCGGACAGTGCTTCAATGTCTTGCTTTTCGTTACGGTCAGAGGTTTGAATAGTGCCGTTGGTGGCGAAAACATCGTCCCATCTGAAAGAAGATGTCCCTAAGTCGTAGGAATTATCTGCAATAGGATAAGTAAACTTGAGTCTAGTGTCGCCATCTACTGTTAACTTACCGTAAGACGTAGTAGTACCCACCAAGAGATTTTGGCTGGAGTCTATGCGCATGGCTTCTGAGCCATTGGTAGTAAAACGCATGGAATTATCGCCGTTGTCGTAAGCGACGCGGCCTACAGAGTCACTGTCAGTATCACCAAAAAATAAAGCCACTTGGTTTGCCGCCGGAGAAACAATAGAAACAAGAGTGTCCCCAGTTCCTTGAATGTCTAAATTGCGACTAGGGGTACAGCCAATACCAACGCGACCTGATGAGTCTATGCGCATGCGTTCTGCTGGAGTTGTGCCAGTTATAAATTGAATAGTTGAAGAGCCACTATTAGCAGAAGACAGCTTTAAATCAGATTTATTAGTTGCAAAAATTCTAGGGTTCGCGGCTTCTGTTGTGCTATCTGCGAAAGCAATCTGTCCACCATCAGAACCAGTAGAAACTTGAAGAACACGTCTACTGCTACCAGTAACTAAGCTAGAAACTCCAATACCAACATTCCCGCTGGCATCTATGCGCATGCGTTCAGAATTACCTGCTCCAAAGCGCATAGCATCGTCTGTATGGACGTACTGAACAAAGCCTGGAGTATTCTGGGTAGGGTCGCCAAAATAAACCGATGATGTTCCTGTGTCGCTAGAACTTTTAATTTGGATTGTAGCGGCAGACTGCCCTTCCAAGTGCAACTGATAGTTAGGTGACGAAGCCCCAATACCCACACGGCCTGCTGAGTCTATGCGCATGCGTTCAACGTCATTTGCGGAACTATCGCTTGTATGGAAAGCCAAGTAGGTTTGTGCGGCTGTGCTGTTGTCTGCTTTAGCTCTAATTGATGCTTTGACACCTCCGCCAGCACCAGAAATATCTGCTTGAGAATACTCTAAAGCACCTAACTCTTGGTTTTCCGCTACAGAAGTGTCGCTAGTAGACAAACGTAAAACAGCGCTTGCCGCATTAGATACTTCAAGCTGTGTATCTGGACTGCTAGTACCAATACCAACATTACGGCTTGAGTCAATCGTTAAAGCTGTTGTTCCAGAAACAGAAAAGCTGAATGGGTCGCCGCTAGTTCCATAAGCTCCACTGAAAAACTCAATACCGCTTGGGCCAGAACGAATTTCTCCGTTAGCAGTATTGGTTGTGTCTTGCAGACGTAGCGTTGCTGTACCAGCCTTCTCAATCTCAAGTCCAGCACCTGCGGCAAAAGCAGGCGAAGTAGTCCCCAGACCCAAAGACTCCGCAGACGCATCCCAGAACAGAGATTGACTGGTGCCAGCCGAATTGTAGAAGCTGATGTCGCCTGTTGAGTTCTCTATTTGAAAACGTGTCACAGGTGAAGAATCTGAATCATCAACTGTTTGAATTTGTAGCTTACCGCCAGCGTTTCTTATGCGGGTATTTACATCTGTAGTGTCTGTTTCGCTCAAGAAAATCTTTGGGCTTGCACCAGAAATTTCAAAAGCACTATCAACAGTCAAACCATCAGCAGAAATACTGCCAGTAACGTTTATGCCTGTGGAGGTTGTGGCAAGTTTGGCGGCATTGTCGTAGTAAGCAGTTACAGCACCGTCTGTTGCAATAGTTAAGCCTGTTTCAGCGGCATCATTTCCCGTAAGAAAGTTGATAGCGTTGCCGCCAGAAATGTTTAGAACACCGTTTCCTTTTTCTTTTACATAACTATTAGACCCATCGTGAAAAATCTCTAGGTCAGAGCCAGTACCAAAAACAGCCTTGTCGTTGTCGCCAAAGGATACATCAGCGGTTGTAGTTAACCCAGCAAACGTAGGGCTATCAGTAGTAGCTACACCTTGGTTCAATGCTTTGACTGAGGCTTCACTGGTAAGCTCACTGTCCATCAATGCACCAGCAGCAGTTACATTAGCTGTGTCAGTTACATCTGCACTAGCTTCAATACCGTCTAACTTAGAGCCATCAGCAGCTACGTCACGTCCATCTAAGAGGCCATCAGTAGTCAAGTTACCTGATACCACAGGTGCAGACAAAGTCTTGTTAGTAAGCGTTTGTGAGCCTGTCAGCGTAGCTACAGTAGAGTCAATGGCTAAGGTTACACCAGTGCCTGAAGCAGTGGAGTCAATACCTGTGCCACCTAAGATACCTAAAGACTCAGAGTCTAGGTCAATGTCAATGCTAGTGGAGCCATCAGTTACATCAAGATCCTGTGCAGTAACCTGTGAGTCTACGTAGGCTTTGACTGACTGTTGCGTAGGTAGCAACGTAGCACTGTCGGATGCCATGTTATCTTCATCAACAAATGCAGTGATAGCAATAGTACCATCAGAGATAGTCTCAAAGGTAGTAGTGCCAGTAAGTGCAGCACTGTTAGCGTTTGCTTTAGTTGCTGATGCAGTTGCAATGTTATTAAACTCTGTATCAATCTCAGAGCCTTTTACAATCTTTGCAGAGTTACCTGAAGGTAGAGCATCTTTTGCTGCAAAGTCAGTAGTTTTTGTATAGTTCGTCATTAGATTAATCTACCTATAAGTGCTTCAATGTTTACTTCTTGGATGGACAATGATCTTTCATCAATAGTACAGTCCAAGCCAATAGTGGCTACTCTGCCAGATCCAGTTGCTTTAGCTTTAGCGGTGTCAATAATAATTGTAGCACTGTATTCTGATGTGCTTACGTTGTACTCAGATATGCCGTACTCAGCAATACTAGCGTTAGCTACAGTTACAGCTTGCTTTGTGTATCCTTCAGTGTAGTCATATCCCCAGTTAACTGTTACTGGTGCGCCTTGACCACCAATAACTGTAAAGTTAATTTCTTTTAAGATCTTTAGTCTACTAGCGTCACCAAAGGACAATGGGTTAGTGTAGTAACGTAACGTGTATGTGCTAGTGTCATCTAAGTAACCATTGTACTTATTAATTCCTTTGATACTACCTAAGTACAAAGTACCATCTGCTGCCCTGTTACCACACAAGATCTTAGTGCTAGGCCAAGTAGTGGTACGATTACTTCCGTCCTCTAGTTTACCTCTTGTATCAAAACAATAAACAATAGAGCTTGTAGGTAAGAACAGTAGATAGAAAGAATGTTCTGGACTGTAGACAGACTTAATGTTGTTAGTCTGTGTGTTAACAGTAAACATCATCTCATCACGTACATTCTTAGATACGTCACCAATAGGGTTAGACTTCTCTTGGATAACTCTGCCTAAGCTACGTACACCTGTGTCAGACAGGAAGAATAAATCTGTTCCTGTAGACTGTACACTGTCTCTAGCAATACAGCCAATGTTTGTAATAATATCCGCCAGTACCATTGAGGACGGTGAGCTTGCACCAGAGTACAATAGAATACTACGCTTACCAAAGATAACCAACAAGTCGTTAAACTCTGCTAAGGCTACAATCTCATCGTGACCTGTAGGCCAGACAGTAGTTAAGTCTAGTGAGCCTGAAGAGCCACCTGTCCAAGCATGGCCTGCCAATAGATCAGACCAATACAGGGTGTACTTGTTACCAGTAACGTCAGCAGCCCAGATACGACCAAAGGATGCTAGAGCCTCATTAGCATAAGGAGGTGTTCCTGTAGCGTGGCTATGGTCACTAAACTTCTCTAATACTCCACTACCAGACTCATCAGTGTAGATAAGCGGCTCTTGTCCACGCTGAAAGAAATAAGCGTGATTATTAAAGTTTACAATCTTCCAATTGTTTGCACTAACAGTGTATGCAGCGGGTGTAATATCAGTTAGTGTAGTAGTGCCACTAAAGATTTTATTGTTACCAGTAGAGAATACTGCAATGTCACCACTTTGGTCTACAAACTCAAAGATAGTCTCAATACCTATGCTAGACCCTAGTGGCGTAGCACTGCTTGTGAGCTTATCTAAGCCCTGCCTAGCGCCAATACGTCCGTACTTGTCTACTACCATATTCTCAGCAATAGACGCAAAGGACGCATCCTGAGTAACAGGGGAGTCTTGTGTGTTAAGTCCCTTGAAACCCGGAGCAGCAATATAAATGTTTTGTCTTTCTTGAGCCATTATGGAACCGTGTAAATAAATTCTTCAGGGTTCTTGTAAGCATCTAATGCAATGGCATCAGACAAGTGCTTATCTGCAATCAAGAAGTAATCCTGTGCTGTAGTACCACCTGTCTCACCACGCTCCCTAGCCAACAAAGCTACAGCGTTGTGGACAATAGCATTCTTAGGTAAGACTGTAGTATCTGCATCTCCAGATAACTCAGGCTCCCTAGCAATTAAATCAAAACGTAAACTAAACACACCTGATGGTTTAGGATATACTCTTACTTTAGTATCATCGTTACTGTCAATACCACTAAAGGTATATGAGTCAGGACTACCAGTTACTTCACCAGAAATGTAATAAGCATTATTAAACCAGTTAGGTGTTTGATAGTGCATAAAGAAGTTTGATGTGTCGTTAATGACACTATATATTTTAACACGTTCTCCAGCATTTGTCAAGCTATATTCTGTAGTATTTTCAACAGTAGGTACTACAATAGTTGTACGTAGTGTAGACCATTGGTGTGAGTCTTCTACTACTTGCTTTGCATCATTAACAAAGTCACCTACCATCTTACTGTAAGTGTTTTGTGTTACACTTGCTACTTCATCTTCTCGTAGCCTACGTAGTACCTCGTTGACTATGTTCAAATATGTGGTACTCATACAAATCCTCTAAATAAATTTAAGGAGACAGGAGCTTGATAACCTTGTAAAGGAAGTGTTCTTTCCAGTAACTCAGGTGCTTCATATGTTTTTCTAAACTTATAGTCTTCAAAGTCTTTAGGTGTAAAGCCTGTCCCTACGCCTCCACCAGTACCACCTCCCATACCAGCTAGTAAGCCTAAGCCTAGTCCTGCACCTATGCCAGCCCCTGCACCTTGGCCTCTGCCTGTGCCTAACCCTTCACCGTACTTAGCTTCACCAAGAGCTTCACCTGCTGCTACAGCTTCATCTACAGCAGCTTTACCCGCAGCTACAGCTTCATCTACTTTAGTATCTCCAGCTTCTATAGCATCAGCTAAGATTTTTTTAGAGCTTGATATCTGTTGCTCTAATAAACCTTCATATTTAGTTATAGATTCAGCAAGTTTTTGATTGCCTTGTTGTACAGCAGCTTCTCTAGCTTCTTGAGCTTCGCTTAGTTTTCCTTCTAAACTATTTACAGTGCCTGTCAATCCAGTAACTGCTTCATTCAGACCATCAATGTCTGTCTGTAGTGCCTGAGTTACATCACGTTGCTCTGCTAAGTCTGCTTTTGTAGACTCAAGAGTTTCTGTAAGCTCATTAGATCTTTGTATTGCTTCAGCTAATCCTTCCTGACCTTCAGCTAAACCTTCTTCTCTAGCAGTAGCAAGGTCTCCTTCACCAAAAGGTGTAGTGTCTACAGGCTCTACAGTGTCTACAGGCTGTGTAGTGTCTGCAAAAACATCTGTAGTGTCTGTAAATATATCTGTAGGCTCTGTGGCTTCTACAGGCTCCGGTGAAGGCTCTGAAACTTCTACAGGAGGCTCTACACCTATAGGCTCTGGTGTAGGCTCTGGTGTAGGTGCTGGAGCCGGTGTTGGTGTTGGTACTGGTGCAGCAGGTTCTGGAGCAGGCTGAGGAATAGGTGCAGGAGCAGGAGCAGGAGCAGGCTCTGGTGCTGGTGCTGGTGCTGGTGCTGGTGCTGGTGCTGGTGCAGGTGCTGGTGCCCCTAAATCACTAAAGTTTCCTGTAAGTAAAGCATTAGTTACACTACCACTTGTCAATAATCCGCTTGTAACTGGACCTCCTGCTGCGGCTCCACCGCCACCACCTGCAACAGGAGTAGGTATACGTATAGGTTCAGGTTGTATAACTGGAGGAGCTATGTCTATAGTAGGTGGAACAAACTCTGGTAGATCCTGTGTAATAACAGGAGGAGTAAACTCTGGAGGTGTTAAGTCTACATCAGGTGTAGGCGGCTCTACTGATAACTCAGGGCGTACTGTTTCTCTAGGAGGAACCTGTAGTATGTCATCTGTTATAGGCGTAGGCTCTGTTAAATCAACAGTAGTTACATCAGTGTCTATACCTAATGCTCTGTTTAGTCTTGCCTCAGTATCAGCTAGTTGTCTTTGTAAATCTTCTATTTTTTCTAGTCTAAGTGTTCCGCCTCTTGTTTCAGCCTGTTTTGTTTTTATCTGTTTTTTAAGACTATCTACTTGGCGTTGTAAATCTTGTGTGGCCCTATTAAAACCTTCTTGACCCATATACGTTGGCTCTAAAGGTACTGTAGTTCCAGTAGGTAGAGCTTCAAGGTCAAGACTTGACTCCATAGAAGGAAACGCAGGAGCTAAAGGAGATACATCAAAAGGTAAATCTCCTGACCCTATACCTACATCAAGCTCAGGTATTTCCGGTACTGTAATACCGGCTACTTCTGCTCTAAAGGCTGCATCTTCTACTGCTGACTCTAAATCAACATCAAAAGGTAAGTCTCCTGAACCAGCACTTACGTCAAACTCAGGTAATTCAGGAACTTCAATAGCTCCTACATCTTCTCTAAACTCTGCTAAACGATCTTCTTTTATGTCCTCTAATACACCTTTGCCAAGAGATGTACCAGCAGAAAGTAAACCTGCTGTCAGTGGGTCGCCACCAGTTATTTCTGCAATAGCAGCAGAGCTAAGTCCTCTAGCACCAGCAGTACCTAAAGTACCTAAGTCTGCTCCAGATATAATAGGATCTGCAAAGCCACCTAAGCCACCTGTAAGCGCCCCTGTAAGAGGATCACCGCCTGTAGCCGCTGATGTTAAAGCGCCTGTAAAAGCAGGCTGTAGTGCTGCTGGGACTCCTAAACCACTTGTTATGCTTCCTGCTAATGGCCCAAGTAAAGCGCCTCCAGCTAAAGCAAGGCCAATACCTCTTGCAGTATCGCGCCAATCACTACTAAGGTCTAAAGTTCTTATTTCTTGAAATGAAAAAGGATCGTAAAGATACTGAGATCCTTCTTTGTCTGTCCGTGTGGGGCTTACACCATACTTTTGATATATTTGTTGAACTTCAGGATTATTTGCAATTGCTCCTGTAAGAGCGTCAGACCAAGGAATCCCAACATAAGCGCCTATTCTTTCACCTTTACCATAAGAATCTAACTGTTCTTTGGCTACTGCTTTAGCCATAACAGGCAATAGTTCTTCTTGAAAAGCCTTTAAGTTTTCATTAGATATATTACCATAAAGCCAGTTTCCTTCTGGCCCCCTAAAGTCTTCAAGAGTTTTATCAAATGTAAACTCACCTACATCAACATCCGACAAATCGTAAGAAAGAGGTCTAAGTAAATTAGACGCATCGCTTTTACTAAGAGTAGTTATTAAGTCTTCTTGAAATAGACGTTCAGACTCCCTTCTGGCATCATGACCTGTGTAAGTAGAGTAATCAGACGATGCACTTTTTAAAACGTCAAAGTAATCAGATAGTGCTTCAGGGGCTTTTTCTCTTGCTTGTTGTTCCCGAATACGTCTGTCTTCTTCTACCTGCTCCAAGCTAGGAAGATTAAACTCAGTGCCGCCTCTAGTGTAAAACCCGTCAGGTGTTTGACTAAAAAGTCCTGTAGGTACTGATATCTGAAACACTATTTACCCCAGTGAGACAAAGTTTTGATACCAAAGCTGGCAGCTATAGCGCCACCTAAGAATGCTTTGTAGTAGTCAGGCATAGTAGACAATACGGAAAACCCTTCTCGTACATAGGGAACCATATCAGGGATGAAGGCTCCAATTAAAGGTAAACTCAAAATAACTGCAAACCATTCGTCCTTCCATGAGGACTGTGATGCAGCGGCTTGTTGAGTTTCCCAGTCTG
>Ga0208298_1000658_pt1 | contig 13841 bp, 7 predicted proteins | sample 14BtaG_FD_184088 | JGI IMG/M metagenome (GOLD analysis project Ga0208298, IMG submission 184088) | Marine viral communities from the Subarctic Pacific Ocean - 14B_ETSP_OMZ_AT15311_CsCl metaG (SPAdes) (version 2) | ecosystem: Environmental > Aquatic > Marine > Oceanic | place: Pacific Ocean... | reverse complement strand
GGTTATACCTAGATTTATCATGTAGTCACCGCCATCGGTGTTTACGTCAGTTAGTGTTGTTGTTGAATCCCAGTTTATTGTAACTAAAACTTCATTGCTAGGATCGCCAGCTCCCACTGTGTCAACAAAAGAAACCGACGCGTAGATGTCTTCAGACGTTGGAGCGTCAGCTGTAAATCTATTAGCAAATATTATGTTACCTTCATTAGGCGATATAATAAATTGTGAAGAAACTCCAGTTTGAGTGCCACCAACTTCTGTTATGTTGTATATCGTTAAACCTTGTGTTGTAAATAAACCTACTGGCATAAATTATAAATTATTCTGTATCAGACTCTAAGTCTGCAGATACTGTTACTATTAAATCATATCCCGCCGATGGCATTGTACCACTATATAAGGTTGCACCAGATGACAGCTTTTCTAAACCTTGAACTGAAAATTCAGACGAGTCGATATTGCTTGTTAATAAAGTTCCTCCGTCTATAAAATTTTTGTGGGTTGTAGCTATACCTTTTATATTGCTAAAATACTTACCCTCTTTGTTCTTAAACTCTGACGCCTTAGCTTCTTGCAAGTCTGTCTTAATAGAGTCTATGTACCACCCATATTTTTCTTTTAAATTGTAGTACTCTCCATCTATAGCTGACGAATAAGATACTTTCGCTTGAGTTCCTTCGTATGCTACAGAGCTGAATGTCTTAACAGAGCTAACTTCATCGTTGAACACTGTGGTTATATCAGACTCTACATGTTTACCGTAAAAGCTGTTTCTTTCCGCTAAAGAAGAGTGGTGTTGATATATATAGCCGTTTTTAAAAGTAAAATATCTGTTGTTAATTGTGAAACCTGATTCAGGTATAAAAGACTTAAAGCTAGACCAACCGTCTATTGTCTCGTTGAAAGACAACGTATAAACTTGTTTTTTAAGGTTAGGAACCGTCACCTCGTGTATAGTTAAGTTATACTCTTCTTTGTTACTGTCAAACGTGCCTATTAGCGCTTTAGAGTTTATTAGGTGATCGCTAAACCAATCTCTCATACCTACACTAGATATTGGAGTTAAACCGTCTTTAGAAAGCCTTAAAACAGCACCTCTTTTTCTATCTGTAAAATAAGCTCTATACTCGTCTGCCGCGAAAGACTCTGGATTTTTTGATATACCATAATCGCCGCTAAAAGGTATAGCTTGCCCTAAAACTTTATCCGTAGCTAAAAGCTGTTGCTTACCATCCGCATTAAACAAAGCGTCTTTTTTAGAAAGAACTCGTAAGCATTTGTTCTCGCATAAAGTTAATAAATCGCTATCTCTTGAAAACAGCTTTTGAATACTACCGTAGTCAGGGTTTATTTGTTTTATTATATTTTGAGCAGCTAAAAACTCGTTAAACCTGTTTGATCTAGCCGAGTCGTTGTATATTTGTGAAAATATTATTTCATTAGGTTGGTTAAACTCTTCATAATCTACGGAAGCTAAATTAGCTTTAAATCCACTCTCCTTGCCGTTAGCGGTGTATTTAAGAAGCTCAACGTTGTTGAAGTCATCTCTAATCGTGTCAGATTCAACACCATTCCCAAAAGATATGCAGTTGTACCAGCCCAGCGTAGTAGGTAAGTAGTAACCGTAATCTGAAGACCCGTTGTAGTGAACTCTTTGATCTACGTATATAGACATATCACCTATATTGACATCTTTAGCTAAGTAAGCTGTAACAACGCTTCCATCATACCAAGTAAAGTGAACCTTTTTAGGATCTAGAGCATTGTTAATAATAGCCTCATTAGCGATGGAGCTCAACTGTATTTCGCAGTACGCGTCGCTAAAACCAGATTCAAGTTGAAGTTGACCGCTAGTCTTAGCTCCAATAACGCTACTCACGGTAGGTTTGTTATTGTTGTTTTTGTTAAAAATGTTAGTTGTAGCAACTCCATTTATAAAGACGCTAGATGTTTTTCTAATATGAGTCTTAGCATTATCAACGTCTAACCTCACCGCATAAGCTGGGCTTATTTCGTAATACAAGTCTAAGTCTAAAGGATCGCTTGACTCAGTTTCAAAAACAGCTCCATTGTTACTACCTTCAGAGCTTATAAAGTCGTCGTCTCCGCTTAAATTCGCTATGTAATTAATAAAAGCATCGTCATAGTTTACTTTAACAAAAAACTTACCATCAGCATCGTTGTCAGAAGCTAGTATAGCGCTAGGAACAGCTTGAGAGTCTATTAAGTAGCTAGTAGTGTCTGCTGATGTAGATACTTCCTCTGTCGTTGTAGTCGTTGTTGACGTTGAAGTTTCTACTTCACCTATTATAGACACAACCCTCCACTTAGCTTCTAAAGCAGTTATAGCGTCGTTAGAGTTGTGCTTTTTTTTACCAACTAAATAATCTCCAGTTTTTATTTTATTTCTGTCAACCGAGTTAAAAACTAAGTAAGCATAGTCTACGTCTGGAGCAAGCCAAGCTGACTCAAGAACCATGTTGTGAAACTTTATAGCATTTTCTTTTATAAAATACTTGTAGGTCTTAGCCCAACGCGGAGCATTGCTTCTGACGTCTGTAATTATATTCTGAGCTAGCCCAGCGCTTGACTTAGGGATATTCAAGTCCTCGTAGTCACCAGTTAAAACAGATGACTCTCTGCCAAACCTATCTCTATATACAACGCCTAGACTGTAGTTTCTTATAGATTTTATAGATGTAGCTCCTTTTTGATTAGGCAGCGTGTAGGTTGCTGCAGGCGCCTCTAAAACTCTAAAACTAGCGTTAGTGATAGTAATTTGATCTTCAGCGGCAGAACTGTTGCCTTCGTTTTCGTCTGATTGAATAAATAAAGCTATTGTAGCGCCTTGCTGTAAATAAATCTCAGTAGAACTTATTTCAATGTCGTACAGCTCTACTGACGAAGGTTGCAACGTGTCTCCAGTATCAGCATTATCACCAGGTCCATCTAAAACGTTTACATCTGTAATATCATTCCATTCAGAAACTACAGCTGATTGAGCGCCTCCCTCTGCATCTAAGCCTATCGAAAAGCTACCTAGATTAACATGTACTTGAGATGAAGCGTTAGGCGTTGGCAATATAGCTAATCTAAATACTCTTGGTCTTTGATACCAACTACCCGTGTTATACGCTCCGTCAATATGCCAGCCTGAAACTCTGGCAGAAGCAGATATTGTGTAATAACCCGTAGTAGGCGCCGTGTAAACACTGTAGTTCTCCCCTTCGCTAAAATTATTACCTGGATCGTATTCACTACCCATTTCTACGTTTTGAGTAGTATATACTCCAGCGACTGCGTATCCTGCTGACGTGTAACTTACTTTATCTCCATCCGTCTGAGAAGCCATTAGTATATCTACAGAGTTAAATCCTGATCCGTAATTTACAACTCTTTGTGTTGTTTGAGTGTTTAATTCTAATTTTACCGTATTGTCAGCCTCGTCTATTAGATTGTAATCTTGCGTGTAGTTAGCGTACATTAGCCTGTTTGCCATTATTTCCTGAGCTACAGATTTTCTAGGCACAGCATCAAAGTTTCTAGTAAGCTGATCTGAAGGTAAAGTGTACCCAAATAGCTTTTCAGATATAGAATAATTGTCGTTTATTTGTGGCTCGTAGTTTTGTGTACCATCAATCTGCTGTTGCGCTATAATACCATGCTTTAGCTTGAAGTCTGTGAAAGCGTATACGTTGTCAGATTTTTGACTTTTGAAAAGAAGCTCAACTTCAACCACGTCGTAAGGAATATCTGGGTTAACAAATTGACTTAAATCTATTTTGTCTAAAGTGTTTTCCATTCCAACGTTAAATCCGTCTTTAGGACTGTAAGAGTAGTTTCCAGGTAAGAAAACGGGCTGAGTGTACGGAGAAATACAAGAGTACTCTCCATCAGCGTACTTATATCTATACGCAAATCTAATAAAATCGTCTGTGTATAAGTTTTCCTTAGGCAACTGTTGACCGAGCCACACCTCGTCGGCGGTGGTGCCTAAATACCCTTCTGGAGTCTCTCCTTGAATAGACACGGTATAGTACGTCTCCCCTTCAGAGTCTTCGGAAATAGAATTTACTTTTACTACTATTACAGAGCTTGATGTTTGACCGGTAAGCCTTATCTGAGTGCCTAACACCCATTCGTTAGCCAAGCTTATTTGAGGCTTTATTTCTATATCTTCTTCTGAAGTAAAAATAACGTTAGCGTTACTCGAAAAAGCAAACGGCCCAAATAGTTCGTCAGAGCCTGGTGTTCTGCCATATATAGGCACGTTTATAGGTAGGCTTTCTAGTCCAGCAACTGTACCAACCGCCTTCATAGAGCAGCTAGGGTTAGGTCTAATTACAGTTATATGTTCTTCCTTAGCGTAAGTTAAAGCTAGCATCTTGCCTTCTGCTTCAACAACTAATCTGGTGTGCGGTAGTGCCGACGCTGTGCTTATAGGCGTGATTGGACCTAAGCCTACTTTCTCTTTCGTTGAACTTCCAGCTATAAAGCGCTTTATGTTTATTTTCTTAGGCTCGTTTCTACCGTCTGTCCAAAATAAAAAATCATCAATAACGTTTACAGCGCTTATGTAAGAACCGCTAGGCGTGAATGTAACCTCTCCGTTGTCAACATTATCCTCCAACTCTTTAGAAGAACCTTTTTTAAAGTTTAATATCCTAGGAGCTGAAAACTTAAGCACTAAGCCTTCGGCTCTATTAGTTGCCGTATAAGCCGTGGTGACACCAGCAACAGGCGTTATAGATATAGAAGCAACCCCAGCTTCACTTATATTTATACCTGTTACGTATATTTTATTGTTAGCTCCCCAGGCATCAGTTCCGTCGTACGCTATTAGCTGAACTCTCATTCCAACTCTTACCCCGCTAGCGCTTCTAAAAAAGTCGTTAGTTGAAGGTAGGTAGCATTGCCTCGTGGATACACCTATTATTGTTTCGTTTGTTACAGAGTCTTGTCTAGGAGTTAATCTAACCTCGTATACATCGTTAAACACTACTTTAGTTACTGTAGATGAAGGGTCAGTTTTATGGGGTGTTATCTGCTCTATTAAGTCTGACTTTACGCCTGTGTAGTTGTAGAAGTCAGTGGCTACCTCATCTATTTTTAAGTCAGAAGCTCCTGCTACAAAGTTATATATAGCGTTGTTTTCGTTGTCGTTGTAATAGCCGACAGTTTGCGCTGAAGTGTAGTTGCTAGATGGTAATATATTGTTTTGAGAGCCTTTATTTATATTACCCTCCCACTTAGTGTTACCGCTAAGAGTTTGAACAGTTCCAGTCTGCGAGCTTTCCGATGTAGTTATTTCTATATTAGTAGCATCTCTGTACTCGCCATTAGAAATTAACCTTTCGTCAAGGTCTTTATTCATTCGACTTTTTAGAAAGTTTCTTTTAAGTTCAGCCATACTAATGCTTTATTTGTTTTGATTTACCTCTAAGTATCTGTGTTATTTCTTCTAGCTTAATGTTCGACAACCTTAATTTAGCTTGACGTTTAGAGGCTCTAGCCTCTTTTTTAAATCTTTGCACCACATATTCTGGCATATTAGCACGCGTTGAAATTATAGCGTATGCTATACACTTGTACATTGCTTCTTCTGCAAACTTATGGACTTGCATTTCTTCCTCTGTGCCTAGGCTGTCACTTATGTATTTTAACGTTATAGTAGCACCGGCTAACGAAGAGCCAAAGTGTATATTACCTTTTAATTCGTCTATATAAAAAGAACCATTAATTTGCGCGTACTGAGGGTCTAGCCCGTATCTAGCTCCAAAGTTTTCTTCGTCAAACGTGTCGTCATAATCATGATCGTGAAGACTGTCTTCGGCTAAAGTTGCGGACTTAAACTTACTCCAAGTGTCAGAGTCTGAAGTCTGTATTTCTTCACCACTAAAGGTGTAATCTCCAGAAGAGTCTTGAGTTATTTTTCTAGGATTGCTAGATTTTGCAGCTGGGTATATAACATGCTCTATACCTGAGGCGTCGACCCAAGTTAACTTTACGTAATTAACGTAGTCTTGCGGAAGAGCCATTTGTAATGTTTGAGGCACTTGTATCTCGTATGCTTTTGTAGACTTAAAGGTATCGAAGCTAAGCTCTTGAAGCACTCTTTGAGCATGGAAAACTACATCTGTTTTTTTAATCTTAGAAATTAACTTGTCTTCACCTACGTAAGCAATAATAAATTGGCTTATAATATCACCTAAAGATGTAAACTGATAACCACCTAAGTTGCTACCAGAATAATACGCACTACCAGTTTCGTTTATCAGTCCCATTTATTATGATTTTTGCTGTTGTATTTCTTTATTGTCTCTAGCTGAAGCACTTTGCTGAAGATCAGGTCTTTGCATAGATATACCGGCTAGTTCTAGTATTTTATTTATTAAATTAGATTGCTCTGACTCATGTAGATCAAAGTTTACACTTTTTGCGCTATCATACATAGCTTTTTCGTTCAATATATTATAACCCCAGTTGCACTTTTTTGGCTTAGCTACGTAGTTATAGTATAAGTCAGAAGTGTTAATAGAAGATGGATATATTGATATTTTGTTTCCAGAGCCCTTAACGTAAGCTGGTCTAGATGCGGTGGGTCTAGTTAAAGGCGATGAGTACACGTGAACCATGTCTTTAGCTGAGACTAAATCTAAGTCTATAAACTTGTCAGAAGCTATGTCGTGGTGCATAATAGTACCTAATCTATAAATTCCTTCAGGAGTAGAGCTAATCAGGTTAACAGATCTACTGTTCGCTTTTCTTACTTCAACGTTATCAAAAAGAGCAAAGTCGCTTGTGTTACCAACGGCGTTAACTTTCAGAGATATGGTTGTTGTAGAGGAAGTTGCTGTAAAATGCTTTTCTATAGTAGACAAAAATCCTGGTGCAATTAGTTGACTTGTGGAAGTGCCAAAGGTGAAATACGCTCTAGCCGCAGAGTTAGCTCCGCTAGTGTTTAAAGATCCTGCGTTTATGTAGCATTTAACCTTGTAAAGGGCGCCAGGAGTAGTTGCAACAACTTGAGAGCTGAGCATATCGTCGCCGGCCGCGTTGTTTGTTAACTTTAGCGATTGATTAACCGTGTCAAAAGATTGAGTGCCGTTTCCGCTAAACGTCCAAGACGCTACATTGGAATCAAAAGCTCCGTTTGTAATAACATTAGGGTCGTATGTAGCTAAATAGCCAGGCGAGTCTAAAGCTAAAGCTTGAGATCTACCTGTAAACTCAAAGTTTGATATTTTGTCTTCTATTATTCTTATAATATCAGCGTATTCAGTGCTGTTTCCATGAGCTCTTTGAAACTGGCTTAAATCATAAAAATATTGCTCAAATACTTCCGTCTGAGCTTGATTGGCGAATAAGTTGAACTCTTGAGGTGTTATGTAACCTCTTTGCTCTTTGTTAGCTATTGCTAAAACTCTTTGATATACCGTGTCTATACTTACTGCCATCTTTATGTTTTGTTATAGATGTTGAGCCACCTCTTTTAGATGGCCCAACTTCTATTAATAATCACTTAGTTTAATTTCTTTTCAACAGTAGAGTACACCTCCATACCTTCGTCTGTTTTAAACCAGGCGGCTAAAGCAGAGTAAGGGTGTTCGTCGAAAGGAACCGTGCATAACTTTCTATCATTAGTAGCCCACATAAACGTTCGCTGATCTGATGATAATTTAATAATACCCATTTCAGTAGCTTTGATTCCAAAGTTTCTTAATTGAACGTTATCGTCGTTAACTAACTCTAAGAACAGAGATGGATTTCTTCTAGCGTATAGTAGTAAATCTCTTTTCAACTCCTTAGAACTCAACTCTGATACTTTAGAGCCTATCTCTACGCGCATTATAGCTTCAGCCATGTCAATGTCTAAAGACTGTGCTGTTGTTAAAGCTTCGATTTCCATCTCTAAGAAGTCAATATCTTCTGCAGCTTCTTGAACTGGCTTGTACTCTTCAAACAGCACGTTTCTATGCGGGTGGTATAAAGATAAAAGCTTTTGTAATACAACTTTATTTTTAGGCACGAACAAAGATCCGTCTCTAAATATAATATGCTCTAATCTTTGATCACCAACCATTTCGTCTACAAAAACTGTTCTTTGGTTCGAAGTGCTTTTAAGTTCTCTTTCATAGCCTTTCTCTTCATCAAACCAGTGTATGTTTGCAGCTCTTATAGAGTAGCTTAATGGGGTTAAATTGTTTTTAAGATAGTACATTCTATCTTTAACCTCCCACTTAGGTTTTTTATCAATCTTTTTTGGAGCTTCTACAGCCACCTTTTCTTTAGCTTGAGGTTGTTCTACCTCTACTACTTTTTCTTGTTTCTTTTTTGCCATAATAAAATATAATAATAGTTAATAAAAAAAAAGATCGAGGACCGAAGCCCTCGACCTTAATATAATCTTAGTTAAACATCATGAAGTTGTTAGCACCTTGTACTACTAAACATCTTTCTGATAGATAGTTAACTGTCATCGCATCTAAGTCTGAAGTTACAGCACCTACTGAATCAGTGATCCAAGTTTTGTACTTTCTGCTTTCAGTTTGAGAAGCACGGTAACGAACGTGTAAGAAAGGACGTTTGATGTTCTTTCCTAAACCTTGATCGTATACAGTTGATACACCAGCAGGGATCATAAGACCTCTGATAGCACCTACAGTATCCATACCGTTGATAATACCTCTAGTTGACTGATCGTTTAGATATTTCCAGTCAGACTTATAAAAGTCGTAAGATCCTCTACGGAATCCAGAAAAACCTAAGTTTAACGCCATATCTTCAGAGTTGTTGAATACTCCGTAAGAAGTACCACCAGCACCGTAAGAATTCATAGAAGCCAACATGTCATCAATAGCTAGAGAAGTCTCTCTATTCAAGAACATCATGTTTTCTTCAATAGCACCGTTCTTGTCAAATTCAGCTAAAATAGCGTCAAACTCAGCCAAGTCAGTTGCAGCGTTAACACCAGTGACACCAGAAGCTTTATTACCTCTTGCGTCAATAGCAGCGAATAAACCTTCAGTACCTTTTAGGTCACCAGCAGCGCCAGTTTGAACAGAAGCGATACTATTAGTGTTCTTTTCAGCTTCAACTAAAGTCATCTCTAAGTAATCGCCGAAACGAGCACGAGTATCACCTTCAGCTTTCAGGTACCACAAATACCCACTTTGACCTTCTTCACCTGAAATTTCAACCCAACCAATTTGAGAAGCGTCAGATCCTGAAACCTGGTACTTATCTTTAATGATAATAGGGTTGTTAGTGTAAGACTTAAATCCTGGCTCGTTAACTGTTTCGCGACCTACAGATCCTTTAACGTATTCAGAACCAAAAACTAAAGCTTTAACAGTACCACTAGTCGGAAGAGTAGCTGTACTATCGTAAGCAAGTAGAGTAAAAGTATTGTTAGCAGCGTCAGCTTGAGTTCCAATTGCAGAGCAATAACATCTGAACGTAGCTGAAGAAGTAGCTAATAAAACCATATCACCTACTCTAACACCGTGCCCTGAAGTAGTCTGATCTTTTCCGTCAGCATCTTTTGTTACGGTCATTACTCCTGAAGCTCCAGCAGTAGCTTCGTAAGATAAATGTAAACGACCTTGCTCAGACCAAACAACTTGGTCAGCGCTCATCGCCTCTTCAGCACCTACTTGAGATAAAAATCCTGAGATAGTTCTGTTTCCAAAAACCTCAGCTTCAGACTCGATTAAGTCTGGTAAATATTGCTGCGCCCATGTCGCAGTCTGAAAATCTATGTACGCGCCTGCTAAAGGAGTTCCTTTACTTGGAGCGGGTACTAAATTACTTGCACCATCAATCATAATTGTTAAATTTTAAAGTTAATTACTTTTTTTTCATTCTAACTTTGAAATCATTAGAAGAATCACCGCTAAGTACTTTGAACTTTGTTCCGCCGACCTTTACTTCACCATGACTTTGCCTTGGGTCCATATTTACATTTTTACTTTTTGCGACACTATCCTTGATAGCATCTGCTCGGCCTTGTTCATAAAAGTGCTTAGCAACAGCGTCTGGATTCATTGCTGTAAATAGAGACTTATGGTAACCTTTAGCATCTGACATCGTATTATCTTCGTTCAAAAACTTTTTGACAAAGTTGTTAATGTCGCTTTGGCTATTTTTAACCTCATCAGCATTTTTCACGTTAAATCTATACTTCTTATCTCCGACGTTATATTCAAAACCTTTGAACTTGTCGTTAAAGACTTTATCAGTCTTCTGTAGAAATGTAGATTTAGCTTTATCCGCTATTTTGCTAGCTTCCTCTGACTCCTTGTTGTATCTATTAAAGAAGTCCATAGCCTTTTGCGCCTCAGGCGTTAGTCTAGAACCAGCTTTAATTTCCTCATAATATTTAGACTTTTGCCCGTCTAAGTAGGCCTTTGCACTGGCAACTTGCTCTTTTAGTGCTAGTTTTTTACGCTTTATTTCGATCTCATCATCTACTTCTTCATCGTAGCTAAATTGATCGTCCATCATAAAGCTTATTTCTTCAGCCGTCAAATGCGGCTTTGTTTTCTTATAATACTCTTGAAGAGCTGTTAAATTATCTAAAGACTCTACGTCTTTATTTAAGCTAACATAATCTTCTAGTGTTCCACCAGTTTCGCTCATGAAGTCAATTAGCTTCTTAACGCTTTCTGGTAAAGGCTCACCCGTAGCTTTTGCTTCTGCTAAGGCCTCTTCAACTTCTTCGACTAACTCTTCAGCCTCTTCTTGCACCGGCTCTTCGCCCGTTACTTCCTCTAGTACTGTGTCTTGTGCTTCGGCTTCCGGCTGTACTTCTTCTTGTTCCGGTGTGGCGTTGGCACTTTCATCGCTTCCAACCACTCCTGTGTCGTCAGTTGAGCCATCTGTAACTTCTGCTGTTTCCTCTGGGGTTTCACTTTCAATTGGTTTATTTAAGTCAATCTTGATGTCGCCATCATCATTGTACTCGTTCTTAACTTCTTCCATAATATAAAATATAAATTAATAATTATCTAGGACCAAATCCACCTAGGTCAAGCCCACCAAGTATATCATTACCTGACGACTCGAATTTTTTAGGTGAACCACCTGTCTTTCTTTGATCTATAAGCTCACTTTGCTGTGAGGCCTGTATTTTAGTTCTTTCATCTTTTCTATCCTCTTTTTGTGATTCTCTATTTTTTAAAGACTCAACATCCATCTGCTTAAGCTGCATGTTCATTTGAAACTCCAATTGCATAAGCTCTTTTTTAATAGCGGCCTCTTGTTGTAGCTTTTGCAGGTCTAATTGAGATTTAACTTGTTCTAACTGAGCTTTACTCTGAGAAAGCACTTGTTCTTTTTGTATCTCTGTTTGAGCAGCTACTTGAGCAGCTTGAGCGTTAGCTTGGCTTTGCATCTGTATGTTTTGCTGCTGTATCTGTCTATCTTTCTTTTCTTTTTCTTTTCTTCTTATCTTTAATAACTGATTAGCCAGCTTCACATTCTTGATGTCTCTTAAATCAATAGCGTCTTCAAGATCTATATTTTTTTGAGCTAATGCCACTTGTATATTATTTTCAAGCATTTGTTTTTCTTCGTCATCCGGAGCAAGCTCTATAAATATACCAAAGTCGTATAAATGTAGCTCTGACATCTCTTCAAGTGTAGCCACGTTATGAGCGCCTATAGCTTGAATAAATGCATCTTTAGTAGGTGAATACTCTATGACGTCTGAAACTCTTAAAGATAGCTGCTCAGCAACCTCAGCCGTTAAAAATAAACCAGCTTGTAGTATATGTCTTGTTGCTGTGTTTGAATTAGCGGCTGCCATTTTTTGTATACCAACCAAAGCGTTCTTGTCTGGCGTACTACCATCTCTAGCTTCATTAAGTCCGGTCGTGTCACGTATCATCTGCAGATAATAGTTGTATGTGCCTATTAAACTTTGCATCTTAGCTCCGCCGCTACCACTAGATATTTCTTGTATTGGAATACGGCCTGGATTCATATCGCCATCAGCAGTCATCGATCTACCAATAACAGAACCTGTTTGGAAGAACATGTTTAAAGCTTCTTGTGGATTATAGTTTGTACCGTTGCCTAGATCTATCTCTGCTAAACCATCAGCGTCAAGGTAAATACCATCGGGTATCATACGCGACATTACTTGCTGCAACTTCAAATGTGTTAGCTGTATCATGTCAGCAAACCCTGTAATACGCCCAACTAAAGATTCTATTCTACCGTTGTACATTCTAGGAGCTACTATGGAGTAATTCATCTTAACCTTAGTGTAATCACTTTTAGGTCGCATCATATTTTTAGACAGCTCCCACTTAAGCAGCTTTTCTGTACCTAATACCTTAGCACCTTCGTACAATACTTCTACAGACTTGCTAACCTTACTAAAGTTTGTCTCCATATCTTCAGGAGGATTAAACGTGTCATCTTTTTCTATAGCTCTTTCAGACCCAGATCCAGTTTCTTTAACTTTATAAACCTCATTCATATAGGTCTTGTAGTTGAAGTAAAGCACGGCAACTTGATTCCTGTCGTGGTCTTTGCTTCTGTTAGAAGTTCTAGTGTTGTATCTACCATCGCTAACAGATGCTGAGTCAGATATTTCTTTTAAATCCTCTTGTGTTAAATGCGGAAATTGTTTAGCCAGTTCATTAATAGGTATCATCTTAACTTCACCAACGTAATACACGTCGTCAAAGTAAGGTGAGTCAGTATAAGAGTATACTAGGTTTTCTGGATCAACATAGTCTATTGTAATACCTTCAGATGTGTTGTAGCAAGTTTTTACAGCACCAATACCCAACACTGTTAAATCGTAATAAAATCTTTTTTTAGTAAGCTCGTACCTATTGCCTTCCATTAAAACGTTTAAAGCCTGTTCTTCAGCTAGCTCTATAGCTTGCTTGTAATCAAGCTGCATGTGAAGTTGTAGCTCTTCAGGAGAGCCTGGCAATTGCTCTGGGTCGAAGTTTCTCGTGTTCACCCCAAAAGCTTGCTCTATAAAGTCATCAACTTCCTTTGTATTCATGTCAGCCATAATAGCCTGCATGTATTCTGTTCTCTGTTGAACGCCAAAAGGATCTTGAGAGTAAGCTTTTATGTCGTAAGTTCTTTCTGCAATACCGTTAACCACTATGTCTACAAACTTAGGTATAATAGGTACAGGCTTCCAGTCTAGGTTTAAGTAGCTTAAATCACCGTTTATAGATAGCTCATCTTTATACTTTTGTATAGACTGCTCGCCTCTAGCGTATAATCTTAGTTTGTGAAAGTTGTTTTGATTGTTTAAATACCTGTTAGCACCACCGTCATTAAACCACTCTTGCTCTATAGCTTTAGCGACTTTCATACCGTAGTCGTACGATACTTTTTCTATATCGCTAACAACTTGACTTGGAAAATAACTTTTTACAACTGAATCAGCCATATTTAATTTTTAATTATTTTAGACGAATATCCGTCGTTACTATATCTCGCCATGCTTACGTTGACCTTGCTCACCTGCCTGTCTGCTCTTGGCTTGTATAAATGTCTATTGCATGCCATTATTGCTAAACCTGAGCTTATCGAAGCATCGTGTTTTGTTCTTTTATTTATATCAAATCTAGCCCAGTCATTTAGTGTTTCGTTAAAGTAGGTTGTACCGTAAACGCCATCGCCTAAATGCCCAACGTGATCGTTAATGTACATCTCTATCGCCGCGGCGTGAGCCTGTTTTATATCCTCGCTAGAGTTAGGTATACCACCTATTTCTTTTTCAGTAACACTAAGTTTATTCCAAACTTTATCTGGTCTATTCATACTAAATCCTCTATAGCCTCTTCGCTTAAAGTGATACAGTA
>Ga0208298_1000656_pt1 | contig 13890 bp, 19 predicted proteins | sample 14BtaG_FD_184088 | JGI IMG/M metagenome (GOLD analysis project Ga0208298, IMG submission 184088) | Marine viral communities from the Subarctic Pacific Ocean - 14B_ETSP_OMZ_AT15311_CsCl metaG (SPAdes) (version 2) | ecosystem: Environmental > Aquatic > Marine > Oceanic | place: Pacific Ocean... | reverse complement strand
TGTGGAATCCTGATTCTCAGATGATAACATATAAAGTAACAGGAACACCTGTTTGTCAATTTGACCAGCATTCAAGAGCTAGAGTTGGAATTAAGTTTAAAGACTACAAGGTAAGCGAAGAACCTAATTATGTTGTATATACACAAGTATGGGACACAATGGAAAAAGACCCTGAATTTAAAAAAGAGGTTATAGAAACATTGGAGCAGCTTGAAGAAATAAGAGATGAACATGAGTTAAATTTATTTTCTCAAGTAGAAATGTCTGCACTCAATCTTATGTCAAGAGAATGTAGTTATATTGTAGAACAAAATATAGGTTCACTACGAGGCCAGATGACAAGAAGACTTCAGTTTTGTGAAGAGGAATTTATTGTTGGTTTACATTGGCTATTACGAAAAAAGATGATAGATGCAGGCATAGGACTTGCTGAAGGTTTTAAACCTATGTGTGACATTACAAAAAAATGTGAATATGCTAAAGCCGACTATCTTTCAAATGCATTTGGTTGTTTATTTGCAGGATGCGGAAGATGGAAATCACATACAGAATTTGCAAGTTTCAATCAATCATGTACAACACCAGAACTTGTTAAAGAACAAACAGGCGTTACATGTACAAAATCAGAATATGAATTACAATTAGAAAAGGAGAGTACAGATGTTTAATCCAATAGACCAAGGAGTCATATTAAAACAAGTAGAGCAAACAGGCCAAACTGCAGGTGGTGTAATTATACCTGACACAACAAACGAAGGTACTGAAATTGCTGAGGTAGTTGCAGTAGGACCTGGAAGGCAGTTAGAAAATGGTGAAAGAGCTACACCGCAAGTTAGCGTAGGTGACAAGGTAGTAATACCTAAATCAGGTTTCCATAGACTAGATGTTGAAGGTGAAGAATACTACATCATTAGAGAAATCGATATATTAACAATAATGGAGAAAAAGTAATGGCAAAGGAATTACATTTTGGAAGTGACGCAAGAGGCGGAATGCTTACAGGCGTAGAAAAATTAGCTAACGCTGTTTCAGCAACACTAGGTCCTAAAGGTAGAAATGTTGTATTTGAAAAATACGGCGAATATCAATCTACAAAAGATGGTGTTACTGTAGCAAAGCAAATAGAATTAGAGGACACAATAGAAAATGCTGGCGCACAAATTGTAAAAGACGTATCAAGCAAAGTAAATGATGAGGCTGGTGATGGTACTACAACTGCTACAGTTTTGGCTCATGCTATGTTAAAAGAAGGATATAAAAAAATATCTAATGGAAGTCACAACATAGAGCTAAAAAGAGGTATGGATAAGGCAGTAACAGCAATCGCTGAAAAAATTGAAGGCGCGAGAACAGACGTTTCTAAGCCTGAGGAAATATTTCAAGTAGGTACAATCAGTGCTAACAATGATGAGATTGTAGGTAGACTTATTTCAAATGCAATGGAAGAAGTTACGACTGAAGGTGTAATTACAATTGAAGATTCTCAAACAGGATTAGATGAACTTGAGGTTGTTGAAGGTATGCAGTTAAATCAAGGTTATCTTTCACCATATTTTATAAATGACCAAAGTAATATGCAGGTTTCTATGAAAGAGCCACTTGTTCTTATTTATGAAAATAGATTAAACAATCTTAAAAATCTGGTAAAACCTTTAGAGTATTGTATTGCTCAAAATAAACCGCTTTTTATTGTTGCAGAAGATATCGAAGGCGAGGCTTTAGCTGGACTTATTGTTAACAATTCTAGAGGTACATTGCAGTGTGCAGCAATAAAGGCTCCAGGTTATGGAGATTCTAAAATCGATATAATGGAAGATATAGCAACTATAACAGGAGCTACAGTAGTATCACCTAAAAAAGGTATGACTATGGATAAATTTGATTCTTCGTGGCTAGGTGGAACATCAACACTAACAATCGATAAATCTCATACTACAATTGTAGATGGTAATGGAGATGAAATGAATATCAATGAAAGGATTGATGAAATTAAAACAATGATTGACAATTCACAATCAAATTACGATATTGAAAAAATGCAGGAAAGACTTGGTAAACTTACAGGCGGAGTTGCAATAATCAAGATTGGTGCTGAATCTGAAATTGAAATGAAAGAAAAGCGTGATAGAGTAGAAGACGCATTAGCTGCAACGAAAGCTGCTGTAGACGAAGGTATTGTTTCAGGTGGTGGTGTTGCACTAAGAAGTATTGTTGAAAATATAGGCAATATAGATACAGATAACGAAGACCAAAATTTAGGTGCACAAATTGTATTAGATGCTTGCAAAGCTCCGTTTAATAAAATAATGGAAAATGCAGGACTTAATGCTGACGTTGTATGGAACAAGGTTAAAGAATCAGATACTGATAACGCAGGATTCGATGCAAGAAACGAGCGTGTTGTAAATATGTTTGAACAAGGTATTATAGACCCTGCAAAAGTAACTAGAATTGCATTAGAAAAAGCTGCATCTGTGGCAGGAACAATGCTAATTACTGAATGTGTATTAACAGAAATACCTTCAGATGATAAAGCACCATCTAATCCGATGAACGGTATAGGGATGATGTAATGAGTAAGACAATAAACATGAATCAAAATCAACAGCAAAACATCAATATAAATCCTAATGATTTAGAAGATGTACTATGTGAAAAATGTGGAGAACAAACATTTGAACCTGCATTTTTATTTAAAAAACTATCAGCAGTAATGTCACCAACAGGAAAGGACACTTTAATACCACTTCAGGTATATAAATGCACCCACTGTGGCCATATCAATCAAGGCTTTTTACCAAAGGATAATCCAAATGAGTAAAATAGAGGATTCAGTTTGTAAAAAAATATTGAAACGAGCAGAGGTAGGTAAATCAAAGTATGGTACTACTATGGAGAGAGACGACTTATCTTTGCTCGAATGGCTAAAACACACTCAAGAAGAGTTAATGGATGCTGCAGTATACATCGAAAAATTAATGCAAGAAAAGCAAAAATAATTGCTAAAAAGTTTTTTTATCTCGGAAAAATTGCGTATATTAGATATATAAATAAATCATTATGAACATCAAAACACCAAAAGACTTGGCAATAGCCGCAAGAAAACAAGGTAAAACTACCATTTCTTATAGTCAAATCAATATGTATAAAAACTGTCCTTTACAGTGGAAGTTAACATACATTGACAAAATAAGAGATTTCGAGCCTAGTATGTTTTTGGTTTTTGGTACTGCTATGCACGAGGTACTTCAAACGTATCTTGATATGATGTATAAAGAATCAATTGTAAATGCAAACAAGCTCGATCTTCATAAGCAGTTAGCCGATACAATGAAGGTAGAATATAAAAAAGCTGTTGATGAACAAGGCGGTAAACACTTTTCATTTTCAGAAGAAATCAACGACTTTTATAATGATGGTGTAGAAATTATCGAAGAATTCAAAAGACGTAGAGGTGCTTATTTTTCTAAAAAAAATACAGAGTTATTAGGTGTAGAAATACCTATACTATGTCCTGTAGATGGTTCAGATAAAATAATGGTTATGGGCTTTGTCGACCTTGTAATGAAAGAAGGTGACAGGATAAAAATTATAGATATAAAAACATCTATGTTTGGTTGGAAAGCAAAGAAGAAAAAAGGCGAAGGTGACCAGCTTCGTATATACAAAAAGTACTTTGCAAAACAATATGGTGTAGAAGAATCAGATATCGACATTGAATATTTTATTGTTAAACGTAAACTATACGAAAACCTAGACTTCCCACAAAAACGTATACAGCAATATAGACCGCCTGCTGGAAAACCTTCAATGAACAAGACAGACAAAATACTTAAAGAGTTTGTAGAAAAAGCATTTGTAAATGGTAAGCGTAATCCAGATGGCGAATACCCTGCACTAAAATCTGGATGTACATACTGTCCTTTTAAAAAGCGACATGACTTATGTAATCCTAAACAAAGGTTGGCTGTATGAAAATAGGCATAACAGGAAGCAATGGCTATCAAAATTATAGAAAGGTAAAAGATACTATATTTATGCTAAAACAAAAGTTTAAAGAAGATTTAATAATAGTATCTGCAGGAACTTTAAACGGCGCTGATAAATATGCTAAAAAATATGCTATGGAGCTTGGATGTAAATATGTAGAATTCAATCCTGCTCACACACCAAAAAACTTATATTCAGCGCTTCATGAAAATTACTATGGAAAAAAATATAATGTAAAATATTTCTTTCATAGAAATCAAATGATGGCAAAGTATATAGACTATTTAATTGCTTTTATTCCAGAAGGTAAAAAATCTAGTTCGTCAGAACATACCATTAAGGAGTCGAAAAAATTAAATAAAAAAATTGTTATAATTTCATGATTAAAGATATATAAGTATATATTTATATATGTTATTCAGGAGATTAGTTATGGAACAAAAATTAACATCGGTAAAAGTTGATATAGATTCTTGGAATGATTTTAAGAAACTATCAATAGATGAAAAAATTACATTTAGACAATTGGTACAAATATCAATTGCTGAATTTATAAGCGACAAAGGTTTTAGAAATATAATAAAAGAAAAGGTTACAGAAAATGGCAACAAGCAAAAAGAAAATATTACTGCTAGGTGACGACATGAGACTACACTCAGGTGTAGGTACTATGTGTAAAGAGATAGTGACAGGAACTCTTAAGCATTTTGATTGGGTACAGCTAGGCGGTGCAATAAAACATCCGGAAGCAGGAAAAGGCTTTTTGGATATTTCAAAAGATGAATTTATAATAGAACAATCAGGCGTAACAGACGGTTATGTAAAAATATTACCAGTTGATGGTTATGGAAATCCTGATATAGTTAGAGATGTAATTACATTAGAAAAACCTGATGCCATATTACACTTTACGGACCCGAGGTTTTGGGGATGGCTTTACGACATGTCACACGAATTTAGAACTGCAGGTATACCTCTTATGTATTACAACATTTGGGACGATTTACCTTATCCTCATTGGAATGAGCCGTTTTACGAATCTTGTGATTTATTAATGGGAATATCAAAGCAGACATACAATATAAATAAAAATGTGTGCCAGAGAAAACCTAGAACTGATTGGGATTTGACCTATGTACAACATGGTGTAGATGAAAAGAAATACTTTCCTATAGAACCTACAGATAGTAAATACGTTTCAATAAAATCTAAATTATTAGGTGACAAAGACTACGAATTTATAGCATTCTTTAATTCAAGAAATATACATCGAAAAGGATGTAACAGTTTAATTCAAGCATTTGGAAAATTTGCAGAATCAATACCTGAAGATAAAAAGGACAAGGTCGCTCTTTTAATGCACACCGATGTTGTAGACCAAAATGGTACTGATTTATTAGCTACAGTAGAAAATCTTTATCCTGACCTAAATGTTATATTTAGTACTGCAAAATTAGACGTATCAGATTTAAATGTTTTATATAATATTTCAGATGTTGTATGTCAACCTAGTTCTGCCGAAGGATTTGGTTTAAGTCATATGGAAGGTATGATGGCAGGCAAGCCAACAATTTCTACTGTTATTGGCGGTTTACAAGACCAAATGGGATTCAAGGTTGATGGAAATGAGTTAACTAAAGAGCATCTAACAGCTGAAATACCAAGTAATTCTACAGGTAAAATTTCAAAAGAGCATGGTGAATGGGTATATCCATTATGGCCTAATTTAAGTCTTCAAGGTTCACCTCCAACTCCATACATTTATGATTCACGACCAGATATAAATGAAATAGCAGAAGGATTAAGATTTTGGTATAATATGGATTCTGAAGAAAGAAAAAGAAGAGGTTTATCAGGTAGAGATTGGGCAATTGATAATGGATTTACAAAATTTGGAATGTGTAGCGCAATGTCAAAATCAATAGAACAGTTCTTTAGAAAATGGCAAAGACCAGAAAAATTCTCATTGAAAAAAATTAATAAACAAAAATTAAATTATCCTACAGGAGTATTATAATGATGAAACCAAATTTAGTTGTTAGCTGTCCAGCTTCTAGTAGAAGTGGATACGGAAATCACAGTAGAGACTTAATAAGAAGTCTAATTAAAATGGATAAATATAGAATTAGTATAATCGATCAGAGATGGGGAGCTTGTCCTAGAACCGAATTGTTAAAAGAAGAGTTTAGTGATATAGCAGCTCTTGTTGCTAAAACTCCTCCAGTTCAAAGCGATATCGATATATGGATTCAAATAACTGTTCCTAATGAGTTTCAACCTGTAGGTAAATACAATATAGGTATCACAGCAGGAATTGAAACAGATAGAGTTGCACCTCAATGGCTTGAAGGAATGAATAGAATGGACTTAACACTTGTACCTTCTATGCACTCTGTTAACGGTTTTTCGATAATGTACGACAAGATGAACCAACAGACAAATCAAAAAGAAGGTGAGCTTAAATTAGAGAAACCTATTCATATATTAATGGAGGGAATAGATTTAGATGTATACAATAAAACAACTAAAATCGAACCTTCAATACAGAAATATTTTAAAGACATAAAAGAAGATTTTTGCTTTTTAGTATGCGGCCATTGGATGCAAGGTGAGTTTGGACACGATAGAAAAGATATTGGTGGGACAATACAAACATTTCTTGCAACATTTAAAAACTTATCACAAAGAAATATGCCTGCATTAATACTTAAAACAGGCGTAAATTTTAGTGTTATTGAGCAACATGATTATGAAACAAAAATAAGAAAGATTATGGAATCTATAGGCTCAGAAAAAATGCCTAGTATATATCTTCTTTCAGGTGATTTAACTGATTCTGAAATGAACAGTTTATATAACCATCCAAAGATAAAAGCTATGGTTAGTTTTACTCATGGTGAAGGATATGGTAGACCACTTGCAGAGTTTTCAGTAACAGGAAAACCTGTTATTGTATCTGACTGGTCTGGCCACAAAGACTTTATATCAGCAAACGGATTTTTAATACCAGGAGAAGTAAAACCTGTTCACCCATCATCTGTTTGGAAGGACGTAATTAATTCTGAATCTCAATGGTTCTTTCCTAATTACGGATATGCTTCAGGTATTATGAAAGACTGCCATAAAAATTATAAATCATATTTAGAAAAATCTAGAAAACAAACTCAGTACATGAAGGATAAGTTTTCTTTAGAAATTATGGACAAACAATTTAAAAATCTGCTTGATGAAAATGTGCCAAATGTTGATATCGAGATACCAAAATTAGAGGAGTTACAAACTTATGAATAAAGAAAATTGGGGCAAAAGCCCGATAACAGGAAGAGATATGGTACTTCAGGAATTTGATGAAAAAAATGGAGTATCTAAAATGGATTTAAGTTCAGGATATTATACAAACGAGTTTCCTTTAAACTATAAAAAACATCCTGACTTTGATATTAGTAAATTTGAAGAAGGAATGCCTGAATTAATGAAAGATTTAAGGTACGATGATGGCGAATCATATTGGTACCCAGCAACAATCCAGACAGCAGAATCACTTGTATTTCCAGTAGGTACAGTACAAGCTGTAAAGGGCGGAGAGGACGTAGGTGACCAATTAATAAAATGGTGTTACGCTCCAGTAAAAACATTGACAGAAGAAGAAAAATCAAGTCTTTCTGAAAATACAAACTTTGAATCTAAGGTAGATATGGAATCAGCTGAATATTTCATTAGCTATCTTGAAGCTTGTAAAAAAGTAAAAGGCTTTGCACTAGGTAATATATAATGGCAAACTATTTTAACCAACATTTAACTAGAATGGAATCAATGGTTGTTATACCTAAAGGTGACTTACAAAAAGGTATGATAATAAGAAACAAATATCAGACCATTGATGATGGTTTGAAAGAATATTTCTTTTTAATACTTAATCCTCTATATAGTGGTGATGGCAAAGTACATGCACTAAGTCTCAATGAATTTAGTATCTTGCAGTTTATGAGAATTGCAAAACAAACAAATATAAGGATTATACCTAAATACAAAAAGCGAGCATTAGCTATTCCTAAACTTGTAATGGAGCAAAGCTCATATAGATTTTATATGGGTAGTATATTAGGTGGAGGCCGGGAAATCAAAAAGTTTTACAACAACAGTTACAGAACTTTATTTCCAGAACAAATGAAGCTGGCGTTTTTAATTGACTATAAGTTTGATAGCGATATAAAATTAATAACGTCTTAATTTAAAATAAAAAGGTTATATGAAGAATATTATTTACATTTCAGATTTTTTCTCAGATGAAGTACTAGGTGGTGCAGAATTATCTGATAAAGTTTTAATCGATTATTTGGTCGAAGAAGGCCATAATTTAAAAACTGTCAAAAGTCAAAAGTTTGACCCGACCATACATAAGGCTGATACTTTTATCATTTCTAACTTTGTTAGTTTAACAGAGGTAAATAAGTACTGGTTCATTACAAGAGGGGTAAAATATATTATTATTGAACGTGACCAAAAATATGTTAGGTCTAGAAACACTGCAATGTTTAATAATTTTATTGCACCCGATAAAGATGTTGTCAACAAGAATTTTTATAGAGCCGCTCACAAGGTTTTCTGTCTTACAAATCACTCTGCTGAGTTATTACTTTCTCATATAGACTTGACAAATGTAGAACCTCTTGGTTTTACTCAATTTTCTCAAGAACAATTCGACCACTTGAGAGAAGTGTACAAAAAAGGCAGAAATGATAAGTGGTGTATTATTCCAGGTAAAAGAAGTAATAAAGCAATTCAGCTATGTGAGAATAATAAAATGGATTTTGACTATCTTAAAAACTATCAATGGAAAGAGTTAATGGAGGTAATGTCAGAATATAAAGGATTGGTGTTTTTCTCACATGCAGTAGAAACTTGCTGTCGATTAGTTGCTGAGGCTAGAATGCTAGGACTTAATGTCACAACAGATAATAGAGTTGGCTGTACATATGAGGACTGGTTTAAAAAATATAAAGGTTTAGAATTAATAGACTATTTAGAAGAAAAAAACTTTAACATTCTTGAAAAAATAAAAGAAGAGTTATGAAACTAGTACTAATAGGAAATTTTACACAAATATACCACGAGGAAGGAAAAGCACGCGCTTTCCAAAAGCTAGGTCATGATGTTTATAGATTTGATGAAAAAAGATTTGATGAAAATGACAAAAATATAATTATCAATCAAATAAAACCTGACGCTGTTATATATACAAAGCTTAGAATAAAAAACCAAATACAGCTTGTTAACGAGTTAAAGAAAAATAATATTAAAACAGTTGCCTGGTTTCCCGATTATTGCAATGTAGGCCAATGGTACAATTCAGCATTTAATATTAAAGATATTAAAAACTGTGGACTTTCAAATTCTGACCTAGTACTTCTTCCTGATGCTAATAATTCTGCAAAATGGAAATCATTAGGTATTAATCAGCATTTGATGAGACAGGCAATATCTGAAGAGTTTTGTTATAAATCAAATAAAAAACTAAATCAAGAGTTTGATGTGGTATTTATAGGTACTGTTATCAACAATGATTTGTATAATTATAGATTTGAGCTTGTTAATTTCTTGCAAAATAAATATAAAAATAAGTTTTTGCACTTAGGTGGTAACAATCCTCATCAAGTTAGAAATTCATATCTGAACGATTTAATATCATCTTCTAAAATAATAATAGCAGACAGCCCGTATAAGAAAGGCCATCCTATTTGGTCGAATAGAGTATATGAAACAGTAGGAAGAGGCGGATTTTGTTTACATTCAAATGTACCAGGAATAGAAACTGAATTTAAAATAGGAAAGCACATTGATGTATATGAGCACAAAAATTACGATGATTTAGAATTAAAGATAAATTATTATTTAAAAAACGAAAATAAAAGAATTGAAATTGCAGATGCTGGTTTTGAATATGTAAAAAATAATTTTACACTTAGCAACAGATGCAAAGATGTTATAGAAAAAATAAAACAAATATGAAGGTAGGCACAATAATATATTCAACAACTAGCGGATTAGGAAGTCTTGCAAAAGATTTTTATGATAACGGAATAATTACAGATGTACTTATTCAGTCTCACGGAAGATGTAAAGATAATATGCATTGGTATAAAAATTCTAATGTATTATCACCTGTTCAAGCTATAGCTAACAATAGGTCAGAAACTCCTAAACACAAAAAAGATTTGATAAACAGTTTTATAGATAGCGTTGATATTTTATTACTGTTTGAATTGGAATTGTATTCTGATGTAATTCAAGAGGCTAGAAAAAGAGGCAAAAAAGTAATAACATATGAAAATTAGTTTTATTTTACAATGAAAGTATTATTAACAGGACATAAAGGATTTGTAGGTTCAAATCTATTAAAAAAATTAAAACAGTTAGGACATTATGCTTATTGTCTAGAAAAAGATGGAAACTTTGAAGAGCGAAATCTTGAATCTATAATAAAACAATGTGACGTTATATTTCATGTAGGTGCAATATCTGATACAACATTACAGGATGCCAACGAAATGCTTTACTATAATTATACATTGAGTAAAAGAATATTTGATTTGGCAAGAAAGTATAATGTCAAGGTTGTATATTCAAGTTCGGCTGCAAATTATGGCGACGGCGATGGTATACCTAACAATATTTATGGTTGGTCAAAACTACTTGCAGAAGACTATGGATTGAAAGCATGTGAAAGATTTATTGCGTTAAGGTATTTTAACGTATATGGGCCAGGTGAAGAACATAAAGGTAAAATGGCATCAGTTGCATATCAAGCATGGAAAGCAGGAGAGTTTAAATTATTTCCAGGTGATATAAAAAGAGATTTTGTATATATTGATGACGTTGTAGACGCTAATTTACACGCAGCAACTCTTGAAAGAGGTTTGTTTGATGTAGGTTCAGGAAATGCAGAAACGTTTGAAAATCTTGTTGGAGGCATAGGTATAGATTACGAATATCATACACTAGAAAAGATACCTGGATGGTACCAATACTTTACACGAGCAGATAAAGAAAAGTTCATGCCAGGTTGGCAACCAAAAAACAATGTACAGTTAGGAGCAAAAAAGTACAAAAATTATTTACTTAATTCATAAAAATTTGTTATATTAGATATATGAAAACATTATTTGCAGGACCTTGGGTTGGAGAATTTGGCTGGGAATTATTTTGCTGGCAAGGAGTTTTAAGAAGATATACTGAAGTAAAGAAGTTTGATAAAGTTATTATATCAGGCAGAGGTATTAATAAATTTATATATGAAGATTTTTGTGATGAATATATTCCTTATGAACCTAATGATTATCAGCCTAATTCATATTTTAATGGAACGCCAATAACAGAATATCCTAAACCTGAAAAAGCTAGTGAATATATTCCACCAAATCATTGTGTCACTCACTACCAACCAACACATGGAGAGCCTATTTGGAGGCCAAAATTAGAGCAAAGCTTTATAAAATATGGCAAAAATATATACGAAAACTATATTCTTATACACGCAAGAAATACAAACAAGGCAGGTACTCAAATACGAAATTGGAATACTATTAAGTTCGATGAAATAGTAAAAAATTTTAGCGGTTATAAATTTGCTAGCATAGGTCTTAAATCTGCAGCACACCATATAAAAGGCACAAAGGACTTAAGAGGTATAGAATTAAAAGAATTATGTGATTATATGGCTAGTTCTAAATTAATAATAGGGCCATCTTCAGGACCAATGCACCTGGCATCTTTATGTGGCTTAAATCAAGTTGCTTGGGGTGTTGTGAAAAATATTCAAAGATACAGCACGGACTGGAATCCTCATAATACTGACGTAGAATATATTGTAGATAATAACTGGGACCCGTCTGCTAAAGATGTAATACAGAAAATTGAAATTTTATTATGATAGTAAAACCTAAAATAGTAGATAAAGCTTGGGGACAAGAAATCTGGATTCACAATGATGATGAATATTGTGGAAAGCTTTTAAGATTTAATAAAAAAGGAAATAAATTTTCAATGCATTATCATATAATCAAAAAAGAATCATGGTATGTAGGAAAAGGAAGCTTTGAATATAAATGGATTGATACAGAATCTGCAGAAGAACATTCTACAATAATAGAAATTGGTACATGTATTACAATAGAAAGAGGTCAGCCTCATCAGCTCGTTGCATTGGAAGATGGTTCAGAAATATTTGAAGTGTCAACTCAACATTTTGACACTGATAGTTATAGAGTTAAAAAAGGAGATAGTCAATGAGAGTTTTAGTTATAGGTGATAGTTGTATTGATAAATTTGTTTATTGCAATATAAGTAGACTTTGTCCTGAGGCACCAGTGCCAGTACTCAATCCTGTTAGTGAGACAGAAAATCCAGGAATGGCAGGAAATGTAGTTGCAAATTTGGAATCATTAGGTTGTGAAACATATATTATTACAAACTCATCTCAAATAAAAAAGACTAGATATGTCGATGATAAATCAGGTCAGATGATTATGAGGTTTGATGAAAATGATGTTGCTGGTAAATGTGAATTGGAGTTTGATAAATATTTAAAACAATATAGATTTGACGCAGTAGTAATATCTGACTACAACAAAGGATTTTTAACAGAAGAAATTATAAGTGAAGTTGCAGAAATATGTAAATGTCCTACATTTTTAGACACAAAAAAGAAGCTAGGTAAATGGTGCCATAATATAGATTTTATTAAAATAAATGAACCTGAATGGAATAGCAATAAAGATTATGATTCAGATAATGTAATTGTCACAAAAGGTTCTAAAGGTGCTAGTTATAAAGACAGTGTTTTTAAAGTAAAAAATAAAGTTAATGTATCAAATGTTTCAGGTGCTGGTGATACATTCATGGCAGGCCTGGTATATAAATATGTGATGACAAATTCTATTAAACTGTCAATTGTTTTTGCAAATGAATGCGCTTTAAATGTTGTACAGAAAAGAGGTGTGGTAACAGTATGATAGTATGGACAATTAAACAATGGAGATATTAAATGGAAACTAAAGTAGCAATAATAGGTATAGGAGAGATAGGCTCTTCACTTGCAGAAGTATATAAATCAAAAGGTTTTAAACCTATGTTAAGAGATATTGACTTAAATACAATATATGGAGATGTAGATGTTTTGAACATATGTCTTCCTCATGGTAAAGAATTCGTAAATATAGTCAATGAATATATCGATGAGTATTTACCAAAAATAACAATAATTCATTCTACAGTGCCTGTTGGTACAACAAAACAAATTAAACGACCTTGTGTTCACTCACCTGTTCGAGGCATACATCCAAACTTAAAAGAAGGTATAGAAAAATTTGTTAAATTTATAGGATATAACAATGATGTAGATTTAGCGCTAACTGAAGAGCATTATAGAGAATTGGAAATTATATTTTATCCTGTAAAAAACTCTGATTCTTCAGAACTTGCAAAATTGACAAGTACTACATATTATGGTCTCTGTATTGCATGGCACGGAGAAATGAAGAAGATGTGTGATAAACATGGTATTGATTTTGACGTAATTAACAAATGGACACAGTCATATAATTTAGGATATTATGGTTTAGATATGCAACAAGTAATTAGACCTAATTTATATCCACCAGAAAACGGAATAGGTGGCCACTGCGTAATACCAAATACAGAATTACTTGCAGAAGAATTCAAAAGCAAAGCTCTTGATTTGATATTGGAATATAAAAAATGACATATTATATAATGCTTCCTGGTGATTCTGAAAAAGAAGTTTATTTTGATTCTAATTTACTTGGAGAGAATACAGGATTTGGTGTGTTTTGGGCAGGTTCAGGACTTAAAGTTCTTATGGAGATGGTAGATAAAAATCCT
>Ga0208298_1000644_pt1 | contig 14031 bp, 27 predicted proteins | sample 14BtaG_FD_184088 | JGI IMG/M metagenome (GOLD analysis project Ga0208298, IMG submission 184088) | Marine viral communities from the Subarctic Pacific Ocean - 14B_ETSP_OMZ_AT15311_CsCl metaG (SPAdes) (version 2) | ecosystem: Environmental > Aquatic > Marine > Oceanic | place: Pacific Ocean... | reverse complement strand
TAATTATGAAATACCACAAAGAAATAGATGGAAAAATGATTTTACGTTTGTTACGAAGTTAGATTTTATGTTAGCTGATGGTCTTGATGATAAGTTAAAGAAAAAAGAAATGAAAATGTGTAATGAATTATATAGTTATTATAGACAATGTTATATGAGAAAATAAAATGACAAATTTCGAATCAACAAGCTGTAAGATTTTAGGTGTTATATTATTTCTTTTAATTGTAATTATGGGTTTACAATTAATGGGATGTTCACGTTCAGTTCCACCACCACCATCAGATTATATTGATGAAGTGGATACATCAAATTTTGTTTAATGATACAATTTGATGATATATGGGTGAGGTTGCATAAATCAGTTGAAATGATTTCAGAACCTAATTGTCCAGATTTTTATTTTTTTGGGGGAAGTTTAAGAGATATTTATATGGGAATAGATCCAAAAGATTATGATATTACTACTGTAAGTATATCTGATTTGTCATGGTTAATATCTCGATTACAAGGTATGGGATTTAGAGTAATAGCCGAAACAGATTTTGGATTAAAAATGAATTTTTTAAGTACTTGGATGGATGTGGGAGTTGGATGTGAATCTCCTGTAGATAAAATAAGTAAGGTTGATTTTACTTGTAATGCCATAGCAATAGATAATAATTTTAAATTATATTATCACAAAACATCATTTGATGATTTAGATAATAGAAGATTACGACAACTTGATACATTAGAACATCAAGGGAGTATAGAGGAAAGAAAAATAAAATTCACACAAAAGAATTTTAAATTTCATAATAAACAAGATGAAAAAAAGTTATATAAATTTAAATTAGAAACTGAACAATTAAAACCAAGTGTTCCATTTTATATGGATGCCAGGACATATGATGAAAAAAGTAATTAATTGTTTTAAAGAAACTAACCCAGTTATAAATAAAAAACTGAGAAAGGTGTCAGTAGATGAAGGACTACATATTGCGAAAGATTTATTCACTATCCTCGCAGAGCGGAAGGATGGAATTGGTCTTGCTGCTAATCAAGTTGGGATTGATGCTTCTGTTGCTGTGGTTAATGTTAGGGAGCCCCTTATCTTAATCAACCCCGTTATTAAAGAACAATGGGATGAAATAGAATATTATGAGGGTTGTTTAAGTTATCCAAAACGAGGTGTTCACACTAAACGATATAAAAATATTATAATACAAACCGAACAAGAAGAGAGTGGTTGGTATTTTAGTGGAAATGAAACCACACAGGAAGTTAAGGGAACTTGGGAACAAAAAGGAAAAGACGAAGACCAAGAACAAAGATTGTTGGAAGCTATTTGTGTTCAGCATGAGATAGACCACTTGAATGGATTAACTATTATGGACAGAGAAAATAAACCGAAGCCACTTAGAGTTAAAAAGAGCTGGGGAAGAAATGAAATCGTTGGTATCACAGATGGTGATACCTACAAAGAAATTAAATACAAAAAAGCAAAACCATTATTAGATAGTGGTGAATGGGTAATATATGTAGGAGGTCCGATAACAGTATGAAAGAACCACTTGATAAAAGATTGAATACGATATTAGAAAAGTTTGTAAATGAAAACAATGAAAGTTAATTGTCCAGAATTAGAACCAATCGGTTTATCTGTACCAGACCACATAAAAGAAATGTATGACAAGTTAAATAAACCTTGTCCTGATGAATATTATGTTGTAGATTTTCTTTATTGTGATGTAGAAAATGATGAACCATCAGTAGTAAATCCACAAAAGGTTGTTGATTTGGAAAACTTAAAAGAACTTATTTTTCATTGGTGGGAGAATAAGGATGTTACAAAAAAATTAGATGATGGAAATGAAGTTAAGTTATTTCCAATAGTGGAGGCCTAATTAGAAATGAGGTATAAAGAATCAGAATATAAAGGTCGTAATTGGTATGGTCAAACTAAACAACAAAATAGAAGTCCATCTAAAAGGCCAAAACAATCAATGTTTTATGCAGTGATACATTGGTTTGAAACTTGGGTATTAATATTTTTAATAGCCATGGTATCATTGTTTGTATATTTAAGTCAATAATAAAAAAAGGAAAAAAATGCCAAGACAAAAAAAGAGAATACCAAGACCAACATTTAGAAGAAAATGTCATAACTGTGGAAAGATGGCAACTAATCCAGTTGTACATCATATCGTTCCATCCATAGCATACGGAGAACCTATCCCGGCATATTCTAAAAGTGCACCTAAAATCAATCGAGTTGATCTAAAGGGTGATAGGAAAGTTGAAGTTTATAATTATTGTAATAATCAATGTTATGAAGAGGGCAGGGCAAAACGTGGCTTCTAAGAAGAAAGATACGCCAAAATCTAAATCTGTTTTTAATAAAAAATCTGAAGCAGGGAAAGGTGATAAACCACGAATAGGAATATCACCACAAGAGTGGGGAGAAAAGTGGGAAAAGATTTTTGGTAAAAAGAAAAAGAAAACTAAGGAGAAAAAATGATAGAATTTACTATTGTATTTGTGTATGGTTGTATGATGTGGTATTTAATTGCAAAAGAATATGAAGGGAAAAAGAAATGACAAGTCCAGAAGGTTGGGGAGCATTTATAGTTCTAATGTTATTAGTATGGAGTACTGATATTATAGATTGGATATCAGATAAAATAGAAGAAAGATTTAAAAAATGAAAAATTGGGTATATTATATGCAAGAGGGTTTAAAGTCTATGTGGAAAAAGAAACCCAAGAAAAAAATTAAATCCAAAACTAATAAATGTAAGTGTAAAGGTTGTAAATGTTCTTAATGATTTTAATGGCAGTAATCGTTCCTTTAATATTTGGACTACTACATACAATAGCTGGAGTATATTTAGTTTACACTAAAGGTAATACAACAGCATTAGGTTGGAATATGTTGGGGTTTTTAACCAAGTCTGTATTTATGTTGTTTATGACTTATATGGGAATTTCAGTATTAGAGTTGGATTTTAGAATTTATGTTCCGATACTTTCATTCGTTTGGTTTATGACACATATCTGCGAAGCATTTTATGTCAATTATCATATGAACGAAAATTGTAGTGAAACTTTAAAGAGTATATTATTGAAATGAAAAAATATCTAACTTATGACGATGTAAATATCGTCCCGAAATATTCGGAATTAGAATCCAGAAGTTCCGTTAGTATGGTGACGAAATTCACCAAACTTACAGAGTTACAAATACCAATAGTTTCATCACCAATGGATACCGTAACAGGATATGAAATGGCAAAGGAAATGATGGATTGGGGTGGTGTCGGTGTTATACATAGATTTAATACTATTGAAGAACAATCCAAGATGATGAAATCATTACATCGTAAATGGGATAGTTTTTTTAATATAGGTGATGGTAAAGAAAGAAGTGTTGATAATGATTATGATGAGTGGATTAAACAAGCTAGTCGATGGAATCGACCACCTACTAAATCAGATTGGGAAGATTTAAAAGATTACACATTGATGTCAGATGATATGGCAGAGATGGATAGACAATGGAGAAACAAACCATTATGTGCAGCAGTAGGAGTTACTGGAGATTATTTAGAAAGAGCGAGAGAATTAGTATGGAACGGATGTAATGTTATACTTATAGATGTAGCACATGGTCATCACAAGTTAGTAGGAGAAGCTATTGAAGAAATTAAAAAGGATATATCAAATATCGAAGTCGTCGCGGGAAGTATTGCGACAGGAGATGGAGCAAAATTTTTATGTGAAAAAGGAGCAGACGCCATTAGAGTGGGAGTCGGCAACGGCTCATTGTGTGAAACGAGAATCCGAACCGGTGTTGGACTTCCTCAAGTTTCTGCTCTTCTTGATTGCGTTACCGTTGCAGATAGTTATGATGTTCCTATTATCGCTGATGGTGGTATCCGTAATGTTGGGGATGTATGTAAAGGACTTGGTTGTGGGGCTGACACCATCATGGTTGGTTCGTTACTTTCGGGGACGAAAGAAAGTCCAGGTTCGATAGAGAAAAAAGGTCAATGGCCAAACGAACAGTTATTTAAAAAGTATAGAGGTTCTGCCTCTTTAGATTCTAAATCTGATAGAGGAGAAGATAAAAATGTTGAAGGTAATCACAAAGTCATTCCATACAAAGGAAAAGTTAAAAGAATTTTACATGACATTAGAGATGGGATTAGTAGTTCTTGTTCTTATGTCGGTGCATCGAATCTGGAGGAATACAGGTCATTGGTCGAATTTGTAGAAGTTACAAAGGCAGGACAAGTTGAAGCACAACCACATTTATTAAATTAGGAGAATAAAATGGAATTAGGTATATTAAATGAACTTGGATATTTTGAAGTTATAGAAATATCTATTTGGTTAGGTGTAATGTATTTTGGAAAATGTTGGGTAGATAATTATTTCAAAAGCAAATCTGAAAAGTGTTGTACTAAGAAAGAATCTAAAAAAGATAAAAGGGAGTTATTAAATGGATAATTTGTTGACTAAAATATTTACATATATTTTTGCAATAACCATGATATTTGGCGGAGTATTCATGTTTTGTGCAGTTGTTAGTTTACCATTTTGGTTAATGTGGAATTGGTTAATTCCACCAATTTTTGGTTTACCAGTAATAACATGGTTACAGGCATTTGGTTTATGGACTTTTTTAGTATTAATAAGATCAAGTAATTTTAAATATAGTGATGTATTTAATACTACTTTAAAAACAAATGAAACAGGTGGAAGTGAAAAATCACCATTTGGTGATAATACTTGGAATCAATGGGTTGATCAGGTAAAGAAAAAATATTCAGCTTAACTGAATAAAATTTAATTTTGTTATACTTATCTCTAATTATGGAGATATTTATATGGATATAGATAAAGTTATTCAGACTTTGAGTGAGGCCTTTGATGATAAAGATTGGGATGTAATTGAGGAATTGCTCGAAGAATTAATTTATGAGGATGAAAATCCAATTAAAGAATACGAAAAAGACAAAGATTTAGATGAAGAAAATTTATGGGGCTGACAGGTATCGACTGGTGTTATTCGGTACTAAAGTGCAGCAGAGATTGAGTATGTCTCGTATAAAAAGACTCACAAACCCAAAATGGCGATAACTCGCTTGAAGGGTTGGTAATTGATTGGCATTTGGCTGAGTCCGATATGTCAGTTGGTGTTGAACCAGTAATGGTCAACGATTATCAACCAACTTACGCTTACGCATAAGTTACTGAGTTGTCTAACACTCGGTCATAAAATAAGTTAGACGAACAACTCGCGTGGTAGAGTATAAGAGTCACCAGTTGACAATCTGAACAAATGTCCGAATGGTTTGTTAGTATCCTATCGTGATTGGAAACTAAACTAAGCTGTAAATGACTTTGTATAGGAAACAGACAGGACGGGAGTTCGAATCTCCCCAGCTCCACAAAAATTATGGTTATGAAAAAATATTATTACGAGAGAAGTAATCTCTTAGAATCCAATGTTAATATAAACTTTGAAGAACTACTTTGGATGGATGATGCCCAAACCGAAGAATGGGTAGAAAGTCTTAGAAGTTTTATTATATCTGAATGGGATGATAAGGGTATTCCGCCTACTATCGGACAAGATACAAAAGACATTAAAAAGAACTTTATGAAATTGCGGGAGTATGACGTACACCACAAGTTTTTAGTTCGTGATGATGACGGTAATAGGAATGTGATTAAGAATTACAATAAACATGCAAGTGGAGTTAATCAATTCTTTCCAACTATGTTAAAGACTCGTGTTCAGAATGGTTCTATCTACGATTGGTTTACAGACGAATATAAAGATAAATTTCAGAAAGTTATATTAAGAATATTGAAAAGAGATTCAATGTATAATTGGTCTAAATGTGTTTTAGATGGTGAAGAAATACCAGAGAACTTCTTTATAGTTCAACACAAACACAATCAAGTAGAAAGTATTTATAAGACATTATCAGTTGAAGAAGTAGAGAAGTTAGATGATAAACATAAAACCAACTTACCAAAAGAATTAGATGGTGATACATATAAATTTTTAGTTAGAGATTTTCAGTTAGGTCAAAAATTATTTCCAGCAGGTATCCAAGCATTCAGATTAGGACTTGGACAACCAGCAGTAAATTTCCCACCACTTACAGCACGATACTTATACGAACATTATACAAATCATATCGAACAAGACACACCATTAAATATTTACGATCCATCAAGTGGTTGGGGTGGTCGTATTCTCGGAGCTATGTCATCATTAAAAAGAATTCATTATATTGGAACAGACCCGAATACAGATAATTACATAGATGAGTTAGGTAAGACAAGATACGAATATGTAGCAGATTTCTTTAATAATGAGGTATTAGAAACCAATCCATTTTGGGAAGAAGATAAAAATACCTATCATTTATTTCAAGATGGAAGTGAATTTATTGGGAACAATCCAGAGTTTCAGACGTATAAGGGTACACTTGATTTGGTTTTTACGAGTCCGCCATACTTTGACAGAGAGCAATATAGTGAGGACGAAGAACAAAGCTATAAGTTATACCCTAAGTATGATAGTTGGAGAGATGGATTTTTGAAACCAACCTTAGTCAACGCCTTCAATAGTTTACGAGAAGATAGATATTTATTATGGAACATAGCCGATATCAAGATCGGAAAGGATAAATACCACCCACTCGAACAAGATAGTATTGATGTAATCGAGAATCTCGGTGGTGAATATAAAGGTAAATTAAAAATGTTAATGACATCTATGGTTGGAGTCGACCAATCTAATGTTAAAAACTCGGTGAAAGTAGGTGGAACATATCTTAAATATGAACCCATCTTTGTATTTTTTAAGCGAGAAAAGACTTGATTTCTATGAATTTATTTCGTAAGATCAAGTCAGTAATTCGAAAGGAAATTAAATGATTTCAACAAATAAGGCAATTGCGGGTTTAGTGTTTATAACACTAATGAATGGTTTTGTTTCTGTTAATATGTTTGAACAACAAAAGGAATTTTATTCTGAAGAAGTTGATAAACTATTAGTAGATAATAAAAAACTGTATAATGATTTAGGTGAGTTTTACAAGTTTGGTATAGAGGTTGATGTAACAATGTATCAGCCTGTTTATCCACAAACAGATAAAACACCAGATATAACAGCAGATGGAACAAGAATTCGTATAAGTAAGGCAAGTGAATACAAGTTTGTAGCACTTTCAAGGAATCTCTTAAAAAGATGGGGAGGTCCATTTAACTATGGAGATTTTATTTTAATTAAGGGAGCAAGTGGCAAAGATGGTGTATATCAAGTTAGAGATACAATGAACTCTAAGTGGGTAAATGTAGTAGACATTTTAGAATCTAAGCATGTGAAACCCTATAAGTATGAAAATGTTCACATATATAAAATGAATTGGACAGATAATATACAGTTAGTAAATAATAATAAATGAAAGGGAAATAAATGACAGACAAATCTGAAATTAAAGTCGGTGATTGGGTTCATGTGTTAATAGTTGGATTTAGATCAGGACCAACTTCAAACGATCCAGCCTATCAAATAGAAAGTATTGACGGTGATGACTACACCGCAGTTCAGAGAGAAGGTTCTTACGAACATAGAGTAAAAGTTAAAAAAGGAAAATTAAAGAAATTATAAATTAAGAGGTTATAAATGAAACAGTTAAGTGAAACCCAATTACAGGAAAATTGGGATAAATTAATACAGGTTATAAAGGATACATTTGAGGATGGTAGCGAACGCCGTGAAAATCTTCTCAAAATGTACCATGACCTTGAGGACAGGATGATAATGGCACCCGCCTCTGGTAAAGAAGAATATCATTATTGCCATGTAGGTGGTTATGTAGAACACGTTCTGCATGTTGTAGATACAGCACGAAAAATGTCAGACACTTATGAAGCCTCAGGTGGTCATAAGAATTGGACAGATGAAGAACTTGTCTTTTCCGCCTTACATCACGACTTGGGTAAAGTTGGTGATTTAAATGATGAGTATTATGTTCCACAAGATAATGATTGGAGACGTAAAACTCTTGGTGAAGTTTATACATCCAATACAGATATACCAAATATGAGAGTTCCAGATAGAGCACTTTTTCTCTTACAACATTTTGGTGTTAAGTGTAGTGTAAATGAAACTCTTGCAATTAAACTCGCTGATGGGTTATATGATGAAGCAAATACATACTACATGAAAGTATTTGATGCAAAACGTTCTCTCAAAAATCATCTTCCATATATTCTTCATTGGGCAGACCATATGGCAACAACAGTAGAATATGATGAATGGAAACGTGGTGATGAAGATGAGAAAGAAGAAATGGAAAGTAAGATAGAAAATATCAAGAGTGTTACTGTAGCAAAGGATAAACAGAGTGGTGTTCAAGAGAAACACGAAGATCCAGTTTTAGAAAATAAACATCAAGACTTGTTTGATGAATTATTTGGAGATAAATCATGATAATAGAAATAGTATTAGGAATTGTTATTCTTGCTGAAGGATATGTAATTTGGAACCTGATGAGAAAGACAGAACTACTCGAAACTTGGGTAGAAGATTTCGGTGATAGAGTTACACGAGTCCAACAAGAATTAAGTGAAATAGATTCTACTGGTCATTTTGAATCAGATGATGAGATAGGTTCTATATTCGAATCAATTAAAGAAGTAATTAATGAACTCAATGACCTAACAGAAGGAGAGGAAATTAGTGAGTAAAACTGCAAAACCAAAAAAGAAAAAAAAGACACCTAAAAATTATTATTTTAATCAAACAACAGAAAATGCTATTATTAGGTATAATAATACAGATGATGCAAGATTAAAAAATAAAATCTATTCTGAACATATATCATATGCATTTGACAAACTTGCAGAAAATATAATTCATACATTTAAGTTTTATTATTTTGATGTTTCATCGGAACAAGTTAAACACGAAGTGGTTTCCTTTCTTGTTATGAATATGCATAAATTCAAAGAAGGTAAAGGAAAGGCCTTTTCATATTTCAGTATTGTTGCAAAGAACTATTTAATTCTTCATAATAATAAAAATTATAAGAATTATAAAATTCACAATAAATTAGATGTTCTTGATTATAGTAGCAATATAAAAGATCAACAATATAAACATGAAGTTGCAGACTTTAACCAAGAATATGTAAAACAAATGTTAGAGTATTGGGAAGAAAATCTTCCAAATATATTCAGACGACAAAAGGATATTCTTGTTGCAGATGCTGTTTTAGAAATGTTTAGACGAAGGGAAAATATAGAAAATTTTAATAAGAAGGCTTTGTATATTCTTATTCGTGAAATGACTGGTTCTAAAACTCAACATATTACTCGTATTGTAAATCTTATGAAGAAATATAATACACAACTTATGTCTGAATTTCAGAATACAGGACAAATTGATACAGCAAATACTGGATCATTTTTGTAACATTCTGTTATGTAGTGTTACACATTTTTGTTTCGAAATGATACACTTTTAAAAAACTTCTAAGAAACTAAAAACCTCATTTTTTAAATGGGGTTTTTTTGTGCCCCCATAACTTCACAAATATAGACACTTAAAATTATTTTTATTTTTTTTCTCAAAATGGGGTAGTTTGGTATAGTTTTTGTACTATATAGGTAACGACACCATCAAAAAGGTGAGGTCATAACTAAACAAGGAGAACAAAAATGTTCAAAAACCTAATGAAAAAAATAAAGAGTAACAGAGGTAATTCACTTGCTGAATTCGCCGTTGTTACTGCGATGATGGGTACATTAGCTACAACCGCCGCACCAAAATTTGGTGGAGTTGGTGATGCAGCTAAGTCAAAATCAACCATTGCTTCTATTGACAAGATTGCGACAGCAGCTAATAACTACTACAACGCTAAAGTGTCTGAAGAAGGTCGTGGAAGATTTCCAGGACAAACTAAGTATGATGAAAAGGTTGGTGGATTTGATCTTCCAGCAAACACACTTACGGATGCAGCTGTAGAGATATATTTAGAAACTATTCTAAATGGACAGACAACTTATGAATCTGTATTGGATGATTATGTGTATGTCTTTTCACCAGCAGTAGATGATGAAGATGCACTCGCAGGTGATTGGATGAGTTTCGTAGGAACTACACACCAAGTAGATGTTGGATTTGATGAAGATGGTGCAAATGATTTTAAATCAAACTTTGGTAACCAGGGAATTTCTTCACCATTTCAGGATGGAGCATACATTTATCTTGTGATACCAGGATCGGGTAGTGGTACTTCCGCACAGGCACCTGCTTTGATTATAGCAGACGCTGAAAACCCATCAGAACTTCACAAGGTACTAACCCCGTAAGGGAAACGGAGATAAGTCATGTTTAAAAATCAAAAAGGATTTACATTAATTGAGTTAATAATGGTTACGATTATATTGGGCATTCTCGCAGCCGTGGCCATACCGAGGTACGCAAGTACATTGGATAGGGCAACTGAAAGGGCTGAAAAGTCGTTTGTTGATCAAGTATGGACAGGATGTGAAAATGTGGCAAGTGATAGATTGATTGAAAACGGAATTGAAGAGTGGCCGTATAATCCACTCACAACCATAAAACGAAATCGTGGTATAATACTAACTTTAGATTTAGGTGTACCTGATGAAGATAATGAATGGCAGTTTAGTTTGGATGCTGTGAGTGAACCTGCAATATTTCACCAACGACCAAATGATGACATTTATTATTACACTTATGATTCAACTAATTTTGAGCTCTCAGAAGTTCCTGCTTTATATACTCCTTCTCAGTAGTATATTATTTTCACAGGCAATTCAAGTAACTGATACAAGGATGTCCTCATTTCGAGGGCGTCCTTGTGATGATACTGAATGGAGAGATTCTAATGGGTCGCCTGCTTGGAAAAATTATGGTGGTTGGTTGAGTGAATGTGATTCATTATCAGATACATATTATGATTCTTTATGGGCTATAGACGATATTAAGAGAAAAAAGAAAAAGGTCGAAGATGAAAGAAAACGACAAGAAGAAATAGACAATATAGATTTAGATGTAGAATTGGATATGGATGCTATGTGGGATAATACCGTATGGAATGAGATAGTAGACATTAGTGAAACTACTTATTATGAAACTGAATATATAACTGCAACTGCTGGTGTTCGTGGTGCTGAAGCAGAAGATGAAGCATTACATCATTTATATTATAGAAGAAGTATGAGAGGATTATCCAAATTAGATTTACAGAAAGCTTTGGGTAAGTTAATGATCAAACGGCAGAAGATGTCTGATGATAGTGATACTAAAAAAATAGATAGTTATATTTATCAATTAAAAATAAAATTAAAAAAAGCTTGATTTTTATAAAAATATAGTGTATATTATCTTATGAATATACCGAACTATATATTAGAAAATATACTTATTGGATTAATAGTAATAAGTTTATTCTATGTTTTATATTATACAGGCGATAACGAAAATAAACAAGAAGTCGTAATTGATGGCGATAGTTATGAAGATTTCCCATTGATTGCTTGGTTTGACACGGAAGAGAAGTGGGATAAATCAATTGCAGAAGTTGTAAAAATAAAATATAGAGTATTTGAACACAATTCTCGTATATGGGTTTATGATGAAAATAATACGGTAGTACACATGCAACCATATGATAGGGATCCAAAAGATGACGGATCCCCAAGAGATTTTATTTATTCGTGGAGATTATATAAATCAGAATTCTCCGATGAAATTGAACCTGGCAATTACACGATTACGGTGGGCTATGTGGATGAACATACAGGTTCAAATCAAAGAAAATTACACATTACTATTTAACTTTATATTTATATAAAACAATGGGGTGTATTAAGGGATGATTAAATTAAAAGATTTATTAAAAGAAAAACTAAATATTGGTGATGAGTATATAGGTACGGCTCGGTTAAAGGATGGTAGACAAGTTCAATTATATCGTAGTAATGAAGCTGATCGTCATTCTATTGGAAAGAAGTATGGCATCAAAAAACATGATTATTTTCTATATGTAAAAGGTAAGGAAGCTTTATATATTGTAGATACTGGCACTCATATTTTAAATAAAGCTGCTAAGTGGGCACAAGGATACATACAAAGAAAATTAAGTGGTACTGGTAAAGAGAGATTTACATAATGATTAAGTTAAAAGATTTACTTTCTGAAAAAATTGTCTTGGATGTTAATATTGGCGATACTATATTAGTAGGTAAATTTAAGAATAAGAAAATGGTTGTAAAATCAATAGGAAAGGATAAACACGGAATGCCAACAATAAATGGAAGAAAAGCCACTACATTTAGAATGGGACCAAAAAGTAATTTAAAATATGAAGTCAATGAACGAGTTGATTTTCACGATATGGCTAGTGAAATAGTTAAAAAAGCTGGATTGAAATCTAAAATAGTTTTTAAAAATACTGGTAGTAATAAAGCAGATTATAATGTAGATACTGATACTATTAATATTAAACCAACATCAAAATTGAAAGATTTTTTAGTTACAGTATTTCACGAAATCGACCACGCGAAAGATGCTAAAAAATATGGAAAGAATGGATATAAAAAAAGATATGAAAAGGAAATGAACAAGGCTGTTGATAATGGTGGGGATGCTCACGGTGACAACTACTTTGAAAAGAAAGCAGAACAGTATGGTCGTAAAATGGCAAAGGAATTTCTAAAGAAGAATTAATTTGAAAAAAATAGGTTTGGATGCCTCCACAACAACAGTAGGATATGCATTCGTAGAAGATAAAGAAGTTATTGATATGGGTTTTATTCCCATTCAAAAAGAAAAAACAATCCGAGATAAAGTACAGGTTACTATGGATACATTAAGTGAATTGTGTCCGTTTGATGATGTTGATAAAATATACATTGAAGATAGTCTTTCTGGTTTTAGTCGTGGTAGAACATCACAACAAACAATAATAAAGTTAGCAAAATTTAATGCAGTATTGACGTATTGTTTAGAATTTGCATTTGATGAAATAGTTGAAGGTGTCAATCCAATGACGGCTCGTAAACATTTATTTGGTAAAGCTAGAAAACAAGGGGTAACTGCAAAAGATTTTGTAAAAGAAGAAATAAATTGCTTGTATAATTTAGAAGAATATGTTAAATTAACTAAAACAGGATTATGGGATAAACGGAATATGGATGCTTATGACGCATTAGTCTGTGCCCTATATGAATAATAAAAAATTAATACATTTGTTAGAGCGAACTTTAAATAGTCGCAGTAAGAAACTAACCAAAGCAGATGAGTATATGTTTTTCTCACCTTTTGTTAGTCATTACAAACCTAAATTACAAATCAATATGTCATCACAGAAATGGCATTGTTGGATTAGTAATCAAGGCGGTCATTCTTTATATTCACTATTCAAAAGAATAAATGCAGATACGAGATATTTTAGTGAATTAAAAGATATTGTATTTGTTCCGACTAAAAAGGATGAAGTTGAGTCTAAAGTTATTGTTTCTCTACCGAGAGAATATCAATCACTATCATCAAAATCATCATCGTTATTTTACAAACATGCTATTAATTTTTTGAAACGAAGGGGTATTGGTAAAACGGATATTAAAAAACACAAGATTGGATTTTGTGATAATGGCGTTTATCAAAATAGAATTATTATTCCAAGTTATGATGACAATGGTATATTAAATTATTTCGTAGGTAGGTCATTTATGGGGGATGGTATGAAATATAAAAACCCAAATGTATCACGAGATATAATTCCATTTGATTGGTTTATAGCTTGGTCATATCCAATCGTATTATGTGAAGGTATGTTTGATGCCATTTCAATCAGAACAAATGCAATACCAATGTTAAGTAAAAAACCATCACAGAGTTTATTAAGAAAGATATTTGAAAAGAAAGTAAAAACAATTTATATTGCTTTAGATGATGATGCTAAAAAAGATGCTTATCGTTTATCAG
>Ga0208298_1000642_pt1 | contig 14052 bp, 20 predicted proteins | sample 14BtaG_FD_184088 | JGI IMG/M metagenome (GOLD analysis project Ga0208298, IMG submission 184088) | Marine viral communities from the Subarctic Pacific Ocean - 14B_ETSP_OMZ_AT15311_CsCl metaG (SPAdes) (version 2) | ecosystem: Environmental > Aquatic > Marine > Oceanic | place: Pacific Ocean... | reverse complement strand
CATATCAGACACAGCCACCCCGACACTGTTCCTGCGTAGCCCAGACCTGTATTTGTATGGCGCACTAGCGGAGGCATATGCCTACTTACTAGATGAGGCGCGGGCCTCGCAGTATGATGCCAAGTTCACACGCGGCATGGAGGAAGTAAAGGTAGACGAGCAACGCGCACATTACGGCACGGGCTCATTGCAAATCCAAAGTATTTATTCACGACAAAACGCAGTAGCGGAGACCTAAACAATGTCAGCCATGTCAGATTATTTAGAGAATGAAATTCTCGACCACATTTTAGGCACCGGTGCTTACACTATGCCATCAAGTGTTTATGTGGGCCTATCAACATCATCATTTAATGATGACAACTCCGGCACAGAATTATCCGGCAGTGGTTACACTCGCAAGGTTGCTACTTTTGCGGTGGCGGCTTCCGGCACGACATCAAACAATGCGGCGGTTGAGTTCCCAGCGGCTACCGGCTCATGGGGCGACGTAAGCCACTTTGGATTGTTCGATGCGTCATCATCCGGCAACCTTTTAATTCACGGAGCGTTCTCTGTTTCAAAGACAGTTTCTTCTGGTGACATTCTAAAAATTGCTGTTGGCGATTTAGACATCACAGCCGCGTAGATAAATCATGGCTACCCTTGAGCAACTAGATTCGTGGGGTGTGATGGATGCGCTGGATAGCTATGGTACGCTAGACCAGCTAGACAACCTGACACTCCACTCTGCCGCCTCATCGGTTTCAATGTCGGTAACAACCCTGACTGAGTTGCAGAAGATACTGCACTTTGCCGCGTCTGTTACTGGTGCTGGTAGCATCTCAGCTATCATCACACACATCAGACAAGTTGGCTCATCTGTTAGCATTTCTGTAAGCGCCACGGCAGACAATAACAGGGTTAGGCTTTTCGACGGCACGGCAGATGCGTCAATTACCGCCACAGCTATTTCTAACTTCCTTTTGGTTATTGATGGCAGTGCTGACATTGCTGTTTCATCATCGTCTGAAAACTCTGTTACGTTCTCAGCCACAGGCAATTCACAGCTAGAGCTAACAGTTGCAGGTATCGGCAAGGTTCTGGGTGAGGATTGGTCAGAGCAAGCGGCGGGTACAGAGACTTGGACGGATACTGTTGCGGGCTCTGAAATCTGGACAATACAAAATATTGGCGGAGAGGTTTGGTTTAGACAATGATTACATTGGGCGAATGGATGCCGGACCAGCCGGACCTCAATAACACTGTAACGGTTGCTCAGAACTGCGTTCCAGCGGCTCAGGGCTATCGCTCTATGAGCGGCTTTGTGTCGTATTCAAATGCGGCTGATAGCACTCTTCTGGGCTTGTTCGCCGCTAAGGACAACGCTGACAATACCAAGCTGTTTGCTGGCGATGCAGGAAAGCTGTACTTGCACAACACCTCGACAAATAACCTCGATGATGTAAGTAAGGCTGGGTCTCCTGCGTATGATTTATCGACAGGTGAAAAGTGGAAGTTTGTTCAGTTTGGCGATAATGTTATTGCCGCAGGCGGTCGCGGGGAAGAACTGCAAAAGTTTCAAGTCGGAACTGATAGCGCATTTTCTGACCTGTCATCAGACGCTCCAAAAGCAGAGCACATAGCCGTTGTAAGAGATTTTATCTGGGCCGGTGATATTGATGACGGCGCGGGACGGATACCGTATCGTGTGCGCTGGTCAGCGTTTAATGACATTACCGGCTGGACATCCGGCACAGGACAATCTGACTTTCAAGACATTCCAGATTCAGGCAGGATAATGGGTCTGGTCGGCGGTGAATACTGCACGATACTGACAGAGAGAGCCATTTACAGGGCAAGCTATTCTGGCCTGCCTCTGGTGTTCCAGTTCGATAAGATTGACGCAGAGCGCGGCTGTGCGTTTCAGGGCTCCGTGTGCAATATTGGCTCACTGGTGTTTTACTGCTCTGACGATGGCTTCTATGCCTTTGACGGCACAAAGTCGGTCCCTATCGGCTCCGAGAAGGTAAACAACTTCTTTCTCTCAGACTTTGATTCTAATTATGCAAACCGCATGACTGCATCTGTTGACCCATTGCAAGAGATTGCGATGTTCTCATATACATCTGTAAACAGCCCGTCTGGTCAGCCTGACAGGATTTTGATTTACAATTATGTGCTAAACCGCTGGTCTGTGGCTAATATAGAAGCAGACCTTCTTGCACCGTTTTTCAGTGCGGGTTACACGGCTGACGGACTTACAGACATTGAGGCTCTTGTCGATGACCTAGACCAAGCTGTAGACAACCGCTTTTTCAAGGGTGGGCAGTATGTGTTCGGCGGGGCTTACGGCTCAAAGATTTATGCGTTTAACGGGGCTCCGATTGACGCGACGATTGAGACCGGAGAGATGTCATTATCTCAGGGCAAGCATTCCATTGTAACCCGCGTATATCCTTATTATGAGCAAGGCAACGTGACAGTTCAGGTCGGCGTTAGAAACACGCACTCGTCAGAGCCAGCATTTTCAGCAATATCCGCTGAGAACGATGAGGGCTTCTGTCCGTTTAGAACGCAGGGCAGGTATCACAGAGCGAGACTGAACTTGTCTAATAGTTGGAGCACAGTTCAGGGGTTGTTCTTTGATGCCAGAGAGATAGGCAGAAGATGACGCGCACGACAAACTATCGCGTTCTAAACCCAATTACAGCCACAACGCGAGAAGTCGCAGAAGTGCTGAACAGAACTGTTGACGGTAAGCTAAATAGTGTGGGTGAGTTCACTATAGCGCAAAGCACGATATCAACAACGGTGACAGACCCACGGGTAGGCAAGGAAAGCGTTATATTGTTCAGCCCATTGGATGCACATTTCTACAGCGTGGAGCCGGTGGTCAACACGCTAAACAACGGAAGTTTTGTCGTGGGGAGCAAAAGTCACGGACACGCAACGGCGGTTGGTTATGTCGTTATTGGATGAATACGAAAGGCTGATGCATCACATTGAGGCCGCACTAGAATACGCTGGAAACAGTCACACGGCTTTGGATGTTCTGGACGCTATACGCTCTGGCAAAGCCCAGTTTTTTCCGTATGAAAATTCTGTTATAGTGACGGAGATAGTTGACTACCCACAGAGAACGTCCTGCCGAATCTGGTTAGCCGGTGGAGATATGGGCGAACTGATGAAAGCTGAAAAAGAGGTTGCAGAATGGGCCAAGGGCTACGGATGCGATTCAATGGAAATTATCGGACGTAAGGGCTGGGAGCGCCAGCTAAACGAGTATCAGGCGACAGCCACATTATTGACAAGGAATTTGTAACATGAGCAAGGGCGGCGGAAATTCAAGGACTATCACACAGTCCAATATGGCTACTGATTTTGCACAGCCATTTTTGAAAACTGGCTTGCAGGAGGCCAAGCGTCTTTATGAGAGCCCGACCCCTCAATACTACCCTGAAAGCACAGTTGTAGGCTTTTCTCCCGAAACCGAGCAGGCACTGAGCGGATACCGTTCACAAGCTCTTCAGGGTAGCCCTCTAATCGGCGCGACACAGGATGTCGTAATGCAAAACCTGATGGGCACTAATCCTCTGATGTCAGCGGCAATGCAACCCGTTCTTGAGAAAATGCAGGGTCAGGTTAGCGCATCCGGTAGATACGGCTCAGGCTATGGGCAGGGAGCGATTGCACAGGCATTGGCACCTATGGCTTACCAAGCACAGCAGGCGGCTATTGCTCAGGCACCAGCGGCCCGTCAGTTTGGCTTTGCTGACCTAGAGACGCTTGCTCAGGTTGGTGCGGCTAGAGAGGCTCAGTCGCAGGCAGAGCTAGAGGCAGATGTCCAGAGGTTCCAGTTTGAGCAGGCAAGGCCCACGCAAAAGCTGGCAGATTATATGCAGTTTGTGCAAGGTGGCTCAGGCGCACTCGGTGGCCAGCAAATAACTCCGGTCACACGCAACCCAGCACTAGGGTTCCTCTCCGGCGGTCTAGCTGGCGCACAGGGTGCTCAGATGCTGGGTAATCCTTCGTATGGCGGGGCACTAGCCGCAGGTGGCGCATTGTTAGGAGCATTCGGATAATGGAACGTGGAGTTGACACTTTTTTTAGGCTTCTTAAAGGCAAGCAAACACAAGCCCCACAATCTCGGGTATTTGCCAGAGGACCAGCAGGTAACATGCAAGTCAGCGGAACCCCAATACCGCAAAGGTTACGCTCACAAGACTTACCGCCATTTGGCCTAAGAGCGGCGGCTATGAGAGGCCCGCAGACAGCAATGGGTGCCACACCACCAAAGAAGCCCATGAGCCTTATGGAGCGTCTGTCTCCTGAATTTGGCACACCGGCCTCGGCTGGCTTAAGTGCGGCGGCGGCTACAGGCTTGCAGTTGTCAGGCTACAGCCCGACACCGATATCAACAGCGCAGGGCTTGGGCGCGATGATGCAGTCCGGAATGAAAGCATTCCAAGCGGCTAAGGCGGCTGAGACTGCTGAGAAGCGGGCCGCATTGCAGGACAGAATTGCTATGGCAAAGCTGGGCAAGGAATCAGCCCTTATGGAAAAGCTACGCCTAGCCGGTATTGACCCTAACTCCCCAGAGGGGCAGGAATTTATACGGAATATGCTAACAAAGCCCGCTACGGCAATAAATCTTGGCGACAAAAAAGAAAGTGAACTTAACAAAGAATCTGTTAAGTACGCGTTTAAGTTTATAGGCGAAGCAGACAAAAACATAAGTCAAGTCAGAGATTTTGAGCCTAGACTTGAGCAAATTATGAAACTTTTAAGTGTTAAAAATGAAGATGGCTCTCCTAAAATAGATACTGGACGATTAAATAACATTACCTTTCCATTCAGGCAGATAATGGCAGATGCCGGTTTATTGTCTGATGAGGATGCGGCTAATTTATCTAGTGAGGAACTGGTCAGACAGTCTATAGCTTTCATTATACCAAGAATGAGAGTTGCTGGCTCTGGGTCAACATCTGACAGAGAAATGGTGATGTTTGCAAATGCGGCACCTAACTTTAACAACACAACAGAGGGTAACAGAAAAATTGCCGCTGGTATGGCTATGATTATTAAGCATCAAAAAGAAAGAAGAAATTTGATGGATGATTATATGTCAGACAAAAATTTGGGCGACGGAACCTTAAACGGGTTCAATAGATGGGCTGACAAAAAGCAGGGCGATATCTTCCCAACATACGACACGCCTGAGTTAATGACAGAGGCCGCCGAATCAGGAAAAGTTAAAGTTGGCGACTTAATATTTAACGGAAAAGATTTTATTGTAATAAATGAAAGGCATCTGGGGCTTTAAAATTATGGCACAAAAAAAGTTACTACCGGTTCCAACTACTGACGAGGAAATAGAAACCCGCGTTGGCCCTAGAACCACTCTTGACATTTATACAGATATTGCTAGGGCCGCAGGCCAAGGTCTGACGCTGGGCTTTGGCGATGAAATGGAGGCGGCTGTTCGGTCTGCTTTTGGTGACAAGTCTTATCCTGAGATAATTAAAGAAATCAGGACTGACATAAAAAGATACCAAGAAACGGACCCATACAAAGCATACGGCGCAGAGATATTAGGCTCTATGCTTACCGGCGGTGCTGGCGTTGCTAGGTCTATAGGCGCTACGGCAGGCAGGGGAGTTGTCAAGAGGGCGGGGCTTGCTGGCGGAGCAGAGGCCGCGCTGTATGGAGCAGGAACTGGCGAGACACCTGAAGAGCGGCTTACTGGTGCGGCTATACAAGGCCCAATAGGTGCTGTAACTGCCGGTCTCGGTCAGAAGATTATGCCGACGTTGCAGGCGGGCGCTAAGTCTATGCTAGAGCGTGGTTATCCCCTTACTATGGGGCAGGCATACGGTGGCAAGATTGGCTCCATCGAACAGAAAATATCTACCCCGTTTTTACAGGAATCAATTCAAGAGGCGCGGCGCAGACCACAGAAAATGTTTGTCGCTGAGACTATTAATGAGGCGCTAAAGCCTATCGGTGTGAAGGTTCCAGAAGGATTTACAGGCGAGACTGCTGTTGATTTTGCCGAGGATGCAATCCGTGAGGCGTATAGCAATGTCGTTCCAAAAGCCAAATTTAATCCGGCGGCTGTGGATGATAAGATTAAATCCATCGTCCAAAAGGCTGTAGATGACGGCAGGTTTAGCCCTAAAGATGCAGAGGAATTTGGCAAGGAACTTGCTGACGTTTATGGCTCCTTTAAAAGAAACGGTTCTATGACAGGAGAGTTGTTCAAGGAATCTGAGATGGAGATGTCTGGGGCAATACGCTCTTTCAGGAATAGTAACCAGCGCAGACAAGCCAGAGTAATGACGGACATTCAAGCCGAATTGCGCGATTCATTTTCCAAACAAAATCCAGACTTACCTGATTTACAAGCCGCAAACAAAGCATACAGAAACATGAGGCCGCTTGTTAAACTTTCTAATTCAAGGGCGAGCGCGGGCGGAGAATTTACCCCAGCGGCACTTGTAAAGGCTGAAACTAAAGGAAGGGCAAGAACTTCACCAGAAGTTGTTCTGGCTAGAGAGGCTAGAGATGTCTTGGGGGGCACTGTGCCTGATAGTGGCACGGCTGGTCGGTTAGCTGTTGGCGACATAATGACAGCAACAACACCAAGAAAAATGCTTGGCCTTGGCGCAAACATCGTGGGTTCTTCTTTATATGAATATCCCCTTTTGGGCAGAGCCGCCGCTAGGGTGCCGTCTAAACTTGTAAGGTCTCTTGCGCCCGCAGTATCTGAGTTTGGGCCGCGCATGGGTGGGTTGCTATTGCCAGAAGCCCAAGCAAGCGAGATGCAATCAGACCCTTATAGTGGTATACCTAGAGTAACAATCAGACCATCAGATAGAAATCTGCTGGATTAGGAGCGAGTAATGGCTAAAGACGCAATCAATGAGTATTCCAGCACTGCGGCTTCCAATACAGACGTTGGCGGGGTAAATCTCGGCGAAGGCACAATGGTTGTCTCTGATATCAACGATTCTATCAGAGAGCTAATGAGCCACTTAGCAGAATTTTCAGACGGCACACACGGCATTCAGGTTCTAAACCTTGAGGATGACGACGGCAGTGCGTCTATCAAGATACAGGCACCCTCCGACGTAACAACCACAACCACATTTACGCTACCTGACGGCGATGGCACCGCTGGCGCTGTTTTGGAGACTAACGGCTCAGGCACGCTTTCTTGGGGCACCGGCATGCCCTCTGGCGTTGTCATGCCATTTGCAGGCACCTCAGCACCATCTGGCTATCTTTTCTGTTATGGGCAAACTGTAGCCGCCGCAACGTACCCTGATTTGTTCACCGCGATTGGCACGACATACGGGGGTGATTCTACTAACTTTACACTTCCCGACCTTCGAGGCCGCACAGTAGCCGGTCAGGATGATATGGGTGGTAGCTCTGCTAACAGGCTAACCTCTCCGATTGACGGGGATACACTAGGTGCCGCAGGCGGTACAGAGTCGCACACGCTGACGACAGCCCAGCTACCAAGCCACACTCACTCGCTGGGAACTCGCTCTCGCGTTCAAGTAGGTACGGATAACGGCGTTCAATACGGCGGAGGTGGTTCGTCTACATTCTCAGGGGCCGTTATCAATACTCAGAGCACTGGCAGTGGCAATGCACACAACAACGTACAGCCAACAATCATTTTAAATTACATCATTAAGACATAGGTGAATTATGGCTACAAAGATTAGCGAGTACAGCGCGACACCTGCCAGCAACACCGACCTAGACGGCATAAACCTGTCAGAGAATGTCATGGTGCCGAGCGATGTCAACAACGCGCTGAGGATGCTTATGGCTCACTTAAAGGATATGGATGCGGGCACTGAATCTTTGTCTGCGCTGTCGGTCACTGGCACGGTTACGGCGAATGCTTTTAGCGGCGATGGAGCAAATCTGACAAACGTGCCGGATACCGGTGACGGCGGCATAGCAATGGCAATAGCGTTAGGATAAGAAAATGGCAAACGCATTTAAGACAAAAACTTTTGGCGGAGGTAGCACTGCGGCAAGCACTGCCATGACTATTTACACTTGCCCGTCATCAACCGAGACAACCATTATTGGCATGACGGTCTCAAACATATCAACCAGCCAAATATTAGTTGATGTGACTTTTGAAAACAGCGATGGGAACAACGTGCATATTCTCAAGCAAACACCAATACCAGTTGGCGGCGGTCTTGTCCCGATTGGTGGCGACCAGAAAATAGTCATGGAAGCGGCTGACGTAATAAAGGTAACGAGTGACACGGCAAATAGCGCAGACACAATCCTGAGTATTCTGGAGATTACCTAATGTCATACATTGGCAATACCCCTGCTGAAAAATACACTTCACTTTCTAAGCAAGACCTAACTGGCGATGGCACAGCGGGCCCATATACGCTTGATTATGCTGTGGGAGGCAATGCTGAACTAGAGGTTTTTGTAAACAACGTGCGACAAGAACCATCATCTGCATATTCAGTTGCAGGCAACCAACTTACAATGACAGGCAATGTAGCAAGCACAGATGACTTTTATGTTGTATTTCAGGGAAAGTCGATAGGCACAATTTCCCCGCCAGATGGCTCTGTGACATCAGCCAAACTCGACACAAACATCGAAGTTTCTGGAATACTAACAGAGCCTAACAAAGAATACTTCCAAGTTGACCTAACAACTACACAGTCAGGCCTCGCTGATGGCGCTCTTGTGGTTGTTGATTTTAACACTAAAGGCACTGTTAAATATGACACTAAATCAAACTTTGACGCTTCCACCAACAGCTACGAATTAGATAGTTCAGACGGAGTGTATTGGGTTGAATATTCTTTGGCAATTACTTCAGACACAGCAATTACTGCCGAACTCATCAATTCATCTTCTGCCGCAGAATTTAGTACAGACAATTTTAGTTCTATTAATTCTCGAATTTGTGAGTTTACTAGGTCCAAAAACACCGCAGATGCGCTTGAGGTAAGTCATCATCACAAGAGAAGCACAATATTTAAAGCAACTTCATCTGGCACAAAGATAAGACTTAAAGCAAGTTGTAATGTTACAGGTAATAATACAAACACTTATAGGCTTGCTCACAATATTTCAACGCAAAGCGGTTTTACTAACTTTGATGGCGTGGTCACATCATTATCAGTAGTGAGGATAGCGTGATGGCATTAAGTAAAATACTACCTGCATCGCAGGCACAATATGTAGGTGCGAGAAACATCATAATCAACGGAAATGCATCTGTTGCACAGAGAACTTCAAGTGCTGTTACAGTAAATAGCCCGACAAGAACCTATGCTGTTGATAGGTTCTTTGGATTTGGGACTTCAAGTGCTGGTGTTTTTACAGAGGAGCAAAGCACTGATGTGCCTAGTGGTGAAAGATTTCACAACAGTTCGAAAATAACAGTCACAACAAATTCTTCCCCATCTGGTTCTCAAACATATGGATGGGGACAAGGTATTGAGGGCTTAAACACTGCTAGTCTAATGTTTGGCTCGGCTAACGCAATGACAGTGACTTTGAGTTTCTGGATTAAATCTTCCGTAACTGGCACATTTTCTGTTATTTTGGCAAACAATGGCGGCACAAGAACTTACCCAGCAACATATACTATAAGTTCCGCAAACACTTGGGAATATAAAAGTATAACCGTTGCTGGCGACCAATCCGGAACGTGGAACACAGATAACACTGAAGGGTTAAGTGTTCTTTGGATGCTTGGAACAGGCTCATCTTTACACGGAACGGCTAATGCTTGGGCGGCTTCAAAGTTTGGTGTCTCTGGTCAAACTGATTTGATTGCTACTAACGGTGCAACCCTCTACATCACAGGCATCCAGCTTGAGGTTGGAAGTGCCACGCCTTTTGAGCATGAGCCATTCTCAGTAACTTTGCAGAAGTGCCAACGCTATTATGAAGTAGTTTATCAACCGTCTTCCACCTCTTCATTTGTTTCATACACATATGGTACTAACCAATTTAATTATTGGCAATACAAAGTGGAAAAACGTGCAAACCCAGCGATAGCTTTAGGTTCTGGGAATTCTTTTTCGGGGGCCACAGCAACAATTTTCGTGGGAAAAAGTATGGCGCAATTATATCATCCTAGTACAGCATTTTTCGTTTCAGGTAGTTCTGGAAGTGTTGCTTTAACTGCAAGTTCGGAGTTGTAAAAATGGATAATATGACAATAACAAGCGCACAATATTATACTGACATGAATGATGATAATGCTGGCGTGAAAGCCACGATTGATGGCACTGAAATGTGGATACCCCTTGACCCAGCCAACCGCCACTACGCAGAAATTATGCGGCAGGTAGAAGCTGGCGACTTAACAATAGCGGAGGCAGACTGATGGCATATATAGGTAAGTCTCCCACAGGCGCAGGCATCCGGCAACGGTATTACTTCACGGCTACTGGCGGGGAAACAAGCCTGTCAGGGACGGACGACAATGGGCTTACCATGTCATATGCTGACGGGGCGTATGTGGACGTAAACTTAAACGGCATAAAACTTGTGTCCGGTACGGATTACACCACCACTACAGCCAATACCATCGGCGGTCTAGCGGCGCTATCTGCTAACGATATTGTTGAAGTTGTTGCCTATGATATCTTCACTGTAGCTGACACCGTGTCTGCTAAGAACGGGGGCACGTTTAATGGCAATGTTACGACCACTGGTAATATTTCCGCTGTAGATGGCTCATTTAGCGGCGACACTGCTATTACTGGCGACCTGACTGTAGACACAGACACCCTGCACGTTGACAGCACAAACAATCGTGTTGGTATTGGTACTACAACACCAGACAGCCCACTTGAAGTTTCCGTGGCTGGTCAAGCTAACATGAAGCTAACCAATAGTTCAGCCTCTTCAGAACTGCGTTTCATTGCGGATAGTTCAGTTTGTTACATTCAAACTCAAACTAACCATCCAATTGCTTTTGCAACAAATAACGGCTCAGAAGCAATGCGTATTAGTGGCAGTGATATACTAATAGGCACAACAAACATTGGCGTTGGAAATATTGGTTGGTCTTTCAGAAGAAACAATGCAAGTTATGTTACTACTGATGGCAACCCTTCTTTGGTAGTAAAGCGTGGTTCAAACACTGGTACTGCAATAGAGTTTGTTGGCCCTAACTCAAACAGTGTTTTAGGAAATATAAGTGTTAGCACAACAGCAGTTGCTTTTAATCAAACATCCGACTATCGCTTAAAAGAAAACGTCACTGACATTACAGGCGCAACTGATAGGCTGAAGCAACTTAACCCTGTGCGGTTTAACTTTATTGCAGATGCGGATACAACTGTTGATGGCTTCTTGGCGCATGAGGTTCAGAGCGTTGTACCAGAAGCTATTACAGGCACACACAATGAGGTGGATGACGATGGCAACGCTGTTTATCAGGGCATTGACCAAAGTAAGCTAGTGCCTTTGCTTGTGGCTACGATACAAGAACAGCAGACAGCTATTGAAGCATTGACTGCTAGAGTAACTGCATTGGAGGCGAACTGATGACAAGAGCAAGAGAATTAGCTGACCTCGGCGGAAGCGCAGATGCGGGTGGCATCACAGGCAAGAACCTCATAATCAACGGAAATGCGGCCTGTTCGCAGAGGGCCACGCAAGCTACAGGCGTTACATCAACAGGCTATCATGCGTGCGACCGTTTTAAGTTTCTTTACACTGACGCTGGAACGTGGACTGTTTCTCAAAGCACAGATGCGCCTGATGGTTTTGCTAATAGTTTCAAAGTTGAATGTACCACAGCAAAAAGCAGTCTTGCTTCAAATAGTAGATTGTTCATTCTTCAAGCATTGGAAGGCCAGAACTTACAACAGCTAAAGAAAGGAACGTCTGCCGCTGAAAGCATAACCCTTTCATTTTATGTGCGTACAAACAAAACAGGCACTTATCAAGTTCATGTTGAGGACAATGACAACATTAGAATTATTGGCTCAACTTACACAGTTTCATCGGCTAACACTTGGCAAAAGGTAACGGTTACATTTGCTGGCGATACAACAGGTCCACTTGATAATGATAATGGTGATAGCTTTGCGGTATTCTTTGCGCTAGCGGCTGGCACTGATAATTCATCTGGTGCAGTTCCTACAGCTTGGGAAGCCAAAACAAATGCAGATAGAGGCGCAGGGTTAAACGTAAATCTTGCTGATGCCACATCTAATTATTGGCAAATCACAGGCGTCCAGCTTGAGGTAGGCGAGGCCACGCCTTTTGAACACGAAAGCTATGCGGAAACTTTGCGTAAATGCCAGCGGTATTATTTCATAGTTGAAGATTCCAGTGTTAATTCTCGTTTAAACGCGACTTCAACTAGTTCACATTATGTCGCAGAATATTCATTCCCTGAGACTATGAGGGCCATTCCTACTGCAACAGAAATAACTGCACCTACATTGTTTAATTGCGGAACTTTTAGTGTAAGTTCGACAAACAACAGTGCGTCATTTAGGGTGTTTCCGCTGGGCACTGGTGCTTATTACGCTAAAAGCTATGATTATGAATTTGATGCGGAGTTATAAGTAATGGATGAGATGACGATTACATCAGCGCAATATGTTGCAGAAGATAATGTGAATCACAATATAAAGGCCACCATTGACGGTATTGAGATGTCAGTACCCTTAGACCCAGCCAACCGCCACTACGCAGAAATCATGCGTCAAGTAGCCGCTGGCACGTTGACCATTGCGGATGCTGATTGATGGAAATGCACAATCTGATAGACCTCCTGTTAGGCGTACTGCTCACAGGTGTCGGCTGGTTCTTGGCTAACCTAGTGCGAGAGGTCAAGCGCATTGACATCTTGCTGAACAGAACCCGTGAGGATTTTGCCAGTAAGAATGACCTCAGCTACGCAGTGGACAAGCTATCAGAAGCACTGCATCGAATGGAAGACAAGCTAGACAAGGCTCTCACAAAAGGCTGATGAAATGGACCCTATTACCGCAATGGCTGTTGCAACCTCTGCGTTCTCGGCTATTAAAAAGGGGTTCGCGGCGGCTAAAGATGTTGAATCTATGGCGGGCGATTTATCTCGCTGGATGGGCGCGGTGCAGACTGTCAAGGACGGGCATCAGAAAGCCAAGTCGCGTCGCTTCGGTTCTGTTGACGAGGAGGCTCTTGAGACATGGGCCCACCAAAAGAAAATCAAACGTATGGAGGAGGAGCTAAGGCTCTTTGTCATAGGCCATTACGGGCCAGAGGCGTGGCAGGATATCATCCGGCTACAGGGCAGGATACGCAAACAGCGGCTCATTGATGCTAGGCTCAGAGAAGAAAAAAACGAACTGATTATCATGTGGATTATGATTATTCTGCTAGTGCTGGTTGTCTTAGGCTTTCTGTACTTCGGCTTTACTCAGATAATGCGCTAAAACACCCCCGAAAAAAATATAAATAAAATTGCATGCTAGGGCTTTACATACCTATACCCTTAGCCTATATTTATATTATGGGGAGAGCCCATAGCAAAAACAGGGAGATTATTATGACTAAGTTATCTTTAAAGCGCGTAATCAAGGCAAACCCTCTGCAAACTTGGTACCAGAAATGGAATAAAAATGTTATCTGGCAGGGTGATGTTTTTGAGGTCACTCTTAACGGTCAGCGTATGGGTCTTGCAAAAACTGTTGACCACCACGGACCATCGGGCTGGGTTTATGAGGTCTGCATTAACGGCAAGGTAATCCGCGCTCGTCGCAAGCACTTAGCCTACTGGATTGAAAAGGCGGCGGCTTAACAGCCCCGCCATCAAAGGAGAAATATTATGGAAAAGACATATTGGAACGGCACCGGAACTTATGAAGCAGAGCAAGAAACTCTGCACGAAATTATTGATGAGAAGCTGGTTCGCAAATATCACGATGGCGGCATGTATTGGGATGGCTACAAGCAGGCTCGTTATGATGCCCGCATTCCATCACAGCAAAAGGGCGGGTCTAACTATCACTTGGAGCGCCTACGCAAAATAAAAAATGCTTATTATCGCTT
>Ga0208298_1000640_pt1 | contig 14069 bp, 28 predicted proteins | sample 14BtaG_FD_184088 | JGI IMG/M metagenome (GOLD analysis project Ga0208298, IMG submission 184088) | Marine viral communities from the Subarctic Pacific Ocean - 14B_ETSP_OMZ_AT15311_CsCl metaG (SPAdes) (version 2) | ecosystem: Environmental > Aquatic > Marine > Oceanic | place: Pacific Ocean... | reverse complement strand
CCCAATTTAGCCATGTGTTTATCCGTCAGGCTAGTACCTAGTATAGCCATAGCAGATAGACCCTCTACTAATTGAGTAGCTATCATAGCCGAAAGGGTATCTTCTACTAGTACGATAGTCTTACTGCTACCCACTACGTAGTAGTCAGCTACCCCTGTGTATCGTAACCACTTAGGTTGTTTATCTGCTAGGGATCTACCGATAGCATCAATCATCCTACCCTTGTAGAATATAGGGAACACTACACGCTTATCTTTAACGTCATACATTAGAGTGTCACTAGGTATCTCCCATCTGTCTATGTACTTCCAGAATAACTCATGCTCGTGCTTAGGTTGTACTACATACTCAGGTATAGTCATAGTCTCCGGGTCAGTAGGCTCAGGCTTAGCTACCTTAGCTAGGCGTAGGCGTATCTCTTGGGCTGTCATACCTGTATGGTACGCCCCAGTCAGTGAGCAGTTAAGCTTGAAGCAGTTGTACACGATAGACCCACCATCATTCAAAGCACTGAATGTATTCTTTGAGTGACAGCTAGGGCAGTTCATGCGCCTGCTTTGCTGGTCAGCTAAGTCTAAGCTATCTAAGAATGCTCTAATGTTATTCATCATTGTTATCCTTGTAAGCTTGGCGCTGGGCTAATGCATTAGATGCACCACTGAATGTGTGCTTGATGTACGGGGTAAGAGAGTTGATACTCTTGTGTCCACTTACCTGCTTGATCTGGGTAATGTCAACCCCTGCCTCAACCATCTCAGTTATAGCAGTACGGCGCATGTCCATAGCTGTTAACTCATCTGGTAGACCAGCAGCTTCCTTGATGTCATTGACATAACTGAATAGGTTCTCCTTTTTGTATGGTTTGTATGCTCCATCACTAGGTTGCATCTGTGGTGCTACGTAAGGTTGAAACCCATAGGCTTCCTTTTGCTGATGTAGTACGTGGAATAACGGCTCACTGATAGGTAAGTGTACGTCAGCACTACGCTTGCTTTGCTCAATGTCCATACGTCTGTTGTCTAAGTCTATCTTATCCCACGTAAGCAAGCGCATGTCACCTATACGTTGCCCCCACTCGTAAGCCATTTGTACTATCAAGCCTATAGAGCGCCACTTGTTCTGGCTGTAGGCTGTGTCTAAGAATGTGAATACCTGATCTTGTGTCCACATAACCTTGCGCTGCTTGTTAGGTACACGCTTGATACCCTTGATAGGATTGCGATTAAGTATGTCCATAGTGATTGCTCTGTTGAACACAATAGAAAGTATAGCAGAGATCTTGTTAGCTCTGCTTACACCTCTATCCAGCCACTGCTCATAAGCATAGTTGGCGTGGTTGTTACCAAAGAAGCTTAGCTTAGTCTCACCTACTGTCTTACCTGTGTGCGTCAGTGTAGCCATAGCTATAGCTATGCATTGTATGTACTCCTTCTGTGAGTTACCCTTGAGCCTAGCAAAAGATTTGCTGTTCAGGTACTCGTGAGCTACGTCAGCTATAGTAGAGCTAGACTTCAAACGCTTTACCATTTTCTTCTTACCTTCCAATAGATCCAGCATTCTAAACAGTGCTCCTTTCCCATCACAAAGTCAATCATCTTTACTGCGTTTAACTTCTTTTGTTTTCTCCACTCCCAGTTCCGGGCTGAGAATGTCTGGTTGTTGCTCCCGCCCAGTACCACGTTTAGTAGTACGCTTAGGGCGGTTAGCACTCTCTTTACGTAAGCCTTCAAGTCGTTCTGTGTCAGACCAGTCATCGTGCGGATCATTCGCCATCTCCGTTGCCTCTCATTAGAAAGTATATGAAGCCACCAATATAGATAACTAAGAAGGGTATTACTAGCTGTGACCCTGCTACCATAGTGGCATCCACACCTCACCATCTAATAACATAGACTTAACGTCTTCCTCTTCACGCTTAAGCATGTCGGCTCTCTCAAAGTCTGACATCCATTCAGCATCATCAATATCACGGATGAGTTTGTGGTGGTAGTTGTGTAGTGGTACAAGTAGATCGTTCATGTTAGTCTCGCTCTATGTAATCGTTGTGTGCATCAACACCTAAGTTGTGGTACATCTCACGTAGTAATTCACTAGCCCCGTTCTGTGGGAAGTCAGACGCTACAATATCTTTAAGTCTTTCTATTACGTAGTGTACGCATACTACTTTGTCCATGCTTGTACTCCTTACTAGCAGTTAACAAATTGGTCATGGTTGATGTAGTAAGACACGCCCATCTCGTAACCATCTTCGTAGGCGTACAATTCAGTCAATGCATCAGCTACCTTGCGTACCTTCTCTAGCTTATCATCATCAGATAAACTATCAGAATAAGTAAAGTTTACTGGTATAGCTGTGACTACTTGCTTATAGCTGCGCCAAACAGGAACGCCTGACTCATGTACTTCATCTGTCTTCTCGTGTATGTTTTCATATACAAAGATCACCGCATCGTTATGATCCCACACTTTTACTTCTACTGTTTGGTCTTCAATAATCATTGTACTTCCTTCCTGTGTTAAACTCTGTGTCCATCAGTATGATAAACCTTAACTTGTGCATTTTGTAAAGGGGCATTCTCCATCTGTCTAGCTTGATTTAAATTACTGGTGCTATAATAACACACCAACTCTTTAGTGTTCTTGTCGTAGAACTCTACACGATATACATGTTTCATTAGCTTAGTCCATCCGTGTTACGAAGTACTCACCATCAGGCAGAGGCAGTGCAAGCATAGCGTACTGATAGAAGTACACGTTACCGTTGGGTGTGTTCATCTTACCTACGTAAGGCATGTCAGGATCTTCTGGATAGCTATACGTACCATCTTCTTGTACGTCACCTTTGAATTGGTACAAGCTACCAAAGCCATAGCGTTCAGTCATGAAGTCTACGATGTCCATGTTTGTGCCTAGTATGTTGTACTCACGTACCCAGTATGGTAGTACTCCAAGCATTTCTTGTAGTAGCTCAGGGTCTACGTCAGGGAAAGCTTTAGCGTTGATTGTAAGTTTCATCTTAGTGTTAGCTCCTTATGCTTATCGTTACTAGTATAGGGGGATTAGTACCCCCAGCAAGATTAGTATATAGTGTTAGCTCTCGCTGGGGGGATCAGCACTAGTCAAACCAAATAAATACTAGTGCTGCTCTCTAGAGGATGACCAGTCCTCTATTCGTTATGACTAGGATAGATTGTCTCATAGTGCACGTACATGTCAGCAATACAAGTCAGTCTTTCAAATCTATCCATATCTTTGCGTAACTTTTCAAGTGTACCAAGCGCACCATTGCATTCATCACAAAGCAAACACCTAACAATCTTAACACTTGTATCGTGCTTGTGATCTACTACATAGCGAGGTAGCGTATCGAATGAACGCTTACACCCAGCGCAACAGTTATCTTGAAGCTTGAGTGCTGCATCTATCCAAGTCTGATCTATGCCGTACTCTTTGTGTAGTCTCTGCAGACGTTTGTTTTCTGGTGTGCTTGGCATGTTAGTTACCCTGCAAAGTGACGCACACGGCGCTCACTGTTACGGTTAGGCTTGCGCTCAATGTAGATGGTACGCTTACCTAAGTGAATGGCAGTCATGCAGTTACCAAAGTCTAGCTTGTAGCCACGGCTTGCATGCTTGCGCTTACGTGTTAAACCTTTGAGTCCTAGCATGTTGAAGCGGAACCCATTGGTGCGATCATTAAGAGGCTTGGTTGCGATACAGTAAAACATAGTCTTAGTCTCCTTGTTAGAGTTCAGTTTATATGCCAAGCGCTTTGCACACTTGGTTAGATACAGCACCCTTGAATGTGCTGCTGTCACGACTACCCTTGCACAGAGCTTGATAAGATGCAAGCATTAATTTTTGTGCTTTATCTCGTGCAGTAGAATAGTTTTCTTCTGCCCATCTAGAAGCGATACCAGTGTAGAACGGTAACACATCAGCGTCAAGCTTATCAACTAGCTTAGACATAAGCTTAGGGAGTGTAGCTTGCACAGATGATCTAGTGCTAGACTGATAGGCGTGGATGTAGTCACCCTTTTTGTTCTTGTACTTACGGAAGACACACATCTTTTCAAAGATAGACAGGGCTTCATCTTTGGTTATCTCTTCATTGAGTACAGCCATAATGATAGCCGCCCTCATGCCGTAGCTAGTGAAGGGCGAATCAGTACGGGTAAAGATAGAATGAAAGGCAGTCACTAGCTCACCCATCAATCCGTTTACGTGGTTGCTATAGAAGTCTACGTTCTTGCAGTACTTAGGGTTAGTGTGCAAACTCTCTGCCCTCAGGAATGTGTTGATCATAGTAATATGATAAGCTTCGCAGCCTACGTGATCTTTCATACGTCTAGGCATGTGATCATCAATAACGTAGCGACTACGTGGGTCAGCATTGCGCACAATAATCATATCAATGGCAGTCCCGGCTTTAAGTACAGCAAGCAATCGGTGTTGCCCGTTAGTGAGTACACCTTGATTATCTATCACGATAGTACACGCCTCAGTCAGCCATTGGCCTTGCTTCATAAGGTTGGCATAGTTAGTTACATTGTTCTCACTGACCTTGCGATAATTATTGGTGTTGTGGTTGTCCAATAAGATCTGAGCATAGTCAGGTGATACGGATTCTATAGTCACTTTTAGTTTGTTTGTCATGGGTCTAGTCTTTCTATAAGGTTAAGGTTTAGAGGTCTACGACAAAGCCGCTTTGGTCTTTCTTAGCTCTGCCTTTGGCATACAATGCCACGATTGATTGCTTAGGATCTAGGAAGCGTAGATCATCCTTGTCACCATCAACAACCTTGTATCCACGCCAAGTCTTAAGATTGATAGGCTTGCGGAATACTACAGCAACAGACATGCCGTTGCGAATTACATCATCAAAGTATTGTTCGTACTTAGGGTTAGCAGCGGAATAGCTCCAAGTCAAGTGATAGTTAGCCAAGTGTGATACTTTGCGGTTAGGTATCTTAGTGTAATCATACCACTGGACGTCAGGGAATAACTCAAAGATATTCTTACCGTCAATCAAGATAAGTTCCCAACGTATGTCAGTCGTGCCATTCAGTCTAATACATGGTTGTATGTCACGCTTGCGGCAATAGTTAGCAAACTTAGCAACATCAATCACAAGCTGAGCCATGAAGCTATCACGATCACGATAGAACCACTCAGCTTTACGTTGCCTAGCAGTTTGTACATTATTGAAGGCACCACGCCCTGCAGTGTACAAGCAACCGTCAATGCACGAAGCCATAGCAGCCATACTACACGAATTGAATAGCTTGCCATCAACCATCACTTTGTATGGTGTCATGTATAGAATAGCAGTGAGATACTCGTCACCATCACCCTTGATAGTCTTAGCGTTAGTGCCAACACCTAATAGTTTATACGTCATGTGTCACCTCTTGATCTATCATGTCATTATGTATCGTAGCCATGAGATTATACATCATCATTGCACCTGTCAATACCATAGGATCACGGGCTTTGTTTATCCATGCTTCTAGTTCACGCATGTCTTTAGGCGTGTGAAACATTCCAAGCGTATCTATCTTAGTCATAGTGTTACCTCTTTTGGTTTAAGATGTATTCAGTAAGACACAGCCAAGCCCATACGTCAAGCGTAAGTTTAGGTTGGCCTAAATTAGCTCGGCTGTATCCAGACAAAAGACATCCAGCAGACCTAGTGACGGACTGATGTGTTTTACCGTTCTGCCCCCTGTCGGTGCGGCCCATGCTTATATTCAAGTGATCCTAACTTGTCTTGTGCGCTTGTCTTTATGTTGCGCTTATCTTCGTTCTTTCATTCAGTCTTGTTTATTTTAGTTTGTTAGTCAAGTAGTTTTTTTAGTTCTAGTCTTTTTAGTTTTGGTGGCTCATATGTCTCACCTATGCAGGACTTGCTAACACCTGCGAGCTTGTAAAGGACAAGGCAAAGGATCAAGGCACGAAGCTACTCTTTGCGTTTGACTTTCCATCATAGCACCACGTTAGCGATGCTATCAAAGACAGTCAAGCTTTATCTTAAACCTACCAAAGAATCAAAAGCTACTTGTTTAAATATTTCAATCCAAGTGAAACCTTCTTTGATATGTCTCTCGAAGTTATTTGTTTCTAGTGCGGTTTGTTCTGCGTTTTGCCAAGCTTCCATCCAAGTGTATTCGTCAAAACCAAACTCTTCAGCTTTTGCTTTTAGGTAATCTTGAACTTCGCCTAACTCGTCCAAGTGAATTGTGTCTATCGTTTCCATCTGTGTTTCCCTTTCGTTTTGCTTGCTACAAGTTAAGACATGAGTTTTTACATATTGCAATAGTTATTTTGCATTTTACTGAATTAATTTTGGTTATCGTTTAAAATCAATAGCTTACATATGGTTGGACTTAGGACAAGCCAAGCTTCAAAGCTTGCTACTCATTATACTATATAAAGCTCTACCTAAGGTTGTGCTGTAAGGATTGTACAACTATAGGGTGTATGCTGCAGGTTTGACATGGGGGTAGGGTGTTACAGTATAACATTTCAAGGGCTGTGTTATAGTATAACAATAAGAGAGAGGGTTGTGCATCCCTATTCTGTTTTTGACCATCCGGTAAAACTTTGACCAAAAGGTCAGCTTTTTTTAGCTAAGACAGAGAGAGCATCAGTCTAGATATGTAATAAAAACAATAAGTTACACCTAGAGAGATAGACAAAAATAGAATTACTACAAAGAAAAGCATTGGTGTTCCTGATTCGTGCAGCTTTTGTTCACCTTATGTTCTTCTAGGGGGTGGGCGAGGGCCACACGGGGGTATGGCGTTAGTATATATACACCCTGCAACACACGGGCTTTTCAAAAGGACCCCTATAGTGTACAAAAGTTTCCTATACGAAACACTACACACGCCAACTCCACAGAAAACTACAAGAATACTACATAGCTATACCGAATAGGGGCTTGACATAGGGTGTTTTTTGTGTAAAACTGCGTAGCAGTAGCAGCCTATAGTTAAACTATAAAGTTACAACAAGAATAAATGTTAGCTTTTATCAAAGTTTGGACTTAGGTATAGTTAAACTATATAGTTACAACATACATATGTAAACAATCTAAACTGTTTCAACAAAAAATAGTTACAACTATATAGTTTAACTATAGCAAGTTAACATTTCTCTTGACACAACTCTATATTTGTGCTATTCTTCTAACACTATGTGAGTTATAACAATAATAATAACCGTACTCACACCTTGTGCTATAGCTACAAAGCTTCTACAACCTTGTGTCTCCCTTTTATCTGTAGTTAAACTTGTAGTTATAGCACTTTTTACCCTTGTGCTAACTAAATAAAGCTTGACAATGCCTACGAAACCAGTACAACTATATGCAAGTGAGAGTGTTATAGAGGACTTTTACGAAGCGTTAGCCTCTGATAATGCTCGTGCTATGCAGAAAGTTCACATTCCTAAGAGTGATGTTTTCTATGTCCGTACAGCTATCTTCGATAAGACTGGTGAATGGTACACTTTAGATCACGTTGAGAGAGCTATGTATTTAGAGGGCCACTTAACTCGCTATGAAGTCCTTGACCCTGACCGAATACGTGATTATGGATAGTTATCATGACCAAGCAGCTAGAAGACAACTCCTTGTGGGCAGAAGCTGACTTAGATGGTGATGGTGTAGTAACTGACAAAGAGATAGAGCTATTCGAGCGTAAGGTACGCTTTGAGAATGAGGACAAGAAAGAGGACGCCCAGCGAAACATGGCTTGGTTTGCTTTGTTTGGTATGCTTTTATACCCGTTTGCTATCTTGTTAGCTTCTCTTATGCAGTTAGACCAAGCAAGTAAGACATTAGGTAGCATGGCTCCTACGTATTTTGTATCGGTTGCAGCTATAGTAGCAGCCTTTTACGGCAAAGAAGCATACACTAAAGGTAAGTAGCTTATGAGTAGAGACTCTAGATTAGAACGTGCAGGTGTATCTGGTTTTAATAAGCCTAAGCGTACCCCTAAGCACCCTACGAAGTCTCACGTAGTAGTAGCTAAAGATGGTGACACTATTAAGACTATACGTTTTGGTCAGCAAGGAGTTAGCGGTGCCGGTAAAAACCCTAAGTCAGCAGGAGAAAAAGCACGTAAGGAGTCTTTTAAGGCTCGCCATGCTAAGAATATTTCTAAAGGAAAGCTTAGCGCAGCATACTGGGCAGACAAAGTGAAGTGGTAGTGCATGTCTGATCTCAAGCTCCCTTTAGCCCTTGTAGTAGCTATGGCTGTACAGCTTGTAGCTGCTGTGTGGTGGGTGTCTAAACAGGCACACACTATTGAGGTACTACAGCAGGATGTTGTAGATATGAAGACTTACATGAACTCTATGGATATAGACTTAGAGGCTTTGATACAGTTCGCTACATTCACTGAGAATAGATGGGCTGAAGAATACTCTGAAGATATGACTTATCAGAGATCTTTCGGAACAAGGGAGCCTGCAGTAGAGTGACTCTTATATCTCATATGCCTTTACCTAGTATGCCTTTTCAGACGCACGTTAATACAGTGTTTGAGAGTCAAGACAAAGACAGGTCATACAAAGCTAACGTTGAACACAAGAGTGAATCTAAAGTAATCACACCTGATACACCTGTAGAAGACTTGAAGTTAGTTAATCAAATGTACGCCTATAACCCTGATCCGAATAAGCTACGTAAGCCTGACGGTCAGATAGTTAACTTTATAATAGCATAGATAGGGAGCAACACTATGCCAATGGTCGGAAAGAAAGAATACCCGTACACAGCTAAAGGTAAGGCAGCAGCTAAGGCTGAAGCTAAGAAGACAGGTAAGCCTATGAAGAAAGCTAAAGGCTACAACATGGGCGGCTCATTGAAGAAGCCCAGCGCTTCTCAGAAGGGTGTAAAGAAGTTACCTAAAGATGTCCGTAATAAGATGGGCTACATGAACATGGGTGGTCCTGTTGATAAAAACACAGGTATGATGATGCAGCAACAGCCTACATCTATGCCTAACCCACAAGGCATGATGCAGCAGCAGCCTAAGCAAGCTATGATGTATGGTGGTAAAGTTAAGAAGGGTTACGCTAAGGGTGGCAAGACTGGATACGCTAACTGTGGTGCATCTATGAAAGCTACGCAGAGTGGGGCTTCAAAGTAAATGCCTGACTTAACTAAGTCTAAGTTTCACACGCAAGGTTACACTATTGCATCTACATCAGCGGATGCTAGTGCTACAGTAGTATATACGTGTCCTGCTAACTTCAGTGCTATAGCTAGGTACTTACACTTAAGTAATAGTTCTAATTCAACTAAGAAAGTTTACGTACAGTTCTACCATGCTGATGATAACGAGTATCATTACATAGCTAACGGACTTAGTATGTCAGGTCACTCTGTAGCTAACTTAGTGAATGGCGGGTTCTTTAACTTGCATGCAGGTGATAAGATAGCTGTATATGGTGAGACAGCTAACACTACGGAAGTGCTTGTATCAGTAGAAGAGTACTTTGACCCCAATAGGAGTGCATAACGGGGTTGCAATATTGTCTGTAGTACGCTAACATAAAATATGTATAACTATCTCCACGCACATACAAAAAGGAGATAGTGCAAATGTTTAAGAACTTACTAACCCGTATTCAACAACACCAACAACGCAGAGCAGATTACTGGATACTCATGAATATGAGTGATAAGGAACTGCACGATATAGGGATAAGCCGTGGCGAAGTCTACCAAAAAGTCTACAGTTAATGCAGCGGGTAATTATACTAAGCCTGCTATGCGTAAACGCCTCGTTGCTTCCGTCAAAGCTGGCGGGAAAGGTGGAAAGCCCGGACAATGGAGCGCCCGGAAAGCCCAGATGGTTGCAAAGCAATACAAAGCTAAAGGTGGAGGCTATAAATGAATATCTCTAGTTCTACAGTGGTAGCTAAGATAAAGCGGTACGTGACTAGGTTGTTACGTGCTGTAATCGGACGTAGATGTACATGCGGATGTGAGTGTTGCTAGTATGGCTTTAGCGAAATCTCAGAAGAGCTTGAAGTCTTGGACTAAGCAGAAGTGGAGAACCAAGAGTGGTAAGCCATCGACGCAAGGCTCTAAGGCTACAGGAGAGAGGTACTTACCTGAGAAGGCTATTAAGTCTCTTAGTTCTTCTGAGTATGCCGCTACCACACGAGCAAAGCGAAAAGGCACTGCTAAGGGTAAGCAGCATGTGGCTCAACCTAAAAAAGTTGCAGCCAAAGTAAAACCACATAGAAAGGCTAAATAGTATGGCAGAGTATGAAGTAAAGTTTCAGATACGTGTTCCTAGTAAACGTAATCCTAAATCAGGTGCAGTTAAGTATGCCCCTTCTGGTTATGTTAGTACACCTGTAAAGGTAACTGCATCTAATGTAGATGAAGCACGTAAAATAGCAAAAAAGAGTGATAAAATTTCTAAAGCTAAAGCTAATGCGGCAAGAGGTTTAGATTATGATATGCCTCAACCTAGAGTAAGTATTAAAGAGGTAAAACGTGTTAGTGGTGGCGGTGGTATGTTTAAAGTTGATGGTACAGCTAATCAAATAAATAAAGGTGCATTATCTGCTGTTAGTAAAAAAAGACAAATGAACAAAGGTGGCCCTGTAAAAAAGAAAGCTAAAAAATAACATGAAGCGTAATCTTACAGAAAACCAAGCTAAGTTTCTTGAAGTTCTTTTTGAAGAAGCAGGTGGTGATGTTGTACGTGCTAAGAAACTAGCAGGTTACAATGAGGGTTCATCAACTGCAGCTATTGTTGAGTCTTTAAAAGATGAGATATTTGATGCAACTAAAACGTATATGTCAAGAGTTGGCCCTAAGGCTGCAGTTGCATATGCCAGTGCTTTGGACGATCCTACCCAGCTAGGCATTAAAGAGAAGATGATGGCAGCAGGTCAGATCTTAGATCGTGCTGGTGTAGTTAAAACTGAGAAAGTATCTGTGGAGTCTTCTGGTGGTTTGTTTATCTTACCTCCTAAGAATAGTGATGACTAGTAAAAGATTTGCAGCTAAACAAAGACCTTTACCGTTTCAGTATTGGATGCTACCCAAAGCACCTATGAAAGTTAAAGTGTGGGAGAGGATACCTCGATCTAGTATGTACATACCTTTTGGTTATGAGGTAGACCCGCAGGATGATGAATGGCTTTTACCTATACCTAAAGAATTAGAACTATTAGAGCTTGCAAAGAAACATCTAAAGAGTTATAGTTACCGCAAAGTAGCTGCTTGGCTAACTACACAGTCTGGTAGAGAGATCTCTCATATGGGGTTAAAGAAGAGAATAGATGTCGAAAGCAAACGAAAAAGACTTGCTGCAATCAAACGCAACTTTGCCAAGCGGCTCGAAAAGACGCTACGTCAAATCGAAATCCTCGAAAAAGAAAGGCTTGGCTACTACAGCAGAGAAGAAACCCAGTAAGCCTGAGGTAGTACCAGCTACACCTGTAGCACCTGAGTATAACGTCCCTGCTGCACAAGACATAGTATTCCAGCCTAACCCCGGTCCACAGACAGAGTATTTAGCTTCAGGTGAACGTGAAGTACTATACGGTGGAGCAGCGGGTGGCGGTAAGAGTTACGCTACATTAGCTGACCCTTTACGTAACATGAACAACCCGGACTTCAGTGGTCTACTTGTACGACACACTACAGAGGAACTCAGAGAGCTTATACAGAAAAGCCAAGAGTTGTACCCTAAAGCTATACCGGGGATTAAGTGGTCTGAGCGTAAGAGCCAATGGACTACACCAAGAGGCGGCACATTGTGGATGTCGTACTTGGATAGAGACACAGACGTTATGCGCTACCAAGGACAGGCGTTTAACTATGTAGCATTTGATGAGTTGACGCAATGGCAGTCACCCTTCGCTTGGAACTACATGAGGTCACGATTACGTAGTGCAAACAAGGACTTAGGTTTGTACATGCGAGCTACAACGAACCCCGGCGGTGTCGGACATGCTTGGGTAAAGAAAATGTTCATTGACCCATCGTCACCTAATAAGGCGTTCTGGGCAACGGACATAGAGACTGGTGAGGTATTGAAGTTCCCATCAGGGCATAGTAAAGCTGGACAACCCCTGTTTAAACGTAGGTTCATACCTGCCAGTCTATTTGATAACCCGTACTTAGCGGAGAGTGGTGACTACGAAGCAATGCTTCTATCGTTACCTGAGCATCAACGTAAGCAGTTACTTGAAGGTAACTGGGATATTAACGAAGGTGCAGCATTCCCTGAGTTTAACCGAAAGGTACATGTAGTTGAGCCTTATGCTATACCAAGAAGCTGGACTAAGTTTAGAGCTTGCGACTACGGCTATGGGAGCTTTACAGGAGTTGTCTGGTTTGCTGTTTCTCCCTCTGAACAACTCGTTGTATATAGAGAACTCTATTGTTCTAAAGTTACAGCTACTGATTTAGCAGATCTTATTCTAGAAACTGAGTATGAGGATGGCCCAATAAGATACGGTGTGTTAGATAGCTCCCTGTGGCATAAGCGAGGAGACAGCGGCCCTTCTTTGGCAGAGCAGATGAACCATAAGGGTTGCCGTTGGCGTCCTTCTGATAGATCACGAGGCTCTAGGGTGGCAGGTAAGAATGAGCTTCACCGCCGTTTGCAAGTAGATGAGTTTACAGAAGAGCCAAGACTTGTGTTCTTTTCTACTTGTACTAATACAATAGCTCAGCTTCCTAGCATACCGCTAGATAAGAAAAACCACGAAGACGTTGATACAAATGCAGAAGACCACTTGTATGACGCTTTGAGGTATGGTATAATGACTAGACCACGTAGTTCTTTATGGGATTTTAACCCGGCAACACAACGCAGCGGCTTTCAAGCTTCTGATTCAACCTTTGGATATTAAGCATGGCTATAGACGAAAACGATCAAGGTGAACTGTTTGAAACAGATAACGTGTCTGTTGTTCAAGATGGTGATGAGCTAGATGCATCTAGTGTTGTAGGTTACGTTAAGGAACGCTTCAAGAGAGCAGAAGATGCTCGCCAGACAGATGAGACTAGATGGCTGCGCTCCTATCGCAACTACCGTGGTATCTACGGGTCAGACGTACAGTTCACTGAAACTGAGAAGTCTCGTGTGTTCGTCAAGGTTACTAAGACTAAGACGCTTGCAGCTTATGGGCAGATCGTAGACGTACTCTTTGGTAGCTCACGTTTCCCTCTTACAGTTAATCCTACAACGTTGCCTGATGGTGTAGCTGAGTCCGTACACATTAATATTGATCCTAACGCAGAAGCAGGTCAACAGGAACTATCTCAAGCTTTTGGTGAACCCCCTAAGGTATCTTTCTTGTTTGACCCTGATGAGAAGCTAAAGCCGGGTGAAACTATGTTTGACCGCATGGAGCGCTTAGGTCCACTAGAAGATCGTCTGGCTGCGCTGGGCGATAAAGTTATTGAAGGGCCGGGTACTTCACAAAGTACAGTTACGTTCCATCCTGCTATGGTTGCAGCTAAGAAGATGGAAAAGAAGATACACGATCAGCTAGAAGAGAGTGGTGCTAATAAGCAGCTACGCCATACAGCATTTGAGATGGCACTCTTTGGTACAGGTATCATGAAAGGCCCGTTTGCAGTAGATAAAGAGTACCCTAACTGGGACGAAGAGGGTGACTACGATCCGCTCATTAAGACTGTACCATCTACTAGTCACGTATCTATATGGAACTTTTACCCTGATCCAGATGCGTACAACATGGATGAGGCAGAGTATGTAGTAGAACGCCACCGTATGACACGTTCACAGATGCGTGGACTAAAGACTCGCCCATTCTTCCGTAATGAGTCTATTGAGGATGCTGTTCAACTAGGAGAGTCCTACGAGAAGAAGTACTGGGAGCAAGACATGGAAGATCATTCTTCTATGACTAATGCACCAGAGCGTTACGAAGTGTTAGAGTTCTGGGGTTACGTAGATACGGAGATCTTAGAAGATAACGGTGTAACAATCCCTCGTGAACTCAAGGATGCAGAGCAAGTAAATGTAAATGCTTGGATATGTAACGATAAAGTATTACGTC
>Ga0208298_1000637_pt1 | contig 14132 bp, 28 predicted proteins | sample 14BtaG_FD_184088 | JGI IMG/M metagenome (GOLD analysis project Ga0208298, IMG submission 184088) | Marine viral communities from the Subarctic Pacific Ocean - 14B_ETSP_OMZ_AT15311_CsCl metaG (SPAdes) (version 2) | ecosystem: Environmental > Aquatic > Marine > Oceanic | place: Pacific Ocean... | reverse complement strand
TGATGTCATTAATCACAGCATTCTTTGGTTGGTAGGTGTTCATCACATAGACAAACATTGCCCCACCACCAAAGAATGGTTCATAGTAAGTTTCAAAGGAAGATGGCATAAAAGGTGCATAATGTTTTAGCACCTTTGTCTTACCACCTGCCCAGATAAACAGAGGTTTCATTCAGTCTCTCACTTCATCGCAAGTTGTTCGCATGATGCTATATTTTCTATCGGGAGATTTCTTAGCATCATTATAACAAAGATCTCCAAGATATTCAACATCGGACTCTGAAATCTGCTTTACTTCAGCATCAACAAATGAGCAGTTCATCATTTTATCGATGTAACCAAGAATAATAGAAACGTATCTTTCTTGTTGATTAGGTTTATCTGAAATTTGATATGCTCTACCTTTTTCAGTAGTGAGTTCAGAAAATTGATTAAAAACACTATCTGTAAAAGAATAATCACCACGAAAGTGATGCAATCCCCTTGATTCTAGTGCTAACCATGTGCTTCCAGAAAAAACCCAAGTTTTCCAGTTTCTTTTATCTACGACAGAAAACTTTTGATTCTTCTTAGAAAGAACATTTCGATCAATACTAAAAAGTTCGCACCAGTAATCACATGCTTCTTGATTTACTTTGCCAAACTCAGCATCAATAGACTTTAGAACTTTCTTCAAAGTTTCATTACCAACCCCATACTTTTTAGTGGCAAGCATTACTGCTTCAAAGTAAGGTCCAGTATGAGGATTTTCCTTATTTACAGAAAAAATATTATTAAGTTTTAACGAGTCGCACCACTTAATTTCATCCCTAAAAAGCATGATTGCTTCAGTTGCATCATACTTCTTCTTATTAATACAATAGAAAACTTTCCAAAGATGTTTCAAAGCAGTTGTAAACTTTGCTTCTACAAAATACTTCTGAGAAAGATACTTTTTAAGACCAACAAAATTAATGATTCCTTGTGCTTTACACTTATTATTATCTACTGATGAAGAAGCATCAAACAAATCATATAATTCTTGATACTCAGTTGCTTGAGAATCAGGTTTCCAAAGATAAAAATTAAAAGTGATGCTATCAGTCGGTCTAAATTTTGCAAACTGTTCAGAGAAGTAAAGACTTCTTCGACGATGGTAGTTTATCAAACAAAGTGCCCAAACAGGATAATATCGAACTACTTCTCCAGAGTTATTAAGTTTTTTAAGTTCTTCAACATTGGCACCAATATGCACCACATTGCCAATACCCTTTACATATCCATTTTTATTGTGAGAAGAATATAAATCAGATGCCCACGATGTCATTTCTCCATCTTCATCATAGGTTTCATATCTTCTCTCTTTTGGACCTTCGTCAATCAAAAATCCAGAGTGAGTATTATCATCCTGTGCAAATAGCACATCCAGTGCTGCTTTGTTAGGAAGAGTTACTGTGTAAAAACAATCCCAGTTATTATTTTTCTCTGGATTGTTTGCATAAGTTTCCTGTGCCGCAGAGACAGCAGTCTCTACAAAAGTTTGTGCGTTCATGATTACATTAGTTGTTAAGACAGTTATTGGGCAAATGCTTACTAACTGCGTTGACATTTTTAATTATACAACTAGTTTGATTAGTTGTCAACCATTAGATATTTACATTAACATATCCATCAGCAATCGCTTGAGTATCACCACCACGTTTGAACTTTGGAGTAAACTTTAGATTGAGACTATCAATATTAGATGGATCTGCTATATTGACAATTTCCATCGTCTTATCTTTGATATACATGATATTATCCCATTTGTCAACTTCTTTGTACTGCTTTAGGGCAAACTTTCCGACAGCAGTATTGAACTTTACAGGATCTTTGTAGTTCTTCTTTACATCTTCAACAAGTTGAGTAATATCACAACCAGGATAAAGTTCACTGAAGTAATCAAAATAAACTTCAGGTTTTTCAACTGACTTTACATGTTCGGAGAACTTTTTAGCATCTTTATATCCTGGTGCATGTCCTTTAAAATACTTATCATTCAGTTTATCAACTAAACCCTTATCAGTAACACCAGTTTTAATAGGTTTTAGACTTGCACCATTATCTTTCAACTCAGATTTTCTATTAGCACCATATCTACCATCATTATTGACAGAAAACTGGTAATCAGAAAAAATAAGAGGAAGAATCAACTCACCCTTGCCAATACCCTTTCCTTTGTTTGACAATAAGACTTCAAAGAGAAGAGGAAATATAATATCTCCCTTCAGTTTTTCTGGCACTAAATCCCACAATGACTTACGAAAATTAGTGCCTAAAATATCAGTGCTTGTAAGATTACTTTCATCTTCAAGTAAGGAGAGAGTATTCTCGGCATCACCATCAGTAACTACATCAAAATAACAAAGATATGCCTTAAAATCTTGACGAAACCTATCAGCAGCAACATGACCTTTGATCCCTCTATTGATCAGTAAAGAATCTATTCTTTTTTCAAGATCTTTTGAGTACATAATCAATAAGAATAGGTGGAGAGATTGCGAGCAGGGACATGATAACCATTCTTAGGGTTATTCACATCAAAGACCCATACTAATTCATCATCGGATGCTTTGTAAACATCCATACAAAACATAGGAACAAGTTTTACCATAAGAGCACCCCAGTGATACTCTGTTTCAAAATCAAATGTCATAAGATCAGAAGTGCTCATACTATAGAGGAGTTTTAGAGGTTACTAACTTTATTAGTCACAGATTGGACGCACAGAGTTAATAATAACCTTTTCGGCAGGATACATTGATTCCACCAAATCTTCAATGAAAGAACGTTCAGAGCGGTCAGATTCTATGTTGAAGTTGTGACGGCGACCGCGTGAGTCAATCCAAGCACCAGAACAATCGTAATACATTTTTGTTAGTTAGTAAAGAGAATAAAGATAAAAGTATATTATCCGTTACACCATCCCATAATCTCACAACCTGGGTCAGATAACATTTCTTCTTTGATGCCATTTGCTTTACATACTTCCCAATCTTCATAAGTACAATCACGAAGATACTTTCCATCCTTATCATGTACTGAGGCATATTGTGAGATGTAAAAGTCCCACTTAAATCCCTTATCTCTCATCTCTAAATCTTCATCATCATTCCAAATATCCCAATCAATTGCTTCAACATCTTCCTCTGATAATCCATATTTCTTCAAGCATTCATCAGTCAACCACAAATAACCAGAGTGATTCTGGTCCCAATTGTAATACTCACCATCAACCTCATCTAACATATCAAGGTCAGATTGTTCTGTCAAATCATACTCATGCGCCATGATTGTCCCTCTCGTTAAGTGTCTCATTGATAATGTCCTTGAGTTCCTGACGTTCTTCTGGTGTGAAGATAGTACGTTTCTTTACAGGCATAGGGGGAAACTTTCGATTTGAGATAAAGTTACCACTACCAGGCAAACTCATGCCTTGAGTATCAATTTTGTCCATGAATATGTCAAGCAGCAGGTGCTTCAGTTGATGCTTTGCCTACGTTAGAAGGACCAACCCAAACAAGGTTATTCTCCTTCCAATATGTTACAAATGCACGACGAAGTTCAGTCAGTTCAGTATAACGTGACTGCTGCTCTTTAGTATAAGAGAAGTTTTGTGTGCGCCATACCTTACGCAGTTCCTGAAGTTCGCGGAGCACTTGTGAAGAGTTGTTCATGTTGTCGTGTGTCTTACACTACAGAGGAACTTTAGAGGTTACTAACTTTAACTACCAGGAAGTGCCTTGCGTTGAGGTGCAGCATTGAGTGCAGTTCTTACAGGTGAACTACTCAAACTCTTACGTTCTGGAGATGAACCTAACTGTGGAGATGCTTTCTTACCTTTCATAAGATCAGGTCTTTGTGCTGTACCTAATTGGGGTCTAAAAGACGCTGTAGCAGGTCTTTTAACAGCAGGTTGAGGTTTACTTACCTTTGCGATTGCACCACCCTTAGAGGATGATTTATCAGCAGGTTTTGAACTTCTATATGGTTGAGGTTTTCTTGATTGTGTAGAACCTGCCGTATTCTGTCCAGCATTCTTTACTTCTTGCCCAGCATTCTTGGCAATGTTTTGCTTCTCTTTAGGCGTTGCCTTCCTACCTTTCTTTTTATTATCTCCAGAACCTAAACTTAAACCAAGTCTAGGTCTTTCTCTGAAAGGTTTAGTTGAACCACCTTGAGTTCCTGACTGTGGTGTAGAACCACTGCCGTAACTTGTCTGTGTTTGTTGTTCAATTGCTTCGCTAAAAAACTCTTGGAATGTCTTCATTTCATTCTTGCGTGAACTCTACCCATAATCTTGGTTCTACCTTTGGCATCAGGATTTTGACCAGTTTCTTTCTTATACTTAGCAGTTTCTTGGTCCTTGAAGATACCACGCAACATAGTTTCACCTTTACGTTGCTGCTTCATTCTCTCCTGACGTGTCATACCAGACGCTTTTGCTGGTTTATAATCAGGTGATACAGGTTTCTCAGGTTTCTTCTTACTTAGTAGTTTAGTTCCTGCCTTTTCAGTATCTTTAGATTTAGGTTTATCTGTTGTTGTAGTTCCACCAGATTGTTTTGCTGCTGCTCTTGCTTGTGCTGCTTTTCTCCTTTCTGCTTTCACTTTATCAGCATAGGATTGTTTAACTTCAGCACTGCCTCTTTCTTTTGTTGGTTGTTGCTGTGTTTGTGATTTTGGTTTAGGAGTACCAATATCTTTTCTGTCTTTATATTGTACTGGTTCTTGCTTACCGCCACCAGTTGCTTTCATCCTGCGTCTCTCAGGATCAGATTTCTTCTTGGAAGGATATAATCTACCTCCTTCACCTGTCTTCCTTATTTGTGAACGACCCTGAACTTCGGGGTCATACACTTCGTTCATGAACTCTTGAAAAGTTTTCATTACCCTGTCACCACGGTTACATTGGTGAATCCACCATTTTTACCATCTGGATTAGCAATAGCAGCATTTGCTTTTGCTCTTGATGAATAGGTTACTTTACCAACTGATTCATCAGTCCAACGATTGCCACCATGATAATACATGGTTTTAGTAGGTTCAATTATGCTTGGTTTAGTAAGATAATATGCCATGATTGAGAGACTAATATACTATATTTAGTCTCTCCATGACTAATATCACCAAACGTCAGGGGCATTGAGATCTTCAATGTATGGAGTTACTTTTTCACCACCTTGAATGTCTAGACACTTTTCCCAGTTGATATTGTGTGGATTGAAATCATCCATCACATCCAACTCTAGCGTCACACGATATTTAGTTTTTTGCGGAACGAAAGCGAAAGGCATTGGTGAACTCCTGAACTACTTTAATATAGTAAGATATTTCCATACAGAAGTCAATAGAACCATACCACTTTATTGGGTGGCACAGTGTTCTTATTTATGCTTATTGCGCTACATTTTGTGCTTTTGCTGTCAAACCAAAGATTTTTAACATTACCAGCAATAATAAAGAAGTTAGTTATAATCAATTGAATCATAATAAAAGTGCGGATAATGGCAATTTTATCCGCTTCTTTTACATCTCTACCATCTTTTTGACCAAGTGCCTTCGCCCATATTCTCCACATGGATATTTTAGTCTTTAATATATCCGAAGTCTACCAAATATTTTCTAGTAAGGGCAGTGGGTTCATAAACTTCCCACATTTTACCACCAGCACATGCTGCTAGAGCATTCATTGTCATGTTCTCAGTTCTACCTGCCCACCCTGCTTCTGCTTCCCAAGGTACAGCAGACTTAGGATAAGTACGCTCTGCCATTACACGCCAGATCATAGGAACTTCATCCTCTGGTTTAATAATAGCAATCAAACTATTATCAATTGTACCTGCCATACAATCTTGTGCTGCGTGCCATCCTTCGTGACGCATTACCATCATGAGAACATTAGGTTGTCCCATGTAATCCTTATTCAGGAAGAAGTTATTAGATACAGTGTGATATACACCACGATGTCCTGCTGGAAAATACTTACTGTCAGCAAGGAATACATTCACGCCAACTTGATCGAGTGAATGAATCATATTATGAAACTCACCAGTAACACCGGTAAATTCTTCTGTATTAGGATACTGAGATGAAATATCAAGCATAGAATATACTTTTTCTACACCATCAGTGCATTCACCTAATAACATACAACCCATAGAATCCATGGAGTTGTATCCTTTAGTTATTTTATTGTCAGCAGCAAAAACTGGAGTTGCTGCAAATAACAGCGCAAGTAATAAATGTTTCATTAGTCGTCATAAATTGTTTTTCTTGAACGTATATATTCAATTTGATTCCAATAGCACTTATGGCACAATACAAGAGTATGCTCATTACAGTGTAAAATATTTCTTGAATACTCACAATGTGGTTTCTGTTTTACACCAACCTCAATGGTAAAATATTCCTCATCTACAAAATATACCCACCCCTGATCAACTGATCCTGTTGATCGTGTCCAAATGACATAATCATTAATCTTTGGGATATATTCAGTCTGACTCTGGGACTCCAATGAGTTTGAGGACTTCTTGTTGCTTGAAATAGAGTTTGACATAACAACGGAGTGCTTCTTTTAGGACTTCAATATCATCACAATTATCAATGTCTCTCGACATTCTTTCATATGCGAATAGTTTTGATGGAGTATCAATCGTTATTCGAGATGGGTCTAGTTCTTTCATAGAAATGCTCTTTCTAATGGAGTTAAGTTCAACTGCATTGCAGAGTAAGGTGTGGTATCATCAATATTTACCACATCACCACGTCTTTTGAAATTGATAGGAGCATGATATTTTTTTGTCCGACGATTATAAAATCCCCATACACTAGACGGATACCTTCCTTCAGTATATGCAAATGAACCTAGATTACGAATCCATATTCGGACAGTTGTTTTAGTAAAGTCTTCTGTCCAGTATTCATAACCCTTTGGTGCTTTGTGAGGGAATTCCATGATTAAAGAGGTCGGATTTGTGTGTTTTTTGCTCCTTGTGATAGAACTAACTGTTCATACCACATAGCATCCTCAAGATTATAAAAGATCGCTTCCTGTTGAGAGAAATGGGATGTTTTTTTCTTCGATTGTTGGAACTTGAGTAGGTACTTCACCAGTTTTCTTATAATGATATAGTGTATCGAGCATGAGTTCTCTCCAACCCATCAATTCTTTTTCACAGAACTGATTGTAAGCACACCCACGAAGTTTACTATCAGGTTTGAGAATACTCTCAATCATAAGATCAAGTGCTCTGGATTGATATTCATTCATAGGTCAAACACTTTACACATTGGAGAACCTGGATGATCATCACAGAACTTGTCTAGTTCTTTATCTTGATGTCTATTATGCCAGTCAGCAATCTTGCCATCATGCTCTGAATCCCACTCATCTTCTGAGTGAGTCTCATTGCAGTGAAGATCGACTTTGAAATCAGAATACTTATCGTTTGGGTCTTTTTCGACAGTCATTTTGTTTAAGTAATGAAGTTCGTGACTAATCTAGACTCAGTAGAGTCTAGTAAAGCATATTTAGATGCTCTTGTAATATTCTCTCTTAGTTTACCATAGCATCCAATGTTTAGATCATCGTCTTCACAAACAATAATATCAAAACATTGCTCATCACTTTCAGCAATGACATTCCATAGACCTCCATATTCTGATTGAGGAAATGGAACAAAATGTTCTACACTGTAATAGTACTTCATTACTCCTTTTTGGTTTGTGTTTCCATTTTAGCAGTTGTGACTAAATTAGTCAACTGCCTATCCAACTCATATTTGATTGGAGACAAATGATTGTAGAGATAGTTCTTATATGGATTACCATCCAGCAAAGTGACTAAATTGTCCACCTGCATAATGGCAATGGTCAAAACTTCTTCGTCAGTCATACTCATTAAACAAACTCTTCAAGGTAGTAATCAAGATTAACTCCAAGTTCTTTTGCTTTTTCTTCACATTCTTTGAGGAAGTCATCAAAATCACATGGTTCGATTTCTTCAAGTTTTCGGTTGATACTCATTTTTCAGTTTGTTTACAAGGTCAGCAGCAAAAGTTTCAAGTTTATCAGGATGTACGGCACGAATGTCTACATCCTGAACTGCTTTGCGGATAGAAATAACCTCTTCCTCTTTGATTGGTTGGTTTGTAGGAAGAGTCATAGGATTTAAGAGAGATCGAGGTCGATACCATCATACAATGATTTTGTGGTGGTTTCATCATATTTAAGCATTGCTTCAGACGGTACTTCATATTCTGAAACACGGTAAGGATTATCAATTTTGTAGACCTCTCCTACTGTATTGTTCCAAGCACGTTGAGATGCCTTTTGGTACTGAGCACAATAGACAGGCATAAAAGCATTAAGTGCATGACTAATGTTGACAATCGCCATTTCATCTTGTGTATCAACTGCTTCAACCAAATCCTCAATCATAGATTCAATTGTTGTGATACGGTTGAATGATTCCTCCAAACTGTTCATCACTTCCCAGGTCTTGTTGTATGAAATGGTCATTTGATAATCTCCCAGTTTTGATCATTTTCTTTAGACATCCAGAAGAAGTACCTTCCAGAGATTGAAGCAAGGAACATCTTCTCCTGATCTTCTTGTTCTACTCTACATGAATGTAGATCATCCATCAGATTAGCAAAACGATTCTTTGCTTTGGATGTTTTGGGTTTTACAGTGACGAATTTGGTCTTCATTGATTTAATAATCTAGAACTTGATCTTCAAAGGCGACAAACCTAGTCTACCCTCCATTACGGTACTTGTCAAGCAGTTGTTGTTCTGCCTGATAAGCACAGATCTCACATTGAGGTAGGTTGTGTAGATGTTGGTATACATGATACAATTCATGTAAGATGGTGGAGGTATATTCATCTCCAACAAGATTATTATGGATTTGAATCACATACTCACATGGTCCGGTTTTCATACACCATCCAGTTACGCCCTCATCAGAGAGGTCTAAATGCTCCACTGTAAGATCAATACTAAAGTTGAATAGGTATTCCATAAGAAACCAGTCTACAGTGCCCTTACAGGAGATTATAGAGTCCTCTGGTAACACTTCAATACAATGCATGAATACCCACCTGTGTAAGACGTACACCCCATTGGAGCATGATGATGAAAGATGAGACGAAGATTAGTTTGTCTAATTTTGTCATGGGTCTCTGTCCGACCTCCATACTATAAGACCCCCACCTGTCAAGGCGAGGGTCTAGTGGACGGTTCCTTGACTGGTCTGTTATAATCAATCCAAAGTTATTTTATATGAAACAATATTTTTTTCTTGCTGGTATTCCGAGATCTGGAAATACTTTGTTATCTTCGATATTGAACCAGAATCCAAATATAATGGTTTCTGCGAATAGTTTTCTATGCGATCATATGTATGCCACAGCACGCATCAAGTTCAGTGACTTGTATAATAACTTTCCTGACGAAAAATCTTTAGATAATTTAATCGGATCAACCTTTGATTCATATTATAAAGATTGGAATGCGAAATATATCATCGACAGAGGACCGTGGGGAACTCCACAAAACTTGTATCTTTTAGAAACATATCTCTCCAATAAAATTAAAATTATCTGTACAGTTAGAGATATTGTTGAGATTATCGCATCCTTTATTAAATTAAATCCACAATTACTATATCAATATCTACAAAATCAAAGGGAAAGAAATCTTAGATTCCTAGATTCTTATAAAGAAGATATTGAACTTTTGTGTGAAGCAGTCATGGATCCATCCGGTCAACTTGAGAAGAGTCTCTTTTCTTTAAAGAACTTATTGAAAGAGGAAAATAGAAAGCATCTTCACATTGTAGAATACAATGACCTGGTTGGTGATACTGATAATACAATCAAGAAGATCTATGACTTCTTGGAGATCGAATATTATCCACACAAATACAATTACATCAATACATTCAGTGCGAATGATATCAAATACAATGACTCAGTTTATGGGGCAGACCTTCATAAGTTAAAGAAAAAGATTAAACCAAAAGATTATAAGGTAGAAGATATCCTGCCTGCGTATCTTATTGAACGATACTCAAATATTGAGTTTTGGAGATGATTAAGGATTTGATTTCTGGTAGATACAAATAATTAATGTCACTCTTTTTGAGTGTTTTAATAGCATCATCAAATGTTTCCACCAATGGTTCTCCTCCTAAGTTGAATGAAGTGTTCAAAAGAATGGGAACACTTGTTTTACTCTTGAATGCTTTTATGAGATTGTAGAAGTGCTTATTCTGTATTTTGGTGACAGTTTGTATCCTACAGGTGTTGTCCACATGCACTACGGCATCAATACCAGATTTCTTCACATTGACGGCATACTGCATATATGAACAGTCATTAAGTCCTCGCATATCAAACCATTCATTAGCATCCTCCAATAAAACTGTCCCCGCAAATGGTCTGAATGATTCTCTTTTCTTGATTTGATTTACAATATCTCTACCATTCTTTACTCTTGGATCAAACAACAATGATCTATTTCCGAGTGCCCTCTGTCCTGCCTCAGATTTGCCCTGAAACATAGCAACAACCTCACCCTGACATAATAAGTCAGCAACATCAGAGTAAGATGCTCTCTTGTGGTCTAATCCATCAAGATTATATCTTTTTTCACTTAAACCAACATAAAAGTTTCGCATTGGTTTGGGATTCTTTGCGTGATAATATGCCTGACCAATGGAAATACCAGCATCAAAACACACCGGATCAATATAAAAATTATAATCAGGGAAGTGTTTTAGATATTCATAGTTTGCTACACAGTTCAATCCATAACCACCAGACAGCACAATATTCTTCGTATCATACTTCTGAATAATCTCTTTAATCAGATTAATTACTTCTTCTTGTGTAGACCTCTGAACTTCAGAACATCGATTAAGATAATTTAACCATCTATCTTCCAACTGCTGCTCATAACCCTTATATTGAGCAAGTCCCATCACTTTACCTGCGCCATACCATTTCCACCCAATCTCTTTGGATAGTTTCTCAAATTGATATGCTACACTGATTGGTTGATTATCACCTGGTGTGAGAGAATGTCTCTTAGATATCTCTACAATATCTTTCTTATTCGCATAGTATACACTCTCAATTTCAGTATACAATTTACCATCTCTTGACACAGATGATCCATGTCCATCTAAAACAAAACATAATGCATCATCAAACTTTGAGTTACAAAATCCACTATATGCGTGAAATATATGGTGTCTTTCATAATCAAATTCTATTCTTTTAACTTGAAAGTCCTTTTTGAATAGTTTTTTAAGGGGTTCTTCAAACTTTCTATCTTCAAGGCGATATAAGTTAACTAAAACAACATCAAATTTTGTAATCCTATGTTGATGTAGATATTTGAGCACATGAACAATTCTATCACAATGCTTTTTTCTAGTAATTCTTTCTGAAGACAGATAAAAAGAAACTCTCCCATTTTCTAGGATTGTTGCAGATGCATCATGTCCTATGAAAAAGGAGAGTATTCTCATTATATAGAATTCAAATAATTATATCATAGCGTTATTTTGCGTATCTGACAAGCACAATACCCGAACCACCATCTCCACCTTTACCATTAGCAGGTGAACCGCCGTTGCCAAATCCACCGCCGCCTCCGCCTAAACCGTCAACGGCATCGATGCCATCACTGCTATTTAAGGGTCCTGGATTTCCTCGCGCTCCACCACCATAACCACCTCTTGAATTGGCTTCAGAAACTCCAGGATAACCACCTCCGCCTCCTCCGGCGAAATAATCACCTGTTGGTCCCATATGCGGAACAAGTGGAGTTAGATCAGGTATGAGTGAACCAGCAAAATCTGAATATGGTCTTCCATTTCCACCGATTCTAACTGAGGCAGCAGCACCGGCACCTCCACCAGCATATCCCGCACCTGGTGCGCCAGCATTACCGTATGCTGTGTAATTTCCAGGAACTGGTTGACTAGCAGCATCTCCTTTAGTTGCGGGATTATAATTTGGAGCACCACCACCAGATCCACCAGAACCACCTCCATCATTAGCATCTGGACCACTACCACCACGTCCACCACCAAGCGCCTCTACAGAAGCAAATGTTGAAGGAGTCCCTGCCGTTGAATCTGAACCGCCAGGAGCTGGACTACCAGTACCACCATCACCGATAGTTACTGTATGTGTTCCGTTTGCTACAGTGACTGCGGGACCATAGACAAGTCCGCCAGCGCCACCCCCACCTGTATAATATCCGCCGCCACCGCCACCGCCACCGGCAACGATCAAAATATCACAACTAAGAGGACCGCCATCAACTACAAAATCCTCTGAATTTGGGAATGTAAATGAGTGGTAAACATAACCATTTCCTGGTTCAGATATTGTTCCACCAGATGCTGTGGCACCGGATGCGGGAGCACTACCACCACCAGCAGAACCAAAACCAAAACCACCAATACCTCTAGTGATTCCAGTAAAGATTGGTTTCTGTTTTACGAAAAAGTCTTTGAAAATTGACATTAGTTACCTCCTATCAGAAACCAACAGTTCCATATCTATAATCTCCGTTCTTTGTGATGAATGTTTTATAATTTCCCGGAGTTCCTGTCCCACTACCATTATAGTGAATACCGAAAGTAATAAAATGAATATCCTCTGCCGTCGTTGAAAGCGTCACAGTTGTAGCAGATCCGACTAATGCGCTAGTGCTGAAACCAGATACACCAGCTGGAGTGAGTGTGATTTGAGTTCCTAGACCAACTGCTGCTGTTGTATTAGCAGTACCAGTTGACCCCTGTTCAAGAATAAGAGTAACTGTATGGAATGAATTAGCAGCTGCGGGGAAGTTTGTAATTGATACAAGACCAACAGCACCAGATTGAAGATCGTGTGAGAATACTGTTCCTGTTTCAGTATCAAGTGTCAGAATACCAGTGGTAACTCCTGATATTGTTCCAGACGCATAAGCACCTGTGTTTACTGTTTCTACGGCACCTTTTATTGTTGTATTTCCACCAGTGACGCTAATTCCTGACCTTGCGGTGATAAGACCAACAGAATCAATGTTCTTAACATCTTCGTAGGTCAGTGTTCCACCAACTGATACACTACCACTAAATGTAGCCGCTGTTCCAGTGATATTTCCGGTTACATCTCCGGTTACATCTCCGACCACATTCATAGAGATGGATCCGGCACCACTCAGTGTCTTTCCACTAGGGAGGGTAGCGCCTTGAGTCAGTTCTACTGATCCTGTCCCTGCTTCATCAATAAGTTTATTTACCCTAATTTCAGACATTTTGCTCTAAAATCCTTTGCTATGAGTTATTTATCAAAAAACACCAAGCACGTTGGTATTGAGTTGGGTGCCACTTACTACTCTCATAGTGCCACCAACGGCAACATGAATGATACTCTCTCTAATGAAAGCAACGTTGCCTGATGTGGCATCTGATTCAACTGAAATTGATGTTCCAGCACCAATGTTCACCTGCTTTGGTGTCTTGAAGAAAACATTCAGTGGAGATGTTTGATCAGTTGACAGTGCGGTGGCAAATCCACTTACGCCAGTCAGTTCACTACCATCACCAACAAATGCGGTAGCAGTTACGGTGCCACCAACATCTAATGCTGTCGTAGGTGTCGTAGAGTTGATACCAACCCTGTCGTTGACATTATCAACGACAAAAGTATCCTCAGATGCTAAATTGGCAAGAGTTACAGCGTTAGATATCGCCATTAGACACTACACTTTTCAGTTATTTATCATAAAAAAAGACCACCTAGTCTACTGACTGATGATCTGGTAGTTTTGGTAGTAAATCAAAGGAAATAATAGTCCGATGTTTTCTTACCTGATTGGGATGAACAAAATGTAAAGTATATGATGGAGAGATAATGATTGTTCCCTCTTTTACATTCTGTGGATATGCTAATGATGTGGTATCACTTCTGGGATCTTGCCAGGGTGCTACAAAACAAGTGGGAGTATGAACTTTAGGGTCAAAATCAACATAAAGAATACCAGTAAACCCCCAACTTCTATGGTTGTGTATTGTTTGCTGGTCTCCTTTTTGATAACGAA
>Ga0208298_1000633_pt1 | contig 14185 bp, 15 predicted proteins | sample 14BtaG_FD_184088 | JGI IMG/M metagenome (GOLD analysis project Ga0208298, IMG submission 184088) | Marine viral communities from the Subarctic Pacific Ocean - 14B_ETSP_OMZ_AT15311_CsCl metaG (SPAdes) (version 2) | ecosystem: Environmental > Aquatic > Marine > Oceanic | place: Pacific Ocean... | reverse complement strand
CAGCTAGGTCAAGTTATAAGTGGTCAATTTGGACAACCATTAAGAGCTTATGTTGTAAGTGGAGACATATCATCAGCTCAGGAATTAGATAGAAACATTACAGATACCGCAACAGTCGGTTAATTATATAAATAAATTTGATATGAAAATAGTAGAACTAATTATAGACGAAGAACAAGAATTATCTGGCATAGAAGCTATATCTATAGTAGATGAGCCAGCAATAGAAGAAAATTTTATTGCATTATCTAAACAGCAAGAGATTAAACTAGCTGAAGTTAGTAAAGAAAAGAGAATATTAATGGGTGCTGCTTTAGTGCCTAATAAGAACATCTACAGAAGAAACGGTGAAGATGAATACTATATATTCTTTAGTGAAGATACAGTAAGACAAGCTTCACAATTATTCTTAATGAGAGGTAATCAAAACAAATCTACATTAGAACATCAAGCTGAATTATATGGTTTGTCTGTAGTAGAATCTTGGATCATAGAAGACGATGTACATGATAAGTCAAGAAAGTATGATATGAATTTACCAGTAGGAACTTGGATGGTATCTATGAAAGTTAATAATGATGATGTTTGGAATGATTATGTTAAAACAGGCAAAGTAAAAGGATTTTCTATAGAAGGTTATTTTACTGATAAAATTGCTATGAGTAAGATAGAAGAAATACATAATGAAGAAGAAGCAACTGAAATACTATTAGAAATTGCCAATTCAATATTAGATAACAAATATGAGTTTGCTACATATAGTGATTATGGAAGTGGTGTTAGAAACAATGCTAAAAGAGGTATTGAACTTAATAAAAAGGTAAATAACAAATGTGCTACAAGCGTAGGGAAAATTCGTGCACAACAGTTGTCAAGAGGTGAAAAACTAAGTGTGTCAACTATAAAAAGAATGTATTCATACCTAAGTCGAGCAGAGACATATTACGATGCTGGAGATAGTAAAGCTTGTGGAACTATATCTTATTTATTATGGGGAGGTAAAGCAGGTTTAGGTTGGTCAAGAGGTAAGTTAAGAGAACTTGGAGAACTAGATTTAAATGACGATGATCCATGTCAAGCAGGATATGAGCAAGTCGGAATGAAAGATAAAAACGGAAGAAAAGTGCCTAATTGCATACCTAAACAATAACTATGAGAAAAACAAATGAAACTGTAGGAAAAGCTGTACCTACAAATAAAAAAAGAGGTTGTTTATGTAAGAACGGAACATACTCAAAAAAGTGCTGTGACGGAACTTATAGAAGTCAAGGAGTTGGCAAAGTATAAAAATGCAACAACCCTTTTACATACAGTTAATTAGTAATAAATTAATTTAATAATCGAAATTTATGGAAAACACTAAAGCTACCTCGATTTTAAACGACATCATGGAAAAACTATCCTTAGTTAAAAAAGATGAAGTTAAAGAAGTCGAAGTGAAAAACGAAGTAAATCTTTCGGAACAAGTTAAAGAAGAAGAAAAATTATCTCAAGAATTAACTGAACTAGCTTGTGCTTGTGAAGATAAGAAAGAGGATTTAAATTCTGAAGAAGTTGTTTCTGAAGAGCTACAAGAAGAAATTCCTGCTATTGAGGAAGTTTCTGAAGAGATTGAAATGGATGAAACTAAATACGTTGGAAGAGACGAGTTTGATTCAAAGATATCTGAATTAAAAGGATTGATTGAAGAAATGAAATTAGGTTACAGTGAAGAAAAACTATCTATGGAAACTAAAATAGAGAAGTTATCTGCTGAACCAGCATCTGAACCAATCTCACACAACCCTGAAGGGGATGTAAAACAAAACTTTAAATCTTTTGGTCAAAACAGAGTAATGAACACTAGAGATAGAGTAATGAACAAAATTGCTAATTTAAAATAAACCAAACTAAAAACAATTAAAAAATGGCTACTACTACATCAATTACAAGTACTTATGCTGGCGAATTTGCTGGGAAGTACATCTCTGCTGCTTTATTATCAGGTGTTACACTTGATAGAGGTGGTATAGAAATTAAACCAAACGTAAAGTTTAAAGAAGTAATCAAAAAACTAGCTACTAGCAGTGATCTAATCGCTGATGGTACTTGTGACTTTGCTGCTACTTCAACTATTACGCTAACAGAAAGAGTTCTTCAACCAAAAGAATTACAAGTAAACTTACAATTATGTAAGCAAGATTTCAGATCAGATTGGGAAGCTGTACAAATGGGATATTCTGCATTTGACAACCTACCTCCTAAATTTAGTGACTACTTAATTGGTCATGTATCTGGATTAGTTGCTGAAAAAACAGAAAACACTATATGGAAAGGTGATGACAGTAATGCTGGTGAATTCGATGGATTTACTACATTAATGGCTGCTGATTCAGACGTTATTGACGTTTCTGGTGCAACTATTACATCTTCTAATGTTATTGCAGAATTAGGAAAAATAGTTGACGCTGTTCCTTCTGCTTTATACGGAAAAGAAGATTTATTTATCTATGTATCTCAAAATATTGCTAGAGCTTATGTAAGAGCTTTAGGAGGATTTGGAATACTACAGAATGCTGCTGGATCAGAAAATGTATCTGACATAGGAGCTAACGGTGTAAATGGACAAGGCACTATGTGGTGGCAAAATGGAGCATTATCTTTTGATGGTGTTAAATTATTTGTTGCTAACGGACTTGCTGACAACAAAGCTGTTGCTGCTCAAAAATCAAACTTATTCTTTGGAACTGGATTATTATCTGACCACAACGAAGTAAAAGTTATTGATATGGCTGACTTAGATGGTTCTCAAAACGTAAGAGTTGTTATGAGATTTACATCTGGTGTACAATACGGAATAGGATCAGAAATCGTTCTTTATTCTTAATAAATTAAATTAACCAAAAATTAGGGTAGGTAGCTGTATATCTACTTACCCTTTTTTTATAATAAAAATAATAAACTATGGCTTGTGGAATAAACTTAGGTAGAAAAGAACCTTGTAAAGATGTTGTCGGCGGCTTGAGAAATGTTTACTTTATAAATTATGACGATACTAATAAGAGTATTACTTTTGATTCAACAGATGATACATTAGTTGAAACTTTAGGCACTAGCTCTACTGAGGAAGTAGAAGGTCATAAATATGAGTTAAAAGGAAATTCTTCTTTTGAACAAAACATTACCTCGTCAAGAGAAAACGGAACTACATTCTTTGAACAAACATTAAATTTAACACTACACAAATTGACTAAAGAAGACAATAAAGAATTAAAATTGTTAGCTTATGGACGACCTGTAGTGGTTGTAGAAGATTATAATTCAAATTTATTTGTAATGGGAGTTGAGCATGGTGCTGATGTTTCTGGTGGAACAATAGTGACTGGTGCTGCTATGGGTGATTTAAGTGGTTACACACTTACTTTAACTGGTATGGAAAAAGCTCCTGCTAACTTTATAGAAAAAACTTCTGCTACAGAAACAGTGCAAACTACATTAGATAACGCTTTTGTTAATGTAATAGTAGGTACTAATTCATAATAACTAAATTTAATTAGGTGAAATTAAGGGATGCTTCGGTATCCCTTTTTTTATTGAAACAAATACCAAATTATTCGTTATTTATAATATGGTAATATTAACTACATCAACAAACAGCCAGAGTTTTAAAGTAATTCCTAGAAGTGCACAAAGCTCAGTTACGTTTGAACTTACTGATAAATCTACAAGAAAAGTTAATACTGTTTCAGTTACAGTAACTAACTCTAATGGTTACATGACTGTTACAGGAACATTTGTAGATAACCAATCTAATAACTTAATGATTGAAGGCAGATTTTATTCATTTGCTATTAAGAATGGATCAACTATTATATATAGAGGTTCTATTTTCTGTACAGATCAAACTAATTTTAATACCTTTGATGTACATTCTGGAGAATACACTACAGAAAACACATACGATAACGATTTTGTAATAATATGAGAAAAGTAAATAAAATGGCAAAAAAGAGATTAGCTCGTAATCCTTTGCCTAAAGTAGAAAAAGGCAAGATACATATAGTTAATATGTCATCTTATACACGACCAGAGATTGTAGAACAATACAATAGAGATTGGGTAGAGTATGGAGAAGACAATAATTACTTTGATTATCTTATAGATAGATATAATGGAAGTGCTACAAATAATGCTGCTATAAATGGTATAGCAGAAATGATATACGGAAAAGGTATAGATGCTGTTGAAGAAGACACAAAAGGAAAAGATTATAAAGAAATGAAAGAACTCTTTACTAAATCTTGTATGAAAAAGATATGCTATGACTATAAAATGATGGGACAAGCTGCACTTCAAATAATCTATTCTAAGGACCGCAAAAAGATTGTGCAAGTAGAACATATACCTGTAGAGACGTTAAGAGCAGAGAAAGCAAATAACAAGGGTGAGATACAAGGGTTTTACTACTCTAAAGATTGGTCAGAAGTAAGTTTTAAGAATACACCTAAAAGAATACCTGCATTTGGAACAAGTAAATCAGGATTAGAGATATTATATATTAAACCTTATAGAGCTGGATTTTATTACTATTCTCCAGTTGATTATCAAGGAGGATTACAATATGCAGAACTAGAAGAAGAAATAGCTAATTATCATATAAATAATATACAGAATGGTTTGGCACCAAGTATGCTTATTAACTTTAATAATGGTGTTCCAACAGAGGAGCAAAGATCGCTTATAGAAAGCAATATTCAAGAAAAGTTTAGTGGTTCTTCTAATGCTGGTAGATTTATATTGGCATTTAATGACAGTAAAGAATTGTCTGCAAGTATTGAGCCAGTTATACTAAGTGACGCACATGAACAATATAAATTCTTAAGTGATGAATCTATGAGAAAGGTTATGGTATCACACAGAATAGTATCTCCTATGTTAGTTGGTATAAAAGATAATACTGGATTAGGTAATAACGCTGAAGAATTACAGACAGCTTCATTACTGATGGATAATACAGTAATACGACCAATGCAAGTTACTATACTAGATGAACTAGAAAAAGTATTATTGTATAACGGAATCGAATTAGATATATACTTTAAAACACTACAACCTTTAGAATTTACTGATCTTACTAATGCTGTAACTGATGCAGAAGTAGAAAAAGAAACTGGTATAAAAAAAGATGATAGTGAAATAATAGAAGAAGAATCAATTAATACAGAAGAGTAATGGCAAAAGCACTATTTATAAAGAGGTCAGATTTAGTAAAAAACACTGCACTAAATTCAAATGTAGATACAGATAAATTTATACAGTTTATTGATCTGGCTCAAGAAATACATATACAAAACTATCTAGGTACAGATTTATACGATAAAATAAGTGCTGATATATTAGCTGGTTCATTAACTGGAGATTACTTATCTTTAGTAAATGATTACATACAACCAATGCTTATTCACTACGCTATGGTAGAATACTTGCCGTTTGCTGCATATTCTATATCAAATGGAGGTGTATATAAGCACAACTCAGAAAACAGCTCTAACGCAAGCAAAGAAGAGATAGATTTCTTAATACAAAAGGAAAGAGATTTTGCAGAATACTATGCACAGAGATTTATAGATTATATGAGTTTTAACGCACCTACTAAGTTTGACGAATATTATAGTAATTCTAATCAAGATATTTACCCAGATAAAGATACAGGGTTTCATGGATGGGTAGTATAAAGAGGAATTACAAACCTAAAGAGGTTAACGTAAAAAAATTATTAACGTATTTAAAAAAGAAAGATAATGGCACACATAATAAATTGGGAAAAGATGTTTAATTCACAACCAACTTGTTTTGAATAATGGCATCACTTTCGAATACTAAAATAAAAGATACTTACGAATCACTCGTTAAGTTTAGTGATAATGGTAATATAACTATTGGTGCCAAACAATTAACAGATGGTTTTGGTAATAATTCTCCTTTCTTTGTATCCACTACACAAATAGGAATAGGAGTAACTCCAGCTTTAGGTTATGACCTTCATGTAAATAGCAATTCAAAAATAGGTGGCAATTTAGTTGTAAGTGGTAATCTTACAGTTAGCGGTACTCTTACATATTTAGACGTACAAGATTTAGCTACTGAGGACCCTTTAATTAAACTTGCCAGAAACAATGACGAAAACAGTTTAGATATAGGTTATTATGGTCAATATGTAGAATCTGCTGTAACTAAATTTAAAGGGTTATTTAATGATGCAGATGATAATAAATTTAAGCTATTTATAGGCACTTCTACTGAACCTACTACAGTAGTTAATACTGGCGGAACAGGATATGCTATAGGAACTCTTGTAGCCAATTTAGAGGGTAATGTTATAGGTGGTACAATATCTGGAACAACTGGTACATTTACTGGTAAAATTATTGGTGGAGATTCTGGCGGTACATCTGGTTCAGTATTATTGCAACAAAGGTATTCAGGGAATAATATAATTTCCACTATAGGTACAATGTATTCTACTGGTGGATTAATATTAGGTTATGGTATTGCACCTAAAAATGGCTCAATTGGATTTATAAGTACAGTAGATAATGCGGCTATTCAAAGATCATACGTTTTATTAGATAATAATGAATTTACAATAGGTTATGCTGCTGCACAAACTACTACTAGAGGTGGTGATATAACAGGATTGACTACTCCTTTTACATTAAATATAACAAATGGTAACGCAACTTTTACTGGCTTAGTATCTGGTATTGCTCCAACCTCAGATTTAAACTTTGCAACTAAAAAATATGTAGATGATAACATTAGTGATGCTTATGTAAACACAATAACATATAAAGGTGGTGAAGGAACTAAATTAGATAATAGTTCTTTTAATGTAGATGGTATAGGAACTAATTTTAAATGGATTGAATCTAATAGCGGATCATCTGGCACAACTTGGAAAAAGGTTGCTGATGTTGTTTTAAACAATACTGGTTTTAAAAATGGTGTCCAAATGGAAGTTAAAGTGTTACAACCAAACACAAATTGGGGTGATAATGCTAGTTTAAACACAATTTATTATAGTGTTTCTTTTAGAGGTGATGAATCTGATACTGGACCATTTTATGATAATGCTTTAGTATATGGTCAAGATGCTGACTTAATTAGAGTTTATAAAACATCTACTCATAATTACGAATTACAAGCTAGGTCAAATGATGATAATAGAGATTTAGTTGTTGAATGTAATATAACAAGTAAAAGATCAGCAAAGGTTACATTTACAACAGCTTATACAGATGGCACTATAACTGGCGGAACTGCTTATACAGCTAGCGGTAATGCTTTAAATAAAACAAAGTTTGCTGGTAATGTACAATTTGAGGGTGCAATATTTGATGATGCAGAAGTTGAAGATTTAAGAGTTAATGAATATTTATATTTTGGTTCTGGTGCTACATCTGGTTATGGACCACACATTAAACATTCTGATTCTGGTGGTACTGGTAAAGGAATGAGAATAACTGTTGATAGCGATCTACAGGTTTGGGGTGTTACTGGTAATGCTGGAGAACAAAATCAGGGATTACAAATTTCTGGTGGTGTTGCTAAATTATATGACATGAATGGTGTTGTATTAGAAACAGTTTTAGGTGGAGTTAAACTACCAGATGATATAAAACTTAAACTTGGAACAGGAAGTGATTTAAAAATATATCATAATTCAACCTCTGGTAATAATAATATTGATAATGAAACTGGTGATTTATATTTAACACAAAATACTAATGATGGTAGCATAATATTTAGATCAGATAATGGTATCGGTGGTGTAACTGAATACTTTAAAATAGATGGTAATATCAACAGAAATGTAATTTTAGTTACAACACAGCTTAATGATAATGTGCCAATGATTTTTGGTGCTGGAGCAGGTCGACCTAGTATAAAATATGATTCAACAGCTAGTCAATTATTTATTAGTGGCGAATCTAAGTTTTTAAATGATTTATATGTTATTGGTGAAAGTCAATTTACTGGTGATGTTGGTATTGGTGTCAATCCAGTATCTAAATTTCACTTAAAATATTCTGGTGGCGATTATGGTGCTGATTCAACAAGTGGATTTATTAATGAAGCAACAACTGGTCGAGGTACACAAAGAATTAGAAGCATAGGTGATAACCCAACAGAGTTGTTTTTTGATATTGATGGGGGTGTGGCTTGGGATATTTCAGCCAGAGATAGTTCATCATCATATGATTTAATGTTTTTTTCAAGAGCTGGAACACCAGCTTATAATGCAGTCGGTATAATAGCGGTTAAGTTTGGTCAAAATGGTGATATAACATCATCTGGTAACGGATTTTTTAGTGGCAGATTAGAATTAAATGATGGTGTAACAATGAGTGGTGGTTGGCGAAGAACAGCACTATTAACATCTGTTTTTCCAGTTATAGTTTTTCAGAGTACGTCTGGAACAGATAAATTCGCTGGTATTGGATATGATTCAAGTTATGGTACAAGATTTTGGAAAGGCGGAACAACTGTTGATGTAACTGGAACTGGCTCTAATTGGATGTCAGTACCAGATAGTGGAACTATTGAAATTAATCAAGCTACTAGATTTTCTGATTTCATAAGGGTTGATGCTGGAACTACTGGCAATCCAGTTGGGGGCATAACATGGTCATCTACTGATAATGGTTTTTTATATGCCAATGCTGGTGGTGTTATTAAAGCTAAAATTGATTCTGCAAATGATTCTTATTTATTAGGTGGTGGCTTAGGAATTGGAACTAATTCTATTGCTGTTGCTGGCACTAATTTTTTAGGTTTACATATTAAAAATACATTACAATCATCTGGCTCTAGTATAGTTTTAGAAAATAATGCTGGTCATAAGGGTTACATATATACTGGTACATCAACAGATGAACTTGCAATACAAGCCGCTGGAGCATTATTATTTAATGCTGGAGCTACTAATAAAGGAAGATTTAATAACTCTGGTTTTAGCTTTCAAGTTGGTGTAGATACAACAACACTTGCACATATAAGATTAGGTGGTGGGAATGCGGCTGGTGGTCGTTTATATATGGAATACAATGGCGATTCAAGTTATATTGATTCTTTTGGTGGTCATGGTTCGAGTCAAAGATATAGAGATTTCAGCATTAATGCTAGAAACTTGTATTTAAAAACTGGTGCTGTAATGTCAAACACTTTGGATTTATTAAGTAATGGAAATGTAGAAGTATCAAGTGGTACATTAAGAGTAAATTCAACGAGTGATGCACAATTATTTTTAAAAAGTACAGACACATGGTGTGGTATTAATTTTAATGATGGTAATTCAATAATTGAAAATATATTTTACAATGGTAACAATGGCACTTTTGCTATTGGTGGTGGCGGTTCTAATGTAGCTGGTAAAAAATTACATATTGATGGTGGTGTTACTATTGGTTCAAGTTATGATGCAACTGCATCTGGTACAAACTCATTAAATGTTGAGGGTTCAATAACTAGTGGTGGTGGCTTTACATCTTGCGGTAGTATAAAAGCCGCTGGTGAACTTGTTTTAAAAAGTAGTGATTGTTCTTATGATAGAGCATACTGGGCATACGATGATAATGCAAATCAATCTTATTTATGGAATATTGAATCTGATGCTTTTACTAGCTTTTACACTAATAATTTAGAGAGATTAAGAATAAAAGCAGATGGTGTTTCTCAATTTAATGGAAATGTTGGTATTGGTGGCACACCATCTGGTAGTGGATTTTCTGCTAGTGCCTATCCAATTTTTAATGTTTTAGGATCGAAACCAGTAGTAAAATTAACTGAAACAGATGTTACAGATTCATTTTCTTATATAGGTCAAAGCGATGGCAATACTTATATTGGTAGTGCTGGTTCTGGTTCTTTGTTTTTACAAACTGGTGCAAGTTCTACATCTAACAGAGTTACTATTGACAATACTGGTAATGTTACAATAAATGAAAGTTTAGATTTTGTTGATTCACCATATAGACATGGATATTCAATAAGAAGAAATGCAAATGCTTTAATTTTAAGTGGTGGTTCTAGTGGTTTTTATTTCAATAGACATAATAATTCAGCTACTGATGTATATATAAGTGGCTCTGGTAATGTTGGCATAAATCACACATCTCCTTTTAATCAAATATCTGGTACTGAAACAACACTTGCAGTTTCAAATAGTAATGTTGCAAGTTTATATTTGAATAATACTGCTAGTGGTGGTCATAATCACATTATGTTTTCTGGTACATCTGGCAATTTAAATTGGTACGATAAAACAGCTGGAGATTATAGAATGATTTTATTTGCTAATGGAACTTTTGGATTAAATTTAACCAGTATAACAGCTGGTGGATTTACACCCACATTTGCTTTAAAACAAAAATCTAATAGCACATGGGGTGGAATTAATATTGAATCACAAGATAATGATTCAGTATTGGCACTTGGAAGTGTTAGCGGTAGGCATAAAATTGCTGGTAGTTATAGAGCAAGTGCTGGTTATAAACCATTAGATATTGAAATTGGTGGGCAACAAGTAGCAACATTTTCAACTTACTCAGTTGGTATAAAAACAAATACCCCACAGTCAACACTAGAGGTATATCAAGGAACTGGCAACAATCAAAAAGTTTCTTTTGGTGGTACTTATGGTTCTGGTTATTATCAAGGAATACATTTTGGATATTTTGAAAAAGGAAATCAATCTTACAGAAAATCAGCTATTGTATTTGAAAGAACAGATTTAACTAGCGGAAATGCACAAGGAAAAGTACATATATTAAATGGACCACAAACTGGTTCTGGTTCTGCAACTTTAGCAGATGCCGCAATTTCTGTATCTGAATATCGCCATGTGGGTATAAATAATAGTTCACCAATTTCACCATTACATTTAAAATATAATAATGGTTCCTATGGCTCAGATAGTACATCTGGTTTTATAAATCAAGCCAATTCTGGGCGATCTACAACAAGATTAAGAAGTGTTAATGATGAAGCATCTGAACTGTTTTTTGATGTAAATGGAGCAATAAGGTGGGATTTATCCACTCGACCATCAAGTCAAGGTTATGATTTAAATTTTTATCCTCAAGCGGCATCGCCAGGATTAACAGGTGTATCGAATCACATATTAGCTTTAAAGCAAGATGGTAGAGTTTATTTTAGATACAGAGCTGGATTTAATACAGAATCACCAGATGCTTATATACATATAAATCAAGGTTCTGGTGGTTCAAATGGAACAGATGGAATTAGGGTTAATGGTTTAGGCAACTATCCATCATTAGGATTAGGAATAAGTGGGAATTATCATGGAATGGTTAGAACCTATGGTAACGATTTAGAAATGTATGCTGGTCATTGGCGAACTATTGGTAATACAGCATCTGAAAATCATTCAATTAGATTTTATACATCAAAAAGTGGCTCTAGTAATTGGTCAACTGCTAAAATGACTTTAGATCATTATGGTATGCTTGAAGTTAACGGAGCTACTATATTATCTGGTGGTTGGGGTGAAGTTATAAGAGCTAAAGCAACATTTCCTGCTTATACTTTTAATAGTAACAATTCAAAATGGGCAGGTATATTTTATGATTATTCTTGGGGAATGAGAATAAAAGTTGCCGCAACAAGTTCAAATGTGTCAGCTAGTGGAATTTGGGCAATAAACATTAATAATTCTGGAAATATAAGAGTTGGTGATGCTAATAACCCATCATATAAATTTGATGTTGCTGGTAGTATAAGAGCAACAAGTGATGTAATTGCATTTTCTGATCGAAGAGTTAAAGAAAATATTGTTACTGTAAATAATGCTTTAAATAAAGTAACAAAATTAAGAGGTGTAACATACACCAGAAAAGATATTGATGACAAATCAACTAAAGTTGGTGTTATTGCTCAAGAAGTTTTAGATGTGTTACCAGAGGTTGTAAGTCAGGATGATGAGGGTAAATACTCGGTTGCTTATGGTAACATAGCTGGTGTATTTATTGAAGCTATTAAAGAATTAAAAGCAGAGGTTGATAGTTTAAAACAAGAAATTAAACAATTAAAAAAATAAATTATGGCTTGTCCTAGTATTGCAGATGATGAATTATCAATGTTAAAAGTAGCAAGAGAGAGAACTGGCTCTGGTTATACATCTAGTATTGTTATTGCTCCGCCAATATATATGTCAGATATACAAAGATTAAGTGGCGGTAATTCAAGTGGATCAGGTCGAAGTTATCCAGCAGTTGCATTGGCAAATCCAATAGACAATCGACCAGATGGTGAAAATCCTTTGCACATGAGTGAGTTTAATTTATACGATCAAAACCCACCTAGAACAGCATTTATGTACAATTATAATAGTTCATCAAGCATTAGTGCTTGTAGTATAACAATACCCTTCGATACATTTTATCATGATGATTCAAATAATTTAATACCAGATAATGTAAATATATATACAGTTTATACAACACAAACTGGAACAACTGTTGCCACAGCTGGTTACTATGCTATATATACAACTAGCGGATCACCTAGTGGTTCATATATTCGTGTTGGTAATAATGGATTAATAATTGAGGTTGATACTTGTTAAAAAATAAATAAATAAATAAATAAATAAATATAAAATTATGGCAATAACTTACACTTGGAGTATTAACACATTAGAAGCTAAAATACATGAAGACGGCTTGGATAATGTTGTTTTTAATATACATTATAGATATTTAGGAGTAGATAATGACAATGAAAAATATGCAATTAGTCAAATGGGAATTTTGAACGTGCAATACAAAGAGGGTGATGCGTTCACACCATATAATGAATTAACAGAAAATCAAATTATTGAATGGTTAGAATCTGGTTTAAATATACAAGAGATGCAAAATGCAATAACTAAAGAAATTGATTTGCTAAAAAATCCAGTTAATGAAAGTTTAACACCACCATGGGAAAAGGTTAATTAATAATTAATTAGTATATTTGTATCTAATCATAAACCTAAAATAATGTCTAAAATTACAGAAGAACAGTTAAAATCATTACAAGAAAGTCAAGGCAAAGTTAATCAAGTTGTTTCTAATATAGGTGCAATATCTATTCAGAAAATTAACTTAGCAAAGTCAAAAGAATTACAATTAGAAGAACTAAAAAAACTAGAAGAAACACAACTAGAACTTAAGAAAGAGCTTGAGGAACAGTATGGTAAGATTTCAGTTAATTTAGAAGACGGTTCTTACGAAGAGATACCAGAAGAAAAATAATACTATGGGTTTTGCAGATTTGAAGATATACTTACTAAATTCAGTTGCTTTTTTTATATCATTAACTGAAGTAGAAGTTTGGCTTAAAATTATATTATTAATCTGCACAATAACTTATACTATTCAAAAGACAAAGAAATTATGAATGAAATAAGTGAGGATAGTAAGTTTGAAATTAGTATTAAAACACTTATAGCGATAGGAGCTGGATTATCTGCTCTTATAGGTATGTGGTTTGCTTTACAAGCGGATATAGAAGAAGCTAAATTATTGCCAGAACCAGAAATTAGTAGAACTGAGTACGATCTAAAAGATCAATTAATTAGAGAAACTATAATGAATACTGGTACTAAGGTAGAAGAAAACTCTGATGCTTTAAAGAAAATAGACGACAAGCTATTTGAAATAATCAGTAAATGAAAAAATTATTATGTGCGATATGTGTATTGGTTGCGGCATCTGTATATAGTCAAGATGTAACTGTTTTGCAAATAAATGCAAAATGGAATGAAAGAAACAATTATGATCTAAGTAACATAACTGGAGCTACAGTAAAGTTTAGTTACTTAAAAGATCAACCTAAAGATATACAAAAAGGTATTGTTGCTGTTCCTGTTATTGTTATTATGGATAAAAAAGGTAGAGTAAGAATGCAATATGTTGCAGATATTTCATTAAAGATTAAAGTTGGCAATCTTGATATACAAAATAATGTCAATAGAATAAGTAAATTGTGAATCGTATAAGCAAACATATAACCTATAAAGAAGCCACAAGAAGTGTCACAGCTCTACGTTTAGGTATAGAAAATAAACCTAGTGAGTATGAGCTACAGAATATGGAATTAATAGCAGAGAAAGTGTTTGAACCACTTAGAGAAGCTGTTAATG
>Ga0208298_1000625_pt1 | contig 14286 bp, 8 predicted proteins | sample 14BtaG_FD_184088 | JGI IMG/M metagenome (GOLD analysis project Ga0208298, IMG submission 184088) | Marine viral communities from the Subarctic Pacific Ocean - 14B_ETSP_OMZ_AT15311_CsCl metaG (SPAdes) (version 2) | ecosystem: Environmental > Aquatic > Marine > Oceanic | place: Pacific Ocean... | reverse complement strand
TTCTTTTTAATAGCCATACCCTTACGACGTTTTAACGTTATGATGTCAGCTTGGGTAATCTTTTTCTTGTCACCAGCAACGGCAGCAAGCTTCTTCTGTTTAGGACTGTATTTTCCGTACGGCATATTTATTTCCTCTTTTTAATCTTTAATGATACCCGCGCTGCGGGTGTATTACTAACAAATTGTTTACCCTTCGAACCTGCTGCCTTCTTCTTTCTAGCGGTAGCTGCTCTTTGTGAGGTGGACAGTGAACGTGCTTTAGACATAGGAAGACAACGATCAGGATTCTTTTTGTTCTTAGAAGTACCACACTTACCTGCTATCTTGCCTGAGCTACTAATACGTACCCAGTTCTGTGCTCTCCACTTAGCTAACTCACCCATACTACTTCTTCTTTATTGCAAGCTTCTTACGTTTCTTACCGTATGTGGGACTCTTGCAGTACTTAGATGCAGCCATGTTGGCATACGCACTTGGATACTTATCGAAAGTACGTTTAGCCCACGCTATTCCCTTTGGACAAATCTTAGCCACGTTTCATCAACATCTCCATCATGCGATCTAGTTTTTGATTAATCTCTTTAATATTTGTTTCAAGTCCACCCATACGGTTCTCAACAGCAGTATCTCTTTCACTTTGTGCTGCCAACTCAACCTCTATCCTAGTCAGTCGTTTCTCGTCGTTCTCTAATCTATCTGACAGTTTCTTTATCATCCAACCGATAACGGCAAGTATTACACCAAGTGCTGTATCTAAGAAGTGGGAGAGTGATTCAGTCATTGTGTTACAAAGCTGCTATGATAAATGCTAACAACTCACTATATCGTACAGACATCTCGGTGACTTGCTGATAACCCTGTTCCTGTGTCTTTGATACATATCTTTTACCGCCTTCAGTTTTCTCGTACCAAGTATTAACAGCAATGATACCGTACTTCATAGGATCAAGACCTTCTGCCTGAAATGCTGCCTGTAATTCCTGAGCAACGATACCGAAATGATAACGTGCGTTTTCTCCTTTTTCTTGTACTGCTTGTTTAAGTCTGTACTTTTTAAGTAGACCCTTAGCAGCAACAGCTACACGTTTTTCCGCTTCACTTAGTTCTTCTATGTCCTGTTTTAAGTTAGCATCAGAACCATTGAACGCACCAGTAGTGGAATAAACATCCTGCCATTTAAGAGCAGACGTACCTAAGTCATAAGCTCCGTTAAGAATAGGAAACAAATTTCCCGCAAATGATATATCTCCATTCTCAGCAAAAGAGGTAGTAGCTCCTGCTGTCGTCTGTATAATACGAAACAACTGAGCGTCCACACCGTGTTGATAGGAATTTAAAACATCTTTATAAGCGTCCAACGAAAACGAAACAACTTCCGAAAAAATCCCTGAACTTTGGGTTGACTTGTTTAAATAGATTTGTCCGCCCTCTATTGCTGTAGGACTGCCTGATGGATTGTAAATAGCCAATGAGTTTACCATCGTCGTATTAGCAACATCAACAACTCCTGTACCAGCATCAGCATTTATTAACGTTCCACTGGTATTGGCTTTAACTGTGAAGTCTACGTCAGCGTTAGCATCATTGACTACTACTTTCTTTTGAGCAGACGTATCGTCCACTAAAAACTGTGTGTCAGTATCACTGATCTTAGCACTCGTAACAGCGTTATCAGCCAGTGAGAAGTTATTAGCACCATCTTCCACATTCAGGATCGCACGAACTTCAGTAGCGTTTAACTCCTGTATCTCTTCTCCCGCACCGTTGTCGTTACCAAGCAGTGCATTATTAGCTGCTACATCCTGTATCTTAGCATACGTTACTGAATCGTCAGGCAGCGTACCAATAGCCACATCACCAACGACACCATCTACGTAGTCCTTAGTAGCTGCGTCTTGTTCGGCAACTGGGTTGGCTAAGTTTAAAAGTCTTTTATTGAGTCCGTCCCATCCGGCAGCACCTTCTTTAACACGCAACGAAACGTCGTTCTGTTCAGCACTTTCTTCAGCTAGATAACGGTTGTGCAGGTATGCCCTGTCCAGTTCCGATTCCGTTAATACAGAACCGTTTACGAAGTCTACAAGGTTTTGATCAGGCTGACTGTATCTTGCTACTCTAACAACCTGTCCGGCAGTTGCTCCTGTGTCTAATACGATCTTAGTGGATGGAGTAGTGACGATACTAAAGTCTGTGGTAGCTGCACCATCTATAGATACTGTTACGTGTTCGTCTTCTAAATAGTCAAAGGAAAAAGCAAAGTCTGTCTGTGATGCTGTTGCTGTATAGTCTACGTAGGTGTTAGCCATGATATTATATTATTACTTATTGAGTGAGGAGTTCAAGCTAGTTTCTAAAAGGAATCAATCTTTCTTCTAGTTTAGATGGTCGTTGTGTCTTTTTATAACTCTCCAAAGGAAACTCAGTACCGGGTAAAGCTTGCTCTAATCTGCGTCGTTCTTCTAGCTCACCTTCTCTGACAGGTTTAGCTAATTTCTCTGTTAACTCCTGCTTAAATTCAACTTGTTCTACTAATATAGGATACTCTTCTTTTAGTTGTTCTAAAGCTGCATTTCTATAGCCTCTAAATATTTCAGAAACATCAGCAGGTCTTTCGTCGTATTCTTCAAAGCCTTCGGGTATTGCTGTTTTAGGAGCTTTTCTTATTTTAAAATCAGCACGACTAGCTAAAGAAACAATTCGCTCTTTCAACGTCTTACCTGTTTTCGAAGGTTTACCTAGGTCGTTTAATTTAACTTGACTTGATAACTCTTGCCAACGATCAAAAGCATTCTGCTGTGTTTCTTCGTGTATTATTTCTTCTAAGTCCATCTTTTCCCATATAGAAGTTCCACCGTTAAAGTGATGAGTGCCTCCTAATTCAACAACAACAGCAGCAGCAGCTTCGCTAATTTTAGCTTGATATGCTTCCTCTAAAAGTTCTTTAGTTATATTTTTCGTCCCTTTATCTTTTAAATCTTTTCTAACAGTAGTCCTTGTTATCTTAGGAATATCTAAAGTTCTAAACCCAGTTTCAGGGTCAACCTTTACGTATTTCTTAATAGAACCTGTTTGATTGAAAGTACCAAACGGAACTAACACAGCAAGACCACCTACTTTTCTTTTCTTAAGTCCTCTCTCTTGTACGTCACCAAAAATGTCACGCATAGGGGGTACTAATTTAGATAAACCGTTCATGCGTCGAGCTATGACTTGCAATAAATTATTGTTTTCACGCACAACATCGTCCGACATATAGTTAGCAGTATTAGCAATCGAAGGCACTGCCGTGCTACCTAATCCTTTTAATATCTTAAACGCCTCTTTACGGGTTGCTTCTTTACTGTCTGTAGCTTGCGTAACAAGTTTAATAGCATCTCCTAAGTTCTTATAGTAAGATTTATTTACTATGTTATTCGTAATAGCTAACGCTGCTGCTTCCATTAAATTACGAGCTTCTTCTCTTTGTGCCACAGTTCCGTGATGAAGTGTTTTGAAATCAGCGGTTATACTTAAAATAGTGTTCAACGGTTCCAAAGCAGCCAAACTGATTGCTTGTTTTTCTCCTTCTTTGCCTATTCTTAACGTATACTCAGGCATACCTGTGGCAGCCCTTATATTCATTTTTGTTTTCCAATCTTGGCTTTCAGTACCAACAAACTCAAAGACATCTTCAACACCTTCAGATAAACCGTATGCAGCTAATATTACACCTGCTCCTACAATTTGTTGACCTTTTGCTCGCGCTGCTACTATAGGATCATCACTCTCTAAATCCTTTGCCGTCTTAGACCACAGTTTTTTAGCAGTTTCATGTGCAGCTTTGGTTACCGGTATATTGGTTTTAGCAGCAAACTCAGTTAGAGATACTAAAGAATTAGTAGAAGCCATAGCTCCTCTTGTTATATTACGACCAGTACGCATAAACGGATTCAATACCGTCTTTAGTAGTGGGTATGTGTTTAAGAACGCCTCGATGTGCCGGCTACCTTTTTCGAGGAAGTTAGGATCAGCAAACTCACCAATCTCCTCAGTAAAAGTAACTTCCTTTAAGTTTCTATTAACGTAATCAACGAAAGCACTTGTATCTTTATTCCAGTTATCTTTTACAAAGTTATCAATATAAGACGCTAAATCTTCAGGTTTAACACCCTCTTTCTCTGCCATTAAAATAGCTTTACGTCTTACTTGGTCTTCGTTTAATAGTTTAGTTTTCGACTCGTTAAATACTTTAGAAACAAAATTGTTGTAGAAGTCTTGAAACTCACCAACAGGTTGACCCGCCTTCTTTGCTGCTATGTAATCCATCTCAGCTTTAGCCAACGTCATCGAGTGTGCTATATTTAATCGAGTTCTCACATCTATAGCAGCCATTGACTTACCCGGTATATCGACAAATCGACCTACGTTTTCTATGGATTGCCCTAAAGCTCCTGTAATACCAGTACGTTCCATGGAGAAGGCTGACTCACCTATTCTTTCAAAGTGTGACTGCAAATCTGAGTCTCCTGTTTTTAAAACACGTAACGCTTCTTTATTAGCTATCTCAGAAAAAGTACCATAGGAAGATGAAGCTCGTAACCAAAATTGACCAGCCTCCTCAAACTGTTCTCGTGTTAATCCGTTTCTTGCCCAAGGCACAGTAGCCATATATTTAGCACCGACAAAACCTGCTAAACGGTGGTAACTTGACATCAACCTATTAGATATAGCCACTTTAGCGTGTGTAACTGGACTGCTCAACATACTACCGTAAGCTAAGTCCGACATCACATCTCTAACTTTAGTGTAAACACTTGCCGTTCCTTTTTCGTTAGGTGCATAGGGATCGTTTACTAATTTGCGGGCAACCTCTTTAGCAGACTTACTTTGGAAGGCTTCTTGTTGTTTTACTAAAATATCCCGCACTTCGCTTATATCATCAGCTTGCTGTACAGCTTGTAGTAATTTCTTAACTACCTCTATTTCACCAAACGTTTTAATTTGCTGATCCAGTTGTTCAGGTGTTAAGTTTTCAGCTGCTTTTAAATCGCTAACTAAGTTACCTTCCAACTTCTCTTTTAAATGTTCCTGCTTTACTTCGAGAACGTCTTTAGTGTACTTCCTTGATTGCAATAGACGACCAGATGCTGACCCTGATTTCTTCCAACCCATCATAGCTGGTATCAACTTGTGAATACTAACCATAGCGTCGTTAATGACTTCAGGGTTATTCAAATCTGCACCGTCTAAAAACTTAATAACATCATCAAAACCTTTTACCATGATAGCACCATTAGCTGCCATGTGTATTCCTAGTTGGTCGATAGCGTCTGCAACTTGAGCGTTGTCCGTTACCTGAGAAGCCCGCATAACGAGAGCAAACTCATTACCAGCTTCCGTGCCTAAACGTCTGTCTAATTCTTGCTGTACTTTTACTAAGTATTGTACTTTACCTACACGACCTCCCTTTACTTTTTCCAAGTCGCTTTTAATAGCATCTTGTACGGAGTTTATTAGTCGTTGTTTTTCCGTATCAGAAGTTAACAAACGTGCTTTTACTTCATCTTCGGTATCTTTAATTTTACCTGTCTCAGGATCAATATCACGAGTACCACCTCCAGCCATAAAGTCGTCTAGTGCTTCTCTAGCTTGTTGTTTTACTTCTCCTTCAGGTTTTGGAGTAGGTGCGTCAATCGCAGGTGCTTCAGGTTTTGGTTGAGGTTGGGAAAACTTTTTATAAGCAGCAACAGCTTTCTTCATTTGCGTCTCAAACAAAAACTCTGCGTCTTCGGCTTCTACTTGAGAACCTAGAAAGCGTTGTTGTATTTTAAGAAAGTCTCTAAATTTACCTTCTAATTTGTGCTTCTTTATAGCTTCAAACGCCATAGCAACCTTAACATTAGCCATGTCGTTATCTAGTTTTACTTCCTCCCAAACCTTACCAAATAAATCATTAAACGGATCAGTAGCAGCTTCTTCAGGATTCTTAACTAAATCTTCAGCTCTCCAAGCCACGTCTCGTCTCCACTGTTCAAGCTCAAGTGCCTCAACTTTTGACCTTGCCTCTATTACTTTCTCAATGTCACCTTCAGGAACAAGACTATCATCTTCCCAGTTCTCTAAATCGTCTCTATCGTTTTTAGCTACTCTAAGCGTTTCTTCTAACTCATCGTCGCTTAGTTTTTCTAGTGTTCTATCTACTTGAATGGGAGTATCTGCACTGAAATCTATAATTTCTCCCTTTTTGTTCATGTATGCAGTTCGCTGCGTTTCGGGGTTATATACATTCTTGTAGTGCGGATTACCCATCGAACCTACCCAGTCAGGGTTAGTACCTTCATCATACTCAAGAAAAGCTCTAGATACACCTGCCTGTTCTTTAGTTTGAATATCACTTTCCTTCAGAACTCTAGCTGCTTCGCTTTGTTGAAATTCGTCAGCAGCCTTCGCTACTTCCTGTGCTTGTTTCAGCTCGGCTTCGTCTAAAGCATCTACAGCTTGTTGTAGTACTCTTTCTTCGTCAGGCTTTAAAGCGTTTATTTTATCCTCAATCTTCTTAACCTTATCCCTAGCTGCTTTGTTAACTGCCCCACGCTTCTCCGATCTTTGTAAATCTTTCTTAACTTGCTTCAGCTCATCTTGCAGAACTTTCCGTAGTATAGGAGCAGAGGGGTCTTTCTTAGGATTATAGGATACTAATGATTTTTCTAATCGACCAAGTCCTGCACCAAGTCCTGCACCTACTGCACCTGCTGTTAAAGTTTCTTCTAAGTCAATACCCTTTTTTTCCTCGAACAGTACTTGCAATCCTTGTCGTGTTAAGTCCTCACCAACTCCCATACCAGCTGATTGAGAAGCTCTAACAACAACAGTAGCAGCCGTGCCTAAATCTTTACCCGTCTTTAATCCCGGTATCAAACCGAAGCCACCAGCTGCCACAGCTTCCATGTAGGATGTATCTTCTTGCATCCCTGAGCCTATACGCATCTGTTGTGCTACAATATTAAAGAAAGCACTAGATGTTCCTTGAAGTCCTACCCATAATGCTTTTGTTAAAGGTTCAGGGGCTAACAGTAAAGGAGACGAAACAATACCTGTGAACATAGGTCCACCAAGCTCAACAGCCATTGGTCCTACTACGTCAACAGCTTGGCTAACAAAGCCTCCAAAACCCTCGTAGTCAGGATTAGGTATAACACCAGCACGAACCAACTTCATGGTTTCTTCTTTAGCATTATCCATCGCTTGTGCACTGAACGGATCACCCTTTGCTAATGTCTGGGCTATGTAGTGATTAGCAGGACTCTCAGGGGGTAAACCTGTTATTGAGGTAGCTCTTTCTAATATTAATTCACTATCTGAATATAAAGAACGAATACCGTGATCAGGTAAAGTTGTCGGTATTTCTACCTTGTCAGAAGTTGGTTTACCGGGTCGTAGTCGTTGTGGTATTTGCCCTTCAGGTGTGGCTTCTATCTGCTCTTGTCTAGTAAGAGGTTTAACAGGCTTACGAGTCCGTACACCCTCGACCATACGCTCTTCTGCTTCTTTAAGTATGGGGGTGGTTACCTCTTCTATAAGTCTTTTACGATCTTCTTCCGTTAAAACTTTATCAGCGTCTGCACCTGTTATTTGTTTAGCCATCTTAATTATTTTCTGAAACGCTCCACACCAAACTCCTCAACCAAGTGCCTTGGCAGTGAAATTGATAAACCGTAAGTTTTGTTAGCAAGTATAATTGACTCTCGTTCCCATTGTTTAAAAACTTTATCTCGTATATCTTGTGCTTCTTCCCTTATTCTTTCCTTAGCTTGTTCAGGTGTCATAGAAACACTTCTTTCGTAGCTGTCAAATCTATCCTTAAAAGCTAATCTAAATTGTTGCTCGTAAGCGTTGTACCTTCTGTTAACAAAAGCCTTAGCTGCTGATGGTCCTTTTTTATTTAATATAGACCTATATACACTACGAGGGTCTTTGCTTCTAGCCTCTACAGACACATCGTCAGGTACACCTAATTCAGTGAAGTAACCAACCTCGTATGTAGCCGGACTAAACGCTGCCCGTTCTTTAACAAACCCTGTTATCAATTCCTCATCAACAGTTATTATGTTTTTATAAAAGTCGTCCTTATAAATTAGGCGGTCAAAGTCTCTAGCGTCTTCTATCTTTTTCAGCAGTCTATTTCTTTCTTGTGCCGTTATGCCTCCGTTATTTATGCCTAAACGAAAAGCACCTTCCACTTCTTGTGCAGCTACATCTAATTCCAAACCCTCATCTATTAAGACATCTAACTTGCCAACGACTAATTTAGTAGCGTCGTTTCCCGGTTTGTTTATATCAGCAAGAATATTAGTAAAAGAGGATAAAGCTCTTTGTTGTAGGTGTTTAGGCACACTTGCTAGATATTGTTGACTTATTCGCCTAGCGTCTTCAGACGGCACAGCTATGGACTCACCAACAGCAGCTGTTAATTCATCTATGACCCCGCTTGTTATTAATTGAAAATCTAACTCATCTTTTTCCAAGGCTCTTTTTTCTAAAACAGCTTTTTGATTTTCTACATCTCTAATGAAATTGCTTATAGAATTACCTACCTCAGCGTCTGCAAACTTAACTCCACCGCCTATATCAAGAGTTCTTAATTCGTCTAAAAATTCAATAGCTTTATTAGGTTTTATAGCACCGCTCGTTAAGCCCTCCTTTATACCCTCTTTCATAAGGTTATCCCAAGCATATTGGTGTGAACCTTCAAATACACCTGCTGAATGATTTAACCAACTCAACATAGATATATCATTTACATCTAATTCTCCTGATAAAACTTGTTCAACAACAGGGCGACCTAATTCAACCCAAGCTCTTTTAGTAGTCTCCGATCTTACAGCGTCTAGTCTATTGTTTACGTCGGTTCTAAATTCTTCGTCTACTTTTGCAAAAGCTTTCTCTGCGTAGTCCCTAACAGACGGATCGGAGAACTCAGGACGTTTTAAAAATTCCGCTTTAGTTTTCGCTATAGCTCCTTCAGGATCGTCGGCTGTTTCTACTATACTGCGTAGTTGCTCTCTGTAGTCCTTGCGTACCAATACCTCACTCTGTGCCTGTAAGCCTCCAATAATAAAAGGAGCGTTTATGTTCTCAGGGACAAGTCCAGCTTTAACACCTTTTCTCGTAATTGTCTTTAACTCTTCACTAACACCGCTAGGGTCTGCTAGAAACGCTTTTCTCCCTCTAGCTATTTCACCTTCCCTAAGCTTCTGTTCTTGTTCTTCCGTTTTCTTTAGTTTCAGTAATTCCTGCTGTCGTTGTTCTTCTAGCAACTGGTTACGCATTGCTGCTATCCTACCGAACTGTTGTAATGCTGGGTTAATCTGCGATAGAGCATCTGCTAGATCAGACAAACCACTACGACCTGCTCTAACATTAGCTAAACCGTATTGAAAACTAGGTAAATTAACAGGTTGTATAGGTTCAGCCATGATGTTATCCAAATAATTTATAACCACCCGGTAACATCGTAGCACCAGAGCCACCACGATAAGTACCTGCTGTAGTCTGTGTTACACCCGGTGTTTGTTGAAAGCCTCTCCCTATAGCTAAACCACTGGCAGCCCCTGACAAACCACCACTCAGAGCTTTGAGACCAGTAACCAAAGAACTTTCCGACTCAATAGGCTGGCTTAAACTTAACATTTCCTGCTGACCAGCTAATCCTAACTCCTGCATACCAAGTCCATATTGAACCCCGTATAGCCCTCTTTGTTCCTCAATCCTACTCAACTCATTTCCCAATTGCCTTTTTAATTCGTTAGTTATGACGCTACTCTGAGCCACTGCTCCTTTAGCTCTTTCAGTGCCTTCTGCTGCGGTATACATCCTAGAAAGTTGTTCTTCTCTTTGTGCTAGTGCCAACTCTTTTTGCTGTTGTTCTAACAAGGCAGATGTTCTTTGCATCCCTTGTTTTTGTTGAGCAAAACGTTGTTGTTGTGCTTGAAATGCCATTTGTGCTTTAGCTTGCTGACGTTGTCCAGCTGCACTTACAAGCGGTGAAGCAACACCCAAAGCAGTAGTTCCCGCCATCACGCCAAGACCCGTCGCTGTTATACCCGTAGCTGCTGTTGCTGCTGCTGCCGAGCCATAACCTAACATTGCTGCACCTAATACTGGAAAACACATATCGTTTACTTCCTCTCTAATATAAATGACATATACCCGTCGTACTGGCAATCGCTAAACTCAGCACCCAACCACTTCAACCACCTGTAACTCAACGTATTAGTCTTCATTACCATGTTTGTTAAATAGTCATAACCTACCATCAATTCGTCCACCCACTTCTGTGAGTTCTGTATAAAGTACTTCTTAGCCGTAGCCAGTCGTCGTGTTCCTAACAACCAAACAACACCAATGTTCTCACTAGGACTAACACCAAAACTACAGTATAAACCGTCGTTACCTCTTAATGAATATACTTTACTGCTTGTTTGAAACGACAGGTTAACTGCGTCCTTTGGGTGATGCATGAGTCCGATACACTCCATCATGTCCTCTTCCCTCATGTCGTCGTACAACTCAAAGGCATCCATATCAGGTTGTGCTTGTTCCACTCTAAGACCCATATCTTCTGCTCCTCGGTATAAACATAGATTCAAACTCTGCAGCTAACAGCTTGACTGGCAAGGCAGAACTGCTCTTTACTTCAATTGTTACCTCGTTTGGTTGTGCTTGTACGGCAAATCTGAAGTGTCCGTTCTGTGGTATAAATTCATTCAACGCTAAGTTAGCTCCTACGATGTCAGGATTAAATGCATACGTATATGTATCTCTGTACTTAGGTGTTACTTCAACAGTAAAGTGCCCAGTGTCTGCATAGTTAACACTACCACTACGTATTGTTTGATAGGTGTAATCAGATGCAGATCGTCCTCCCCGTTCCGTTGGTTGTTTCAATGTCTGCTCGGAGAACCTGTACAACATATTGTACGGGATGCCTGCGAAGAACGGTACGGATGTTATATCACCACTGACCTCGCCTGCTGTTGATGTCGTCTTAACAAAGTCATACTTATGTCCTACTTTACTGTAAACATCCACATCAGCAGGATCATAAGGGAAACCACTAATCGTAGTCTTCTTAGTTGTGGCGTCGTAGCTGGTAGTCAATGTACTACCCTCAACCCTTGAATCCAAGTACAGCGTATAATCCAACCCGCTATCTTTCAATCCGTCTTCCAACGTCAACGATTCCAAGTGCAGTCCTTCTGTGTCCGATGTAAGCATAAACAACTTACTGTCTATAAAGTCACAACCAACGATGTCACGATCAAACGTAAACTTCATCCATGCACTCTGTATCTTTTCTTTGTTACTCCAGAAGTACTTATAAACGAACAACGTCTTTAGATCGTCGTCTGTTGTTATAACAAGTGTATTCTCAGCAGGACTACCAACGATACGTGTAGCTTTCTTATTGATGTACTTAGGTATCTGTTGAGTTATCTCTTCAGCGTTAAACGTCTCCGTGTTGTTATCAACAAAGTATTCGTACACACCTTCGTAATCGTTCCGTTGAAATGTGAAGTATATATAATTACCCACGGCTAACGGATTAATACTGTCTGATATATCGTACTCTGTAACAGGAGATATAGCTACCGTCTTGGGACTTAGTATGTCAGCTCCCCTTAATACGAACTGTGACTGCTTACTGAATAACATCAGCTTCTCTTGGAACGGTATAGCGTGTTGTAGTACTGCTACTTTTGTGTGACTAAGTCCTACATCTATTGGTGCACTGTCTAACAGCTGCTGGGTAGTAGTCCTGAAGAAGTTAAAGTATGCATCTGCTTCACTAAAGATAACAGCGTTGTTGGTCAGGAATCCTAAACGGTTCTTAAAGAAGAACACATCGTTGATAGTCTGTCCAACAAACGACGGGAATGGATTGGTGAAGTCGTCACCTGCTGCTCTTGCTGAATAACCTGCTCCCGTCAAATTATACTGTCTACTCGGAATCCACGCAGGAGCATCTAAAATATCTGTAGTAACCACCCAGTACTCTTCCCAATCAGTTCCTGTACCCGGTTCATTATCACTACTAGACTCATGGTCTTCTGCTACTGTATATATAACACCGTTATTCTTAACAGTATTTCTTAGTTCGTTAGGTGTTTGCAGGAAGAACTTACTTATATCACCGTTAGCGTCAAACTCTGGAACTAAAGTCACAGGCATCGTTTCGCTGCTAACAACAGTATCTATTCCTTCAGGAGGTTTAGCGGAACGAACATCAGACGTCCATCCGACTATCTCTACCCAACTCCCCTCTCCGTAGTCCTCCCTGTCTTTTGTTTGAAAACGAACGTAGTAGTCATCCTGTGCTATATCAGCATCACCACGCACTCTTATACGAAAGTCATTAAAACAACGCTTAGGTAAGTCTGTGATGCTATCTACTTCTTTGTAAGCAACACCTAAACCCTGATTAGCTAGACCGTCCTCTGTTCGTATACTAAAGTCTGTTTCTCCTGCGATCTTAATAACAGCACCTTCACGATCTACTGTATAATTACTACTAGTACCTAATGGTGTAGCACTGACTGTAAAAGTAGGTAAAACGTAAGCAGGTGTAGCTGATGTTATATCAGTCTTTGTAGAAGTAGTTTCATATTTACCACGATGCCTAATACCAAAACCTCCCACCTGCTTTGTTTTTGTAGAGTGTTTTCTGATTGTAAGCTTAAAAGTATTCTGTGCTAACGAACCGTCATAACCGTTACCTTTATGGGTTAGTTTGTAGGATTGTACTGCACCGTTTTTAAATACAACACTACCCATCGCACCGAAACCTATTTTTGTTGTGTGCGCTGATGTTTGGTATTGATCAATAAAGAACTCGTAGCTTGTACTAACGTGGCCATCTCTACTGCTGTAACCTACACTTCCGGTATCAGTAAACCCGCTACCACCTGATAACGTTACGCTGTTTACTTTACCGTCACTGCTACCACCTAAATAAGCATTTAAAACTGTCTCTAAGTCTTCTGCTATGATTTCCGTATCTGCGTGAACTCCATTAGAAGAACCACCACTTTCGTATGTATGTCCAGAGGGTGGAGCGTGACTATGCGAAAGACCTGTACCTCCGTATGGTACTACTTTACCGTCTAAGTACACATCGTATGTCTTCTCGTAGTCCCCAAGCTTAACAAACACTAACGCTTCGTACTTACCTTCGTCATTCCGTATGTCTTTACTTTTTAAGTCAGCGTCTGTATTAACTACTACCGTCTTACTCTTATTAACAAGAAATGTATAGTCAGCTACTGTCAGTGCTCGTAGTTCCTGTACTGGGTTTGTTATACCACTCAAGTAAGACTGAGCAATGGATGTTGTATAAACAGATATAGAAGTACCAAGTGATAAGTTAACAGCACTGACGCTACCACCCACTGATACATTGATAACGTACTTGTTCGTCTCGTCCCGTTTAACAAAGTGAGTGAATAGATTGGATGGTTGACTACTATCTACATTCTTAACGTAGCTTGTGTGTGGTCGTTTTACCAACCCTTCAACAACAGTAGCCCAAGCGTTTATCTGCTCGTCACACTGACCGGGATACCGTAAGTTATCTGGTTGTTGTGATACGCCCTGAGCTAGGTTAGGTACGCTGTTAACTAATAACGGCATTATCTATCAAGCACTCGTAACACGCTGTAATCATCAAAGATCGTTCTATCTGCTGCTTCACTGTCTGCATCAATAGCACGTGCCTTGGCTTCTATCTCATCACGTGTTGCAAACCCTTCGATCTCACGACTACCTAAGAAACGATTAGCGAAGATGCGGGCTGCTTTAACGGTGATGTAGTGTCGGAACTGTTCAGGTATTTCTGTAAAGTCCAACTCAAAAGTTATGGAGGCTTTAACCTCCTTTGACCAGACGTCGGTGTGATTCTTCCTGTCGTATAAGGTTAGTCCACGTTGTACTGGGTCGTTGTCTGTATAAATTTGTGGGTCTAAGTCTACACGTAACGTATTGCTAGGTAGTGTTATCTTAGATGTTCCTGCGTCAGGGGTAAGGACGTATTCGTGCTCGGTGTTAAAATGCCAACCCTCTGACTGTACGGCTCTGCTTGTTTCGTCTAGGGTATTCTCTGCTTGAACAACGGTAACTGGTACGGCTGTCCCTCCTAGTGAGTTGACGGGTGCTTCTCCGATGACGCTAATCATCGTGTTTACTGCGTTAAGTTTAGTTGTCAGAGCCATAATATAAAATACTCGGTAGAAGGGAGCGGAACGAATCA
>Ga0208298_1000624_pt1 | contig 14307 bp, 14 predicted proteins | sample 14BtaG_FD_184088 | JGI IMG/M metagenome (GOLD analysis project Ga0208298, IMG submission 184088) | Marine viral communities from the Subarctic Pacific Ocean - 14B_ETSP_OMZ_AT15311_CsCl metaG (SPAdes) (version 2) | ecosystem: Environmental > Aquatic > Marine > Oceanic | place: Pacific Ocean... | reverse complement strand
CAGTCGTGCTGGTCACAGGTGCCTCACTTAACGATGTGGTTGAGATGGTGGCATATGATGTATTCTCAGTTGCCAACAGCTACACACAGTCAGAGAGTGACACACGCTACCCATTCAAGGGCAACAACAGTATCATCCGTTTAAATGGTCAGACCATTACAGCAGACATTACGATTGATGCTGATGAGAACGGTGTGTCAGGTGGGCCTATCACACAGGACAATGCGACTGTCACTGTTAATGGATATTGGAGCATCGTATGACCAGCGTATTGAATGTAGATAGCATTGCGGCAAAGGATGGTACGTCACCTGTTGCGTTGACAAAGCAGAGTGCGGCTAAGGCATATAATACGTTTGATTTTGCTAATACAGCACAACGTGATTCATTAAACGTGTCCACAACAACAGATAGAGGAACGGGTGCTTCTTACGCTAATCTGGTAAGCGCAATGGGAACCGCTACATATAACACTGTCAGTAGTTCAAGCCCTACGGCAATAGGTTCTATGGGCACAGCTAATTATAACAGAGCCGCTATTTCATCACCAGATACCGCTTCTAGGATTTCACACAATAGCTATCAGACTTCAAATGCAGGTGCGATTTCGGATGACCCTTATACTGCAGTAGTAGCACACGGAGACCTAGCATAATGGCAAGCGTACTTAAAGTAGATGCACTTCAAGGTGTAACAGCGGCTGGTTCCATACTGGTCACTGGTGAAGGTAACTCGACTACAACTAACCTGCAGAGTGGTTTGATGAAAGCGTGGGTAAGATATGACCACACCGTTCCTTCTGTCACCGATTCATTTAATGAAAGCAGTGTCACTGATATTAATACAGGGGTTTGGAGCCTACAGTTCACCAATAATATGTCTAATGGAAATTATGGTTGGAACAACGGACTTCAGGATGGAAGAGTTGACGGCGTAAATACAGGCACTGTTCCTGCTTCAGGTACTATTAGATATTATCAAAGAGTAGCAAGTAGTGCGGCGGTAAACGATGGTCACTTTACTTTGGCATCTATTCACGGAGACCTAGCATAATGGCAAGCGAACTTAGAGTAAACACCCTAAAGGATGCCGCTGGGAACAACAGCATTGCTACTAGCTTTGTGGCGGGTGGTAGTGTAAAGGCTTGGCACTCTTTTAACGGTACAGGTACAGTTGCTACAAGAGATTCATTTAATGTTTCTTCGTTGATTGACTCAGCAATAGGTCAATATGCAACTGTTTTTACGAACAGCATGTCCGATGGAAACTATTCTCACTCTGGATTTTCGGAACACGATGGCGGCACACACGCTCTGTTTGCGACATCAAACAGAGATAATCATTCAACTTCAACAACAAAAGCGGGGATAGATAGCTTTAGAGGGTCTGATAATACTGCTGTAGATTCTAGCCAAATGACGCACATGATTGTAGGAGACCTAGCATAATGAGTAAAGCAGCAGAACTAGCCGCACTGATTGGTTCAGGTCAGGCGCAGGGTGATAAGAACCTCATCATCAACGGTGCGATGACTGTTGCACAGAGGGGAACATCAACTTCAAGTGTTACCTCAACAGGCTATCATGCTTGTGACCGCTTCAAGTTTCTTTATACAGATGCGGGAACGTGGACTGTCTCTCAAAGCACAGATGCGCCTGATGGTTTCGCTAGTAGTTTCAAAGTTGAATGCACCACAGCAAAAAGCAGTCTTGCTTCTGGTAGCAGATTGTTCATTCTTCAAGCATTGGAAGGCCAGAACTTACAACAGCTAAAGAAAGGAACGTCTTCCGCTGAAAGCATAACCCTTTCATTTTATGTGCGTACAAACAAGACAGGTACTTATCAGGTGCATGTTGAGGACAATGACAACATTAGAATTATTGGCTCAACTTACACAGTTTCAACAGCTAACACTTGGCAGAAGGTAACTGTTACACTCGCTGGTGATACTACAGGTGCGCTTGATAACGACAATGGCGATAGCTTTGCTGTATTCTTTGCGTTAGTAGCTGGCACTGACAATTCATCAGGTGCAGTTCCTACAGCTTGGGAAGCCAAAACAAATGCAGATAGAGGCGCAGGGTTAAACATAAACCTTGCTGATGCTACATCTAATTATTGGCAAATCTCTGGATTGCAAATGGAAATAGGCGATGTAGCCACGCCGTTTGAACACGAAAGTTTTGCGGAGACTTTGCAGAAGTGCATGCGATATTATTTTGGCAGTGTCTATGGAAATAGTTCACCTACTAATCACGGTGGGTTTGGTACGGCCCATAGCACAAATGAAGTAAATATAGGATTTGAATTTCCTGTAATAATGAGGGCGTCACCATCGGTCACAGTGTTTGATGTGTCTGGAAATGCTAATCGAATACACAGGGCGCAAGTTGGAAATGTTACAAATGCCGCTAATGCTAATAATGTTGGACCTAACTCAGTAGGTCAGTTGCAATCTAGTGGACTTACTTTAGGTGGTGGTTACATTTGTGGTTTAAATGCTAGTGCGGAGTTATAGAAATGGATGATATGCAAATAACTAATGCACAATATTCTGAACAAAATAGTTTAGGTCAAAAAGTCATTATTGCCACTATAAATGGAACTGAAATGTCTGTGCCTCTAGACCCAGCCAACTCTGACTACGCAGAAATCATGCGTCAAGTAAACGCTGGCGAACTAACCATTGCGGATGCTGACTAATGAAGATGGAACAGACTGTAGAACCAGCACTGAAGGTAGCTATGGACTTAGACTCCCACGAGAAAGAGTGTGCCATGTTCCGTGAGTTAGTTCATGGTAAGCTAGACAGTTTAGATAAAAGAATGTGGCGACTAGAAGCTATGATAATGGGTAGCACAGTTATGGTGGTAGCTATGATGGTTACTGTAGTTATGGGAATGAATTGATGGCAAGTCCAAAACCTGAAAAAAAATTAAAGCTAGAAACAGAAAAAGACCTTAAAGATAAGATGAAAGCTACTGCTGGTAAAGACATGCCTAAAGTAGAAACAACCCTGCAAGAAGTACAGAGCGACGAGTTACTAAGTGAGGATTCGGGACAGCTAGGCCAATTTGAAGACGCTCCTGTAGCACTAGAAGGTTCTATGGATGGGCTTACAACTACAGCCCCTGAAAAGCCCGGAGCAGACGTAGGGCAGGTAGATACCACCACAACGACAGAGGCAGGTCTTGAAGAGTTAGGCCCGGCGGAAGCCGCGCAACTAGACCGCACTGACCCTTACATGGATATCGTACAAGGTGAGTTATCTGAAGGTGCGATAGCTGAAGCTGCAACTGAGGAACTAGACGTTCGCGGGACGGTGCAGTATCAGCTCGGCGAACTGATGGGTTCTCTTGAGTCCGGCGGTCCGATGCCCCCGTGGGCATCCCCACAGGTTCGCAAAGTCAACGCTATCATGCAGCAGCGTGGTTTGGGTGCATCCAGCATGGCTTCAGCAGCAATTACAACGGCCCTGATGGAGTCTGGTATACAGATAGCATCAAAAGATGCGGATAAATACTCTGCAATACAGATACAAAACCTGAATAACAAGCAGCAGACAGCCTTGCAAAATGCAGCCACAATAGCGACTATGGACACAGCAAACCTAAATGCAAGGCTACAATCTGAAGTAACCAATGCAAAAGCATTCCTGTCAATTGACTTGGCAAACCTTGACAATCAGCAAAAAAGTGACACATTAACATATCAGTCTCAAGTTGAAGGTTTGTTTAAAGACGCGGCAGAAGATAACGCAAGAAAACAGTTTAACGCCAAGAACGAATTGCAGGTCGAAGAGTTCTTTGCAGAGCTAGGCGCACAGGTAGCGACAGCCAATGCTAACCGTGCTGCATCTATGGAGCAGTTCAACGTTAGCGAAGCAAACTCCATGAATCAGTTTAACGCTACTGTCCGAAACAACCGTGACCAGTTCAACGCTAACATGAGGTTTGCAGTAGACCAGTCTAACGCGGTGTGGAGACGGGAAGTGAACACATCCAACACAGCCCTACAGAACGAAACCAACCGTATCAACGTCCAGAACGAATACAACGCAAATCAAAACGCCTTGAATAACCTATGGCAAGCGCAAAGAGACAATGCTCAGTGGAACTTTACGAAAGGTGAGAACGCCTTGGCTCGTGAACATGACATGGCAATTAACGCTATGAACTTTGCTAACAGCAACAATCTCTACAGCAAAAAGCAAAAAGACGACCTTGCTAAGAACATAGGTAAGTGGCTAGGAAAGTTATTTTAAGGTAGGAAACAAGTATGTTTGATTTTTCAAAAGCTATAGAAATTGCGATAGACGTAGGTAAGGACCTTTTTCTCGGTAAGCCAGAGTACGGGTATGATATTAGTACCGGAACTGCGACAGCCGAACGCCCCGAAGGTGGCGGATTTTTGGGTCTTATCGGCACAGGTGCTAGGGCTTATTCTGCGATAACAGGCGGTGATTCAGAGGATGGGCGTGATGAGATTTCACTACCTACGTATGAGGCACAGAACAGGTACCGTCAACGAGCAGGTACTAGACAAACACAGCGGTACGCGCCTACTAATCAGCTTTACAAAGACGCAATACTCCGACGCATGAGACAAGTCAACTTCGAGACTAATCTACAGCGACTTACTGAGGGAACTACCGTACGCCCTACAACTAGGCGCAAAGCACCTGTTTCTCCGGGGCCAGCAGGCAGCACTAGCATAACACGTACAATAACTGCGCCCAGCCTTAATAGTACAACAAAATCTAAATAGCGGAGAACTCTGTGGCAGAAGAACAAAGATACGACGACTTTAACGCTGCACCTGCGGGTCATTCTCTTACCAGCGACAACAGCAAGTGGGCGTGGGGACAGCCCCCTGAGATGGTGGACCCTGATGAAGTTCTGGATTCACTTGTTGACAAACTTATGGACCCCCGCAAGAAGAAGGAGCTTTTCAAGCTGCTTATAGTTGGGGTATCTGTTGAGGTTCTTGTGGAAGGAATGTTATTCCAAGGATTTAGGGATGGTAAGTTCACACCAGATGTTGGGCTGCTGCTGAAAGGTCCGTTAGGTATCATCATCTCTGACATGGCGGAAGAAGAAAACGTACCGTACCGTTTGTTTGAAAACGACGATACCCTAGATGCCGACGAGATGGACGACGAAACATTCGTTGGTATGATGAAAGAAAACAACCCCAAGATGTTCGAGTACATTCGTGAGAACTTAAACGCAGCTATCCGTGAAGGTAATGCTCCGAAGGAACCTAGCTTTATGACTATGGATAGAGAGGGAGAAGAGTAATGTCTTTATTTATTTCATTAGCGTCTGGGTTTCTAGAAGGACAGGTTGAAAAACAAAGAGGTGAAGCTCTTGCAATACAGCAAGATAAGGAAGCTACTGCCGAAAAACTAAAAATCGGAAGAGGTAAAGTAGCAGACATTATTGCATCTGGAAAGGGAAGTCAAGAAGCCGTTGATGCTGTAGTGGATATGTATGGCTTGGACCCTGTGAAGTTTTCTAACCTTGCTAACGTGTTTAACTCTGCTGCTAACAGCACCCGTGTAGGAAACGTCACCTTGCCTTTTGAAATAAAATACGGCAAAGACGAAGACGTATTAAACTCTGTAGCATTTATGGAGAATCACCTACGGACAAACTACCTTGCTGTAAAGGATATTGTTGACAGAGATGAGAACAGTAGAAAGGCATTGACTGGCGTTATGGGCCAGTTGTGGACGGCAGAAAATTCTCGTTTTCACAGAGAAGAAAGTAATAAAGGAACAGAGGGTTTTGTAAGCCACTCCTATAAAGACTGGCAAAAGGCAAATCAAACTGCCTTTTATAACATGTCAAAACATCTTGGAATTGTTCCTCAATCCACCACGTTCAACGACGCTCCTACGCAGTTGGGTGATACACCCCTAAGTGAAAGTGAAGTGTTTGTACCTACAGGTTCTCTGGAAGGTGGAGCAGAAGGTCAGATTGTTAATGTTGAGGCACTAGGCCAGCCTTACGGAGCAAAGCAAGGTATGTTCAGTTCTCTGGCTAAGTATCATGGTATGAACCAAGGCCCTAATCAACTGTGGTCAAACGGCAACTATCTCACATACGGCGATGACGAAGGTATGACTGCTGGGGAATTTTTCGATGATGCTGATAAGGTAAAGACAGTAGCCTACGGAGCTAGGCTTATGGCTGTAAATGCGAATGACTTGTCTCTACTATCAGGGGGAGCGTCAAAGCAGACTTTGAATCAAGTAGTAGGTGTGCTGAATGAAGTAGGCGGCCCTGCAGAAGATGTGAACCTGATGAGACGGGCCATGTTCTCGATAACCAAACCAGAGGCCGTGTATGCAACAGCACCCGCTAGTATGACAACAAACATAAGCGGTATTCAATACGCTGAAAGCCAACAGTACGACGTTAAGGGTCATCGTGACCAATCCTTTGCCAATAATGAAGCTGTTGATATGATACGTGAAACTATTGCCTTACAACAAGATGTAGGTACTACAGGTCTTGTGTCAGGTGTTGAAAAGTTAGTGGCAGGTATTACTGGGCAGATAACGCAAGGGGCAAAGCTATTCAAGTCTCAAGAAGCTCCCCAGTACGGGTTGTTTCAAGACAACTTAAATACTGATACTGACACCACAACCAGCAGTTTGTTGGCAACAGCAGAAAGTGTACTAGGAAAAAGCAGAATACAAAAACTTTCTAGAATAGACTCCTTACGTTTGGCCCTAGCTGCTAAGATGGCTCGTGCGATTGACCCTGCAGGTCGTCTGTCTGACCAAGACTTTAAAACACAGCTAGAACGGCTAGGTGGCACAGGAGTCTTCACAACGCAAGAAGGTGCTATGGAGAATCTTAGTGTTGTTCTTCGGGAGTTTGAAAGAAGACAAACAGAAATGAAGTTTGTTACGGAATTGATGGCAAAAGAAAACATAACAGTAGAAGACCGCAGATTCATAAAAGCTCATCATATGGTTTCTAAAGCTATGAAGCACAAGAAAGTCATGGCTGCTGAAGCAAATCCTATGGGTGGAACTGACGAGCCAGAAGCACCTGCAGGTCCTGTGGACGTTACTGACCGTAACCGTTTTACTGAGCCGTGGGTAGCAACACAAGAAGATGGTACGGAAGTAAACGTCGTTACAGACCAAAGTAGTGGTCTTAACTATTTAGAAGACGGAACACCTTACAATGCAATGTAAGTTAGATACAGGAAACAAACATGGCTGAAGCACAACAGGCACCCGTTATACTCGATGACGACGAAGAGAAAGCACAAGATGCTGTCCCGGCGGAGACTTTATCCGAGACTACTGTAGCCGAGGACGTAGAGGCAGGCGAGGTTGTTATCCCTTCTGGTCAAACAGAAGAAGAGAAAGCAGCGGCTGAATCAGGCACTCCTCGCGTTGATATTGCTCCTATTCGCGTGAAGCCCCGCCCCCAGACAGGTGTGACAGATACCCAAGTACAAGTACAAGCCTTTCCGCCTAAAGTGTCGTTCAAGACTCTAGAAGCTGAAGCTGAAGCGGCTGTAACCGAGTCAGAGAAACCCGGCACAACGTACGAGGGTGCTGTTGCAAAGCTGGAAGCAGGCGAAAGTGTCACCTTCCAAACAACGGAAGGTTCTGTAAAATACGTACCAGAACAATTACAGGCAATTACAAATTCAAACGCTCTTCAAAACACCATGAGAAGACAGGCTGCCTTAGACTCCTCGTTTAAAAGCCAAGAGCAACCTACTGAGCCTACCATACTATTTACTGACCCTAACCGTACACGACCGGATGTAGGGGCAATAGACGACCCTGATTTACGTGAGTCTGCCTTTGACTACGCAGAGAACAGGCTACGTCTAAACGACACCTTAAAAGAAAAGAAACTTGTAGACACAGGTAACGCTGCCGTAGACACTGTAGTTCGACAGTATTTTGTAGACCAGTACGCAACCGGAGATTTCTTCGAAAGCCTAGCCCAGCGTGTTGCTGAACAAGGAAGGGGAGCAGTAACACTTCCCGGATACTTGTTAGACTCAGCGGCTTCTGCTAGTGACGCACTCCTTGCAATGAAAGAGAAAGGTACACCATTTAGTGATGAGTGGAACTCTCGCAGGGAAGACAGAGAACTTCGTGCTAAGAGCTACCTAGAGGAGATAGACAACTTTCTACCTGCTCCTACAGCGGCTATGGCTATGAACCAAGATATCCGCAAGCGCATCAACACAGAGTTTGAAGAAGGCTTTATAGACGAAAAGCAACGCGATGCTTTACTCTACGAAACATCAATCACTGGCGAAAACATAGAACGCGAGTTTATCACAGAAGAAAAAGCCTACGAGCTAATTGAGTTTGCATTTACAGAGCTAAACGGACCTTCACAATTCGGAGTAATTGCGCTGGAAAACGCAGGGATATCGACTCCGCTAGCAATGCTAAAAGCTAGAAAGGCAAAGGCCGCTGTTGCAGAGGTTCGTGACCTACGTAGAAGATACAACATACCTAGTAGCGTACGTCTGGAAGGTACTCCTGCTTGGGTCAACAGCCAAGATAAAGTTAAGAAGGTAGACAACAATCTGTTTCAGATGGGCTTGTTGAATGAGAGACTTCGTAAGCAAAACACGCTTGCTAAAAAGCGAGTGGATGAAGTAAACGTCAAAGCAGAAGGACTGGAAAAACAAGCACAGCAGGCGTTTGATGCCAAAGACCTACAAGCACACGCTACTTTACAGCGAGAAGCAAGGCTTCTTCGTTCTGAGCAAAGCAACCTGAAGAGACAGATTCGCAGAAACAGCATAAGCGCGGCTGTCAGCCCTTACGTAGTGGCTGTCGCTAGGGATGACCTGCTGCTCAGTAGTGCGGCGTGGGCAGGCAGACAGATATTTACGGGTGCTTACGGCATGGACGGCGAGATGGCGGAGATGGCAGGTTTCTTCTCCGGATTAGTTATGGGTAAACCAACAAAGTTCTTGGGAAGAAAAGTAGGTGACCTTACTAAGGGAGTTATCCACACAACAGGTATGCGAGGCTTGATGCCAGCGGTAGGCCACAAACTATTCAATATGGATAGCACAGTGGATGACTACCTAGCCATCACAGGCCAGACGGCATCCTTTCAAAGTAGAAAGGCTATACGCAGAGCCTTTAAAGAAATCAACAAGATGAGTCCTGAAAGCCTCCGTGAAATGAGGAAAACGATTCAAAAGCAGCTTGATTTACAGAAGGATATAGTAGACGCTTTTCCTGAAGACAAAAGAGAAGAAGCAGCGAAGTTGTTTGATTCCGCCTTTGCAGAGCTAACAGAAATGCCTGCGTTGATAGGGTTTTATCAACAGGGTACATCTACCATAACATCTAAGATGCTGAGAAAAACTGGTTTTGATGGTTTGAATAACCAGATGGAAGAGATTACTCGTAAGTCAAAGCAGGCTAGTGAAGCTATTAAAAACTTTGAAAACTTTATTGCAACCTACGCTAATCCTGCATCACGAACTAAGATGAACGAGTTAGTGCAGACTGCTAGAAGTAGTATAGCCAACGTAGATGCACAGATATCCCTAGAGTATAGTGCCTTAAATAACCAGATAGACCTTATGCTCGACTCTGTAGCTAGCGACTCTACTGCCCAGATAACGGAGCAGTTTATAAGAGATGCTATAGACGTGAAGTTTAGGATAGAAGATAAGCTGAGAATCCCGCAGCAAGGCCCCCTTACAGTAGGCCAGCAAAGAGGAGCCGAGGTAATGAGGCAGGCTAAAACCATAGCATCTACGGATAGCATGGGAGTAGTCATGGCTAAAGCCTTTCAAAATAGACTCAAGCAGGTTAAGTCCATACGCGATGATAAACTAGCGCACCAAGAGGCAATAGCGACTGCTGCTGAAGCCATCATAAATGCGCGGTATTCTGTATTAAGCGCAGAAGGTGACTTGGCATATAACGACTTTAGAAAGTTCATGGGAGACCGGGATGACATCCCAAAGGTAGATATCTCAAAGTTTGTTGACGAGATGCTGAGAATATCCGAAGAGAAAGATATCCTGAAGTTCTTTGGTCCCGAAGCCACTTTCTTCTCTGGACACATGGGCAAGCAATCCATGAAGATGTTTGACTCTATGGTTGAAAGAGCTTTGGACGATATCGGAGAAGACGCGCTGGCTGAAATGGTCGTACAACTTGTTGAGCAAGGAGTAGACGAGAAGTTCTTAAATGATTTACTACAAGGGAACAAAGCTAAGTTCGGAACTTTTCTACACAAGTTTGGTAACGTGAACGTGTTCGGTAACGCGACTATAGAAGAAGCAGAGGAGCTTCGCAGAGCCTTCAAGGATTACGGATACAAGGTTACAAACCCTGCGGTGTCTAAGCAAGCTCAAGAATTTAAAAGTGATTTAGATGATATAATGCGTGAAGCTGACCCTGAAGGCTTCGAGATGTTAGAATACGCTAGGGAAAGATACTCGTCTACAAAAGACCCCCTAAGACCCGGAAACCCCTTGCAAAAAATAAAAAGCGCACAAGTAGGTGAAAAGGTTGACCTAGACTCCGGGCCGTTTGTTGGTCTATTTCGTAACAACAACGACCCTTACGGAGTTTTGTCTAAGTCTGGAACTATAATACGTGACATGCTTGTGTCTGGAAACATATCAAAAAACACACACCCACTAAGAATAGAGATAGCATCCTTAACTCAACTATTCGGTTCTCACGTAGGAGACAACGGTGAACTGTACTTTGATTTAGATACGGAGAAAGGTCTGGAAGCATTTGAAACTTTGCAAATGTTGACCAGTGAGGTGCTATATTCTTCTTGGGCTGAAGACATACTTAAAAGGTCAGTCAAACCGGGTGCGTCAGCAGGTATAGGAAGAACACCTGTAGCTTTTAGTACAAGTGTGATGGACAACTACGACGACATAACTGAGAAGGCTATGCAAGTCAACGTCCGTCAAGACGGAAAAGACATTACAAGGCCGTTGGTCAGCCTGACTGAACTTATCGCAGAAGAACAGCGCATAGAGAAAGTCGTAGCCAAAGGTGGTAGGTATCATCAAAAAGGTTTAGAAGCACGAAAAGAAATTGTCACGACCATGAAAAGGGTTAAAGGCGAGGCTATCATTGCTCAGAAGTTGGAAATATCTGCTCTCGAACAGATAAAGTCTTTGACGGGCATAACCTCTAACGCAGACTTTTATAGTCAGTACATAAACGGAACGGGAAGCATAGAGACTGTAAAAGAAATCTTTGTAACCCGCTTGAGAAAAGACCCTACTTTAAAAGACGTTGACCTAGAGGCTCTGTTCGATGAAGCAGCCTACAAGATGGCTTATGGTGCGCTTAAAGAAATAGGTGGTATAAGAGCCACCCGGATACGGCGCACAAGTGAGTACAACGAATTGATATCAGAAGGTGCGGATACTAAACTTGTTGAAGAGATGACTAACACTCTAGGTCTTGCAGCAGAACTTCAAGACGAAACTACGATAAAAAACCTTGCTAAAATAGGTATAGACAGTGAGCAGGTCAAGCATCTAGAAAACATATCTCTTTACATAGCAGGAAAACAGGCTATGAACATAGCGGCTGACGCTTCTGCTAAAGGCATGAACGCAAACGAGGTTCTTAGTCGTGCTTACAATATATCTCGTGGCATGGTTAGTCCGACGTATGTTGCGTCTGAACTTGCTGTACGTATCATGAAAAAGAATAATGCTGATGCGTTTCTTCTTGCATTGCAGAGTAAAGAAGCTGCAAAGATTATGGAGAAGATGATGTACTTCCCAGAGCTAGTTCGTCCGGGAGAAATGAAAACTTTTGAAACACTGCTGATTAGCTTCGCAGCCAGCGACGCTGTTAGAAAAGGCCAAGAACTTGCAACAGTAGACTGGCTAGATACAACCCTTGGAGTAGAGTCTGATGAAAATGAACAATAAAAATACCCGCAAAGCATACGCCTACGGGTCTATGGTTCGCAAACCAATGCAGATGGGTGGGATGATGTCATCTACGGCATCCATGAATCCAATGGAGCCGCGCCAACAAAAAGGTATGGAACCTGCTATGGGTATGCCGAAGATGGCAGGTGGCGGCAAGCTAAAGGAGCCTAACAATCCGGGCCTAAAGAAGTTGCCGAAGTCTGTTCGCAACGACATGGGCTACATGTCCTACGGTGGAAAGATGAAGAAATACTAGACGTACCTGTTCGAATTGTTCAGCACGTCGTCGCCCATCTCTCGTAGATAGCGAACCAAGCTGGCAACCTTGAACGTCCCCTCATACTCAGGAAAACCTTGCTCCATAGTCTTGACGAACTCGTCAGGGTCCACAGCTTGGTAGTCTAGTTCTACGTGACCCTCTGTGTTCATAACACACGTCAGGGTAAACAGTTCTGCTTTAGCCTTCTTCGCCATCTTTGTAAGCCTTTATAACGTCAGTTGAAAATAGCTTCTGAAGGTTGACTAAATACATACGAGCCGCACCGTTGTCCCCGCCGGATACGGTGCGTTTTTCGTCTAGGTTGTTGATGATGCGCTTGAGAGATGGTACGTCAAACACGAGGGTTGCAAAGGTGTCGTCGCCTATACACAGGTTGTGGAACCAGTAGTCTGCTTCCGTGGCAGCAATGCCTGACTTCTTACCCCTGCATTCGTATTCGATGGCGATGTTGCCTGTCTTCATCCACATGCCACGCTCAGACTTAACCTCAATCTTCTTGTCTTGTAGCATGTCAGCGACACGCTTCTCACGCACCTTGCCGTATTGTAGGTCGAGGTCAAACTTCTTGCGGTTGAATACACTGGGTTCTAAGCTCATTACTTACCTCTTTTGAATTTACGACCTACAAAGAATACGGTCACGTTGATTATGGTGTTGACAGTGATAGCCCCTAAGAGCCACCACTGCCACCAGTTAGGCCAGTCTACACCACTCGTCATGCTGCTGTCAAGTCTACAACTTCACACACGCCAGCCGTACAAGCCAGTTCGCGGGAACCTGTGGTGTTGTCTTCTTTTTCGAACTCGGTTAGCTTTTCCCAGTCGATGCTCACTTCACCATACTGAAGTTTCCATTCGTTGTATTCATCAGCATTGATGTCCTGATAAGGAGCTTGCTGATACGTGTGGTCGCTATGCGGAAGGAACGACACACCAGAGGCAACGTCAAAGTTCTCGTACACCCACGCACCCACTTCCATCCACTCGTCCTCTTTAACAGAGATAGTTACAGATGGCTTGTGTTCACACCAATGTATAGCATACGTCTTCCACAATTCTAGCTGTTCGATAGCAGTCATCTGCGTACGAGTGACAGCACCTTGTGGGGACTTCATAGCGAAGCTGAAGACAGTTGTGCTGTCCGGCTTCATCACGTCAGGCTCGTTGTGTATTCCTTGTTCGATAAGGAATTGCGTCAACGGGTCTTTGTTGTCTCCACGTACTGTGCGGATGTAGTGGTCATTGTGACGAGCATGAATGCCACTAGCGGTGTCGGTTAGCTGTGACACAGTACCCGACGGCTTTACACAAGTGATTGCAACTGACTGTTGGATTCCAAGCATGTTCGCAAACTCTGCGTTTGTGTCCACGGCTACCTGCCGCATCTCTTCTAGCCAACGCTTGCTGTCTACGTTCTTTGAAAGTACGTGATGGTCCATGATACCAGTCAAGGACACGCCCAACAAGCGTTCTTCTTCTGTGTTGTCTTTCCATATCTTCCTCAAGTATTTGAAGTTCGTTAGGGTAGACTGCAAAGTTCCGATGATTGTTGCAACACGTACCTTACGCTTCAAACTCTCAAGGTCGTCTGATTCACGAACCATGACCTCTGACAAGTTGCAAAACTGGTACGGACGAAGAATAATCTCAGAACATGGGTTGGTACCCCACATGTGTCCTGTCTCACGTCTACCGTTCCGAGCAACCTGCTTGTCTGCCGCATCACGGTTGAAGACACCACGCTCACCGGACTTGCTGTCGTACAGGGCAAGCCATTCACGCATGAAGGTACCCATCTCAGGCTTACCTTTGTAGGCTACAGAGTTGTTAGCCAGCGCACGTTGCCCTTCGTTCTCCCACCATTGGCCTGACTTGGCATGTGCCATCTGGTCATCATTTAAGTTAGACAAAGAGATTAAAGCACTGCGACGTACACCACCAACAACTACAATCTCACCTACTTTACACATAAGGTCGTGACACTCGATTGGAAACAGCTTACGTCCCGCCGCTTTCTTGAATGTCTCCACAGTGAACGAGAATAGTTCAGCCAACGGCTGTGGCCCAGATGCTCTACCACCCATAACC